>Ga0247725_1000117_pt1 | contig 103121 bp, 78 predicted proteins | sample OKSTACKMCFT3sol_FD_183021 | JGI IMG/M metagenome (GOLD analysis project Ga0247725, IMG submission 183021) | Subsurface sediment microbial communities from gas well in Oklahoma, United States - OK STACK MC-FT3-sol | ecosystem: Environmental > Terrestrial > Deep subsurface > Rock core/Sediment...
CTTTTAACTAAGAGGTGGTGACACAAGGTGCCCGACGAAATGGTGCTTATTTTAAGTAACAAAACGCCAAGAAAATAGCTTTATCTTTAGTTTTTACCAAATTAAACCAAAGCCATTGAAAAGCCAAATGTTTCATAGTCAGACAAGAGAGATGAGCTTAAGTTTTGTAGTGGTGAGAATATAAAATTGTTGCGGCGCCGGCTTATCCAGGCCCCCTTCGAATACACCGAACAGAATGAAACATTGGAGCTACAATTTTACTTTTACTTCACATACAAACACCATTAAACTGCGCTCCTTTATGCTTTTAATACAAGGATGTCGGTGATTATGCTGAAGAATATTTTTGCTTTATCTGTGGTATTGACCCTGTCTGCATGCGGAGGCGGCTCCGGAGACGCGGCAACTCCCCCACCTCCAGTCGCCAATGTACCCGAGCTGTTGTTAAGTTCTGAAAACTATCAGGAAGTGGCACCTTTGGCTTTTGCCTTTCAGGAAGCATTACTGCAACTGAGCTATTACAGTACAAACCGGTTTCAAAACCTCAGCGAAACACAGCGTAATGTGGAAGCAGTGTGCATTAATGGCGGGAGTCGGTCTGTAGACTGGACAGGTTCTATCTCCCCCAAAGGCCATGCTACTGCCAAAACAGTAGTCACAGAAACCTTTAGAGACTGCCGGGTACCGGAATTTGACGAAGTTCTCAATGGCACTGCAGTGGTCAGTGTAAAGGAAGGTTCAACCGATACAGATATTCAACTTAAGCTTGATTTTACCGCGCTTGAAATCAGCACAGCACCAGCCATAGTTGTGATGGACCCCTTCGATTTGAGGATCACTCAAACCGCCGATTTATATACTATCAAACCAATTTTGCTCAATAACAGGCTTAGATTTAACTTCCAGAGCGAAGGTATTTACACCCTGACTAACGCCCAATTAAATCATCAGTTAGACATAAAAACTGCGCTTTATACCAGCTCTTTTCAAGCCAATTTAGCTGTAGAAGGTTTCAAAGGTGGGCTCATCATTAATAGCAGCAAAAACTTTGCAGGCTTTATAGGTGAATACCCGCATGAAGGCGTAATCAGCATTACAGATAGCAAAAATAACAAGTTGGAAGTGAAAGCAAACTATGTAGAAAACTCATCGTTAGCCAATGTCACCTTTGGCGGCGCAGCAACTGGCTTTAGTTTGCACTGGAGCAATTTAATTGAAGGTGTGCTGTGGTCATGGCCTGGTTTAAGTTATGGCTATTTATCAGAGTTCAGAGTCGATAATTTTAGATTTAGTGGTCACTATCAACCAGAAAAGCTGTCCCGATTGAACGCCAATGACACTATAGTGCTGCAATTTTCACGTGAATTAGCGCCATCACAGGATTTAAATATCTACTTTCAAAGTGACTGGTATACGTCACGCCTGCCAGTTGAATATCAGATTAAAGGCTCACAGTTGATCCTCTTTGTACCTGAAGGCATGGAACATGACAAATACTATGCCTTGAGCTCTTTTAGCCTGACCTCAGCCAAAGGCTACACTATCACCTTTTCTGATTCGCAAAATTACAAAGCAAATGACGCAGTAAAAGCAGCAATAAGCACCAGCACTGATGTGTTTACTTCGAGTCAGTATCCGACACTTTCAGCTGCACAGTCAGTGTCCAAAACAAACCTGAGTCTGACTTACCGTTGGTCTGAAGTTACAAATACCGGTCTGGTATTTACTGCAGCCGATCAGAGTGAAACCAGCTTTTATTACACGGGTAACCTGCCATCAGAGAAACCCGTAGTGAAAGTGACAGTTACAGACATTCAGGGCAATGTTGATTCAAGCCTTGTAGAATTGTCCCCATACGTCCAGGGACTGAATACAGTGTATTTTAAAAGTGATAACGGCGACTACATAGGCTTAGGCAAAACAGTACTGCATCAGACCCAAAGCAGCTTTGTGAATTATGTAAATATATTCGAGCAGGGGAATGCAATAAGAGCAAGCATTGAATACAGTGAAGGTAATGAGAACTATAACTGGTTCCTGAGTTTCTCTGCAGCCAACGGCGCCCTACTGACTCCAGGGCATTACACTGGAGCGAGTCGCTATCCATTTCAACCATTTAATACGCCTGGTCTGGATTTTACAGGCAACGGTAGAGGCTGTAATACCTCAAGAGGCGAGTTCACCATCCATGAAATCGCCTACAGTATAGTGGAGGAGACACCGAAACTTGACGTTTTAGCAATGGACCTGGTGCAATATTGCGAAGGCGGAACTACGAAAATCCGGGCGTCTATTCGTATTAACTCAAACGTATTGCTGAATTTTTAAAGTTCCTTTTGACAAACCTTTCGAAGAGCATACAAAGAGCGGGTCTTGCACCCGCTTATGGTAAGGCTAGGTTCAATGGTTCAATACACAGCGGAAATCAGCCTGGGCTGGAAGGGTTTATGTGAATTTCGAGACGGGCCGGGACAAGCCACGGCCCCTACAATGAACATTGCATATTAATAAACATAATCTGGGTTAATAATTCGTAGGAGCGGGTCTTGCACCTGCCCCTCTAAAATTACAATCCAATACTAAAACTCTAATCAGACATCCGATGTATTTAGTTCAGCCTTTCCTGCCAGAAGATTTGACGTTTGTTGCCACGAAAACGACCAACACTAACTTCTGAGGATGGGTTTTCCAGCACAAGAGGCTGGCCAACAGGTTCTTTTAGCCAGTCAAATTTTAACCAATGAGGTGCGTCATAAAACACAGGCCAGCTGCCTTGTGTGTCGGCAGGCACCTGAACTATTAAACTATCAAGGGCATTTTCACCGGCTATAAGAGTGCCTACAACACCATCTCGGCCATGACCAGATTCAACTGTCATATTATTAAAGTTTACTGCACTGCAGTTATCTGCAGTATTAATAATAAAAGCCGTACCATCCCAATACTCAGCAGAAAGACTTACAGGTATTGATACCGAGTTAGTAGGATGGGTATCAGGTGCAGACCCCCCCCTTAAAATTAACCGGCCATACCGCAACTCAGGTGCTGTAATATTACTAAATGTAACAGGTAAACAACTGCCATTGTCCGCAGTTTTCACACAAACCCCATCACCGTCTCTTACAAAGGTATCAACCAAGTCTAGTTTCAAACCTAACGCAGAACTTGAAACAGGCGGGCTATAAGGTAAAGTTCGGGCAAAACTAAGCTGCTCTGCACTAGCAGTCGGTGTTGATACATCACTCATAGTCAGGTCAAACTGACCATCATAATTATCAAAACTTGCTGGCTCCAGTTTGCCCCTGCTGGTGGCTGAAGGCGTTGCTACAGTGCTTAAAGTGGAATAACTGGTTGCGCTAAGCATTTCACTGCCTAAAGCTGCAGTCATCGATTGAGCTTTGAAAAAACTAAGGCCATAGTTAATCGTAATTTGATTCTGCACATTTTTTGCGGTTAACGTAGCACGAGGAAAAATCTGATAACCCACAGGTTGTCCAAGGTAAGCAAACCTTGTCAACACAGGATTCGGGTTGTCTGCATTGCAAGCAGCTAATACAGGCGTATTTACTGTTGCAGTAAAATAAGCTGGAGTAAAACGTCCTACAGGAGCCGTGGTTGCGGGAGCTATGGTATAACCAAAATAGCTATTCGCAGTTGGGGTTGCAGTAAAGGTATAGACCCCCACTTCGGAGACGGTCTGAGCGGTTGTGACAATGCCACCATTAGATTGTATATGATTATAAGATCCGACCCCAAGAGCTCCAGGACTTGCACCATCAGCCACTAGTGGGGCAATCAAAGAGTGAGACAATGCAATAGAATTTAGTTTAAAGTTTGGTGTGTTTATAGCGTTAGCACATATATTGGTGTCGCCATTATTCTCAGAAGCTTTGGCAATCACTGACAGGTTAAAATCTTCACCTGCCTTCTTATATGCCACACAGTTGCTATATGGCAATCCGCAACTCACAGGAGCAGCACTATCATTACCTTCTCTGATACACAAACCTGCCGGCCTTGACACAAACTGATCATTACCTGTCATTAGCAGATTATTATCTCCAGTAGCGGCTGAACCGTCATACCGAGCATTCAATTGCATTTGGCCAGCATCTGTATAATTGAGCGCTACACTTGCTTGACCGTTAGCATTGAACGCCAGATCTTGCGATGTATTAGAGTCATAACTTTTTGGTATAGCTATTCCATTCACTAGCACAGAGCGACTTTCTGGTCTGGCAGCTGCATTTGGCTCTATATAGTCGGACCAAAGCTTTACCGGCCTGGTGACATTTCTAAAACCAGGTACACATTGTTGGCTGGAATCATCTTTGCGCACAGCGCGGATCAATACATTTTGCGACTGGTTCGCAATCATATCCTGTACATCAAACACAAAACCACTGTCGGCAAAACTCAGAGAACAATTGCTTGTTACTCCGTTTTGTTTACATTGCAGAGCATTTGTTGTAGACACAGAAGCAGAACCGGGCTGAATACCAATAGTTGTTGCGCCCACAACAGTTTTCACTAAATTAATGCTTTGACTGCCCGTAAAGGTAATGCTGCCTGAGGACTCAAAAACAGCGCCATTAGTTGCGGTCAGTTGCAATGAAACCTGATTTGCATAAAGTTGCGAGCAATCTGAGTTTGCACAAGCTTTTACCGTTACTTCAGTTGGGCTACATGTCAGCGAATTACCATAACTAAGTTCAAAATGGTGAATACTCTCTTCACCTATAGCGATAGGAATAGGGGCTTTTATACTACATACCTGTACATTGTCCAGAGCATGAAAATTAGTATTGGTGCCGGTAGAGCCTGTAAAAGACAACAAAAAATTGGCGGGCATTGCAGGCTGATTCGTTAAATTCACATTCGATGAATTTAATACTTCGGTAAAAGTATTGGTTCCGGCTGGTCGCCTTTCCAGACTAAAAGCAACCTGGCTGGCATTAGTAGCCGTATCAATAGTGATCCTGAATCTGTCACCTCGCCCAGGAGTACTGCCACTAATGCTCAGGCTGCGCGACAACTTACCGCTCCAACCTAACCATTGATAGCCATTGGTGCCAGAACCCGCTCCACGAATACCTATAGCCTGAGCACTGTCCGTATTACTTGCCACACCGCCTGATCGACCTTCTGTAGCTTTGGCATAGTTACCGAACTCGTCAAAGCCAACGCCTAACCAACCACCGGCAAAGCCAGGCTGCACGGGACTGACATTATTTCGCGGTGCATAACCCAAACTCCCACCAAAGCTGCCCGGGACTGGTGTCTTAGTAGCATCAGATAACACCAAACCTATGCCATCAGCTCCGTTGCCACCATATGCAAAATGATCGAACTCTATCGTCAGCTTATTGCCTTCGGTAGGAAAGGCTTGCTTAAAAGTAATTGAAGTGGATTGATTTTGGTCATTAGTTGTTAATTGTAAACGACCATTCACAAGGTCTGGCACTGTGCCACTGCGAACTGTTCTGTACCACTGGGCATAATCAGTAAATTCCTCTGTCAGCAAACAAGTTGCAATCAAACCACAGCTGTTACGTTCCTGCCTGATCTCTTCTATTTTAGTTTGGTTATGGGCTCGGGCATAAATGCGCACCTCGTCTAAATCACCATTAAAATAGCGATTTGCAGCGTTATCACGACCAACTTCCAGCGCCAGATTGTTGGTTGCAAGTTTCTTTGTATAACTGCCAGTACTTGTATCTTGGGTGCCATTAATATAAATGCGTTGCGCACCATTTTTATAAGTAATAGCTACATGAGTCCATTGATTAAGCGGAACACTACCGTTACTGGTTAGAGTTCTCTCAACTCCATCCTGATCATGCCACCACCAATATATTTTTCCTGCAGGAGTTAAATGGAATTCATAGTTAGTATCTTTTGACAAAATAGTCATGAGATCTGAGCCAGGATAAGCTCTTGGTCTTACCCAAATCGCAACTGTTAGCTCGTCAGTAATATCGAGTTTCGCATTATCTGCTACAGCAATATACTGATTACTACCATTAAACTGCGAAAAGGCACAGGTACCAGGGTCTCCAGTCAGTGCCGGAGCGCTTACAGAGGATAACAGGCTGTTGTAAGTACGACCGTTTAAACTATTACCTGACGTATCAAGTACTTCGCTGGCAGCTCCAGTCCAGGCTGACACGTTTAAATTCCACGACAAAACGGGTGCAGCACTTGCACAGCTGGCTGTTTCAGCTGCGTAAGTAGCAACTTCTGCAGCTGTTAGCTCAAAATTCAAAAAACGCACTTCGTCGATTTGGCCTTTAATACCGCGAGAACCATCAGGTAAAGCACCTATTGTTAGCCCCTCATCATCGCCTTTCTTTGGCGTTTTTTGATCGTCCGAGTTACCTATATTTTGATTCGGATTATCATCAACCAACACATTATCTATATAAAGACGCATGCGTCTCTCTGTTTTCGAATAACTAAACGCCACATGGTGCCATTGTCCGTTAAACACATTACCTGTTGCTTCAACATAACGTAAATTGTCGTTTTCCATTCGCAGAGCGAAAACTAAGGCATTATCCGAATTTCTCCGATACAGTTCAAAGCGGCCATCATCATCATCAATAACCCCCTCTTCATCACCATAAGCCAAAATCACCTGACGACTGCCCGACTGGTCTGCTCCATTCATTTTCATCCACAAGGAAAAACTGAAGTTGTCAGCGTTGTGAAAAACAGCACTCCTCCCAATATCAACATAAGGATAGCTTGAAGAAGAACCTCGCTGGAAATCGCCATATGTACATGAAGCTGGAGACGGGTTATTAGTAGCAGTTACAGCGCCATTAAGCGCACTGCCATGTCGTTGATTTGTAGATGAATCTAAAACTTGATTGGGACTGTTGTTCCACTGAGCTTCGTCAAACTTCCAGTGTAATGGCGGCGGTCTGCATAAAGATTCTGTTACTGTTTTATAATCACAATCACCGTATATAGCACTGCTTGGCCAGTTACCTATAATAGTTCCCCAGTCGTCTCTTACTGTAACATTACCATATACAGTTGAATCTGTTAGTTTTACATGGTGTAAACCTTCAGGGAAATTATCCGTAGTTTCAATATCACCATATATTGTACTGTTACTGGCTTCCACCAGGTAACGAGCCTGCAGATCCCCGTGCACCACAGCGCCATTATTGATAAATACTCTATTGGAGTTAGTTACATTGGCGGTAATATCACCACCGTTAATAGTGACATTGTTTGAGCCTGCGCTGATATTCCCTGAAAGCATAGTGACATTGGTCAGAATAATTTCGTTGTCACCTGCGTTTAAATCACCTGTTACCGTACTATTACTAATATCTATACCGTTGTTACCGGCCCGGATCCCGGCGTGGATAACAGCGCCACCCGACACGGTAACCTTACAGCATTGAACATTAATATGGCCAAGTGCCTGACCACCGGTAAAAGTTACTGCTCCATTGCTTGAAGTAATAGTGCCCATTACTGTTGAATTGGTGGACTGGATAGTCCCACTAACACTGATGCTGCCATGCACAATAGTATTATTTGTTAAAACAACATTCTGAGTGCTGCCGCCGCCAATAGAGCTATATAAAACAGAGTTATTCAGTTGGATGGTACTGCCACTTTCTGCAGTCAAGGTTATAGGGTTACTGCCGCTACCTAAAGTAACATTAGTTAGATTCATCCCACTATTAGAATGAATGGTTACAGCTGCATTCGATGTAATTACATCGCCTTGTTGCAACGATAGATGCTGATTCCAGTCACATCGATAGGTATTGCCACTCCAGCTGCCCTGATTACCACTACACAATGCTGGTGCGTTACTTGGTGTGCTAATTGGAGCACTGCCTGGGGTAAGGCTATAGGTAGCAGCACTTGCCTGCGACATTTCCAGCAGAGCTAAAACAATCAACAGAAAAAACAGTCGGACAGAAATCATTGCTGTATTACATTTCATAATTAACTGCCTTCACACAAACCATTACTGCCATACTTCCATTTCTATAGTGCGGGAGGTTTGGATTGTTTCGCCATCGCAGCTTCCGGTGCTACGAAGTCTGAAATGTGTAACAGTACCATTAGTTTCTGGGATACAGCTAACGTCTACTCTGCACGACTCCAAACCACTTATGCTATTAAAGGCAATAGTAAGAGGTGCTAGTGAGGCAGGACAAGCCGTTAATGCCACAGAATTAAGTGGGAACAATAACGAAAGAGCACGTTCCATACCTGATTGCGCCGCAAAAAAAGCCCTGGTTCCTAAAACTTCATAAGCAATACTCGCTTTACTTTTATTAAGTATCTGCGACATCGACAACACTAGCAATACCATGATCACGCTAATAAAAATGGCGATAACAAGCGCACTGCCTTGCTGTCTTTTCAAGGTAAAAAGTTTAGGTTCAGGGTACATTGGGAATATGAACCTCTTGGTTGAAAAACAACTTCCCGCTCAATGTCGTGTGGAAAACTAATACCAGATGAGATATGGAATTACGGCTTAGTGAAGGATTGTCTACCTGAAAAGTGGATAGCGAAGGATCCAGATTTTCTGCCATTAACGAGCCATCACTCAGATTTGGGGTGGCGGCAAATTCGTAACCTGCATACCTGTGCAACTGCCCAGCATTGTTAATACAATAGCTAACAGGACTTTTCGCCAGATAAATCCTGTTACTTGGAGAATTCACTGCAAAGTAGATGTCTGAGGCAAAATTTAAAGTCACATTGAAACCGTTTGTGGTAGCGTCAAACAGCGCTGAATCTATCTCAAAAAAACGCCCGGGGCTCGAACCTGAACCAGTTAAATAAATCTGCGTCTGGTCAGTCGCATAGATATAAGCTCTGTAGCCGTCGACTCCTGCGCCTGGTGCAGCCAAAGTTTGCCATTCACTGGCTAAACCAAAAAAGCTGATACTTGCCTTACCAGGAGCCGCTAATGGAATTGAAGTGTAGCGGGACGCCACTTCCACAGGTACAAACTCAATGCAACGCCCTGCAGCACTATGAACTCGAACACTGTTTGGTATCGCATTTCGCAGCTCTCGGGTAAGACGCTCCAACGCGAAACGACTTTGACTTAGTAATTTGTCACGGTCTGCAGTTTCAGTATACATGCGGGAACCCAGACTTAAAAAGCTGCTAGTTAAAGTTGCAAGTATACCAATGATAACGATCACTAGAATGAGCTCTATTAACGTTAAGCCCTGATGCGATCGCAACGACACTATCATTACCAATTACTCCGGTAAGCCGCAAAATTGATCTGTTCATTTAAAGGGGTAACAACACTCACTGTCACTTTTTTTGCAGATTCCTGCGCCGAACCTAACTCTGAACCTGCATAACGTACGTCCACACAGATAGTGTAACTATTGTAATCAGCGGCCAGACTCTCATTGACGATATTCTTCACTAGGTCCTTGCCCGTCAGCACTAGGCCGTGAAAATCATCAACATCATCAAAAGTACTGGTTTGAGTTCTGTCTTCATCATTCTCTGGCCCCCAACAAGATGAAACACCACAGTCCGGTGTCGAGAGCGTCCTATCTATGCAGGCTACAGGCTCAGGCGGATTACCGACTGTGCAATCAACAGCACCTTGCTCGTAGGTGACACCATCATGGCTGCATCTGAACTCACCACCTGCTTTGTCAGACATTTCATCAAAAGACCGTGCCATAATCTCATTCAGGAAACTGTGACCCAACTCAGCAGCCCGAACCTGATGCCATGGATCTGCGGTGCGTTGAAACAATGGTCCTAATGCCTTGGTAATGACCAGTAAAGCTACTGACAACATAACAATGCCGACCACCAGCTCTATTAAGGTGAAGCCTTTAGAAGGAGATAATCTGAAATAAATGCGTGCGCTCAGCATGGGTGAATGTACCCCTCATCCTCAATACAGATGTCATAGGTATCACCAGCCGAGATCTCAATGCGCAGGCCATCCGGATACGGAACACCGGTACTGTCTTGCAAGGGCTGGCCTTTAATACTGAATAAAAACCGGAACTCATTGGCAGGAGGTAATAATTGCGCACCACCGCTTACCTGGTTAAACACACTAATACCAAGCTGGCTGGTTGAATTCACTACAAATTGATCAGAGTTGTCTATGGTCGCAGGGCTGCATGTCGCAGGATCAGACAAGCCTGCAGAAGTAGCAGTGATCAACACTTGCCGACAGCTTGTCAAATCAGTTTTCTGCATAGCGCGTAACTGCAACAAACGCAGGACAGAGATGATCTGATCCCGCGTTGTCGATGCATCAGTGCTGGAACGTCCAAGGATTTTAGGAGCCGCAGTCGCAGCCAAAATACCAATTAAGACCAGCACTATCACAAGTTCAACCAACGTAAACCCTGAATGAGTTTTGGTTGGCAGAGCTATCATTTATTAATCACAACCTGTTGTAGTGGCTGTCACTTTTGCAGGAGTAACAGCATCCGTTGCCGACGCTTTGAATGCTGACGTGTATTCCAGATAGCAAGTTCCTGAAATGTCATCGTATGAAGGAGCAAAACGCATTACACCACCAGCAGAAATATACGCAGGGTTTCCTCCGGAAGCGTTCGCAAGAACTGCGATTTTTATACCTGCATTGGTTATTTCAGTAGCAGTAATATCGGCGGTTGGAGTTGTGTCATAATAAACAGCAACCCAGCCCGTTGGCAGGTCTGCTAATGAACCTACACCTTCAGGAGAAGAGTCAGGATAACCATGAGTGATATGAATTCCATCTACATTATCAGATGCTTCTGCAGCATCAGGGACAGCATTCAGTAAACCTTGAATCAAGGCTTTGTTGTTTGCGAAGCGGACACCGGTTTCAAGAGATGACTGAACCGAAGTTAAAACGGCACGAGTTGCTTCACCACTCATATTTAAGAATCTCGGTGCTGCTGTTACCGCCAAAATACCTAAAATTACTATTACTATAATCAGTTCTACCAGAGTAAAACCTTGTTGTTTCATGTTATTCATACAAACCTCTACTTCAAAAATTATTTGTTTTTCACAATCTGGACACGTCCATTGGACGGGTCATACCAGAAATAATTCACTGTGGCCGGAGTTACAGTTACAGTGCGCACTACTGGTGCAGTGCCTGTTGAAGCAACCGCGACTGTGGGCACTGCAGCTAAACCTGCGGTTTGAAAATAAACGCAAACATCGTTTTGCTCACGAGCTACAAATTTATTTGCAGCAATTTCTGCAGCACTTGGGTTAGTAGCACTAGCGTAGTCAATGACTGAAGGCGCGTTTTGCAGAATCAAATTGAACACCTCTTCACATCGAATACTGGTCATTGCATTCACTTGCGTACCACCAGCAAGAACAAAACTGCCAGTCGGGTAACCGCGACTCAGACCACTATTCGCCGAAATCACTGTTGTACCATCCACACCTATTTGGCGATTATCCATCAGTACAAATGTCGCATCTGCATCACCGTTGCCCGACGGACGGCCTGCAACTTCCCATTGTCCGCGTACCAAGCCAACGCCAGTTGCAAATGCACCTGTTACACCTTCCAACGAGGCGTCTTCGGCTTCGTCAACAGTATCCAGAAACCGCGGCAAAGCAGTAGCTGCAAGTAAACCTAAAATTATCACTACAATGATAATTTCGATAATAGTGAAACCACTCTGTCGTCTCATTTTGTTAACTCCACATCTTTATTTGTTAGTATATCGCTAATTGTGCTTATTTTACTCACATTCTCTAAGTTGTCTTCTATTTTTTTCATTTTTACAAATATTTACTAACCACCTTTGTATGCATTCAACATATCCCACATTGGAGTAAAAATACCTAAAGCTAATATCAGCACCATGCCGGACACTATACAAATCAAAATTGGTTCTATCTTTGCGGTGAGTCCTTTCAAGTCGTATGCCACTTCTCGTTCATAAAAAGACGCAACTTCCGTCAACATATCGTCAACCTGGCCTGTTTCTTCGCCCACAGCTAACATTTGGAGCACTAAAGGCGTAAATAATTCACTTTGCACCGAAACACGCAACAAGCTTTCGCCCCGTTCGATGTTTTTTCGCATATCACGGATCTTTTCCGCCATAAAGTCGTTATCCACCGCTTCTGCCACTAAAGTTAAGGCAGAGGTTAATGGCACACCAGCTCTTAACATCATCGAAAAGCTACGGCTAAAACGTCCTAAGCTTGCCCGCACTAAAATAGAACCCATCAGTGGCATTTTTAACTTCCAGTAACTCCACTGATAACGACCTTTATCCGTTTGTAAATATATCTTCAAAGCCCAGATAAATCCTATCAACATCGCTAACATCAATTCCCAGTAATTCACAAAAGAGTTCGAGCTGGCAAGCAGAACCTTGGTCGCCCAGGGCAGCTCGGTATTAAATTTGGCAAACATAGATGCAAACTGTGGGATCACCAGAACATTCATAATCACCATAGCTACGGTAATGGCGATCAGCACAAAGGTTGGGTAACGGGTGGCTTGTTTAATTTGCTTTTTCGTTTCCATTTCCTGCTCGAAATAGCCGGAAAGTTGTAAAAATGACTCGTCAAGGCGGCCGGTATTTTCGCCAACATGCACTAGAGAAACCACTAAGCGGCTAAATATTTTGGGATGCATGGTCATGGCCGCAGATAAAGTGCGACCTTTTTCCAGTTGATCCGCTAAATCCAACAGTACAGTGTTCAAAGCAGTAGAACTGGTGCTTTCTGCTAAGCCGACAATAGCGCGGATAATAGGAATACCGGCTTTCATCAGTGAGTACATCTGACGTGAGAATATAATCAACTCGGTCATGCTGACCCGTTGCCATGGCCACACGATAGCGGCACCAGCCTGCTTCTCTTCCTGCAGTTGAATTTTGATCGGTATTTGACTGCGTTGCAGCAGCATATCGGCAGCGGCCGTTTCACTACTGGCTTCAATGCTGCCGGTGACCGCTTGACCTTGCCTGTCCCTTGCTGTGTAGCTGAAGGTAGCCATTAGAGACGATCCAGCTCTGTGGTAATGATACTGACCGGCTCTTCCAGTTCAAGATACTCAGAAACCTTAATGACTTCTTCTATGCTGGTCAGCCCTTGCATCGCATAATCCAGCGCCATATCGCCCAAAGGCCGGAACCCTTCGTTGTTACGCGCAGCTATTGCAAAACCTTCGGCATCATTGCGACGTAAAGCATCTGCCAGTTCACGGTTCATCACCAACAACTCGAACACACCAATACGACCAGAATACCCCGTATGGTTGCAGTTCTGGCAACCTTCTCCCCGCCAGAACTCCTGACCAGCCGCTATACGTTTATGCTGTAACCAGCTGATTTCAGACGAATCCGGCGTGTACGGCTTTTTGCAATGTGGGCATAAACGCCGCACCAGTCGCTGTGCCAGAATGGCCCGCAGTGCGCTGGCGACCAGATACTCGGCAGCGCCCATATCAATTAAACGCAAGGTACTGCTGATCGCATCATTGGTGTGCAAAGTCGACAACACCAAGTGACCAGTTAAAGCTCCACGTAAGCCAATCTCTGCGGTTTCCTGATCCCGCATCTCACCGACCATGATAATGTCGGGGTCCTGACGCAGGCTGGTTCTTAATACGTTACTGAAGGTCAGGCCTATTTTGTGGTTTACCTGCACCTGATTAATACGGGGTAAACGGTATTCCACCGGATCTTCCACCGTAATAATTTTATTGCCTTCTTTGTTCAGCTCGCTGAGCATGCCGTACAAACTGGTGGTTTTACCCGAACCTGTAGGACCTGTGACCAAAATCATACCGTGAGGTGTTTTTAAGATACGGCGCAAACGTTTTAGCAGCGCATCCGGCATACCGGTTTGTTCCATCGTCAGCAAACCTGCTGATTGGTCCAATAAACGCATTACCACCGACTCGCCATATTGCACCGGCATAGTCGACATCCGCACATCTATAGTGCGGCCTTTAATTTTGATTTGAAAACGGCCATCCTGCGGCAAACGCTTTTCCGAAATATCCAGCTGCGCCATCAGCTTTAAACGTAAAACCAAAGCCGGCACTATACTGACTTCTTTTAATACGTTTTCCTGCAACACACCGTCCACCCGCTGGCGGATCCTCAGCAGTTTTTCGTCCGGTTCGATATGAATATCCGAAGCCCTCACCTGCACAGCATCCTCAAAAATGGATTGCAGTAGTTTGACGATAGTGTTGTCGTTATCTGTTGGGTCGCTTAAAGCACCAAAATCAAGAATATCGGTTTCGGCGTACTCTTCTTTGAGCTGAGTGGCAAAACTTTCAATTTGTTTAGTGCGGCGGTACAAACGATCAAAAGCGCTGATCAGCTGGCTTTCACGCACTATCGCAATAGAGATTTCTTTCGGCGCCAGCATAGGCGCTATCTGATCCAGCACAGACAAATCGGCAGGATCGCTCATGCCCAACAAGACGGAGGTCCCTCTGTCTTCCAGCACTAAAGCGCGGAAACGACGGGCATGCACTTCGGGTAATAAGGCAACAGCTTTAGGGTCAATTTGCTGCGAGCTGATATCCAGCAAATCCACTTTGAGCTGTTGCGATAAAAACTGTAGTAACTGATCTTCAGTTAAAAACTGCATATCAATCAGGCTACTACCCAGCTTACGACCAGTTTTTTGCTGCTGCGCTAACGCTTGCTGCAATTGCTGCTCACTGATGATGTTTTCATGCACCAACAGATCACCAAGTCGCATTTTCAGTCTGGGTTTTAACATAAATTCACTCTAGCGCTGCTATGCGTTTTTTTACATAGTCCAGGCTGGCCGGAGATAAGCCAACCCCATTGACTGCCACCTGACGATACGCCAGTAATGCTTGTTCACTTTGTTGCATCGCATCATAACTTAATGCCATACCTAACCACCAACGCGCTTGTTCAGGTTGTTGCCGCGCCAGTTGTTGGAACACTTGCACGGATTGCGCATGCTGATTCGTTTTCTGCAATGCAGCTGCTTTTAATGCATAAAAGTCTGTGTACTTAAAAATGTCAGGCTCGTCCTGCAAATAAGTCAGAGCTTTGGTCCAGTCTTGCTGCTTTAAAGCTAAAGCGGCCAGCGCCATTGACAGCTTTGGATCCTGCACTCCTGTCGCGCTGGCTTGTTCCAAAATTTGTACCGCTGCCGCATCATTACGCTGAAGCTGAGCCAAACGCGATAACTCTAAATAAGCCTCGCTGCCGGAAGGGTCGAGCTGACGTACTTGTTGCCAAAACTCCACAGCCCGATTTAAATTGCCTACCGATTCAGCCTTTTTTGCTTTTTGCAGCAGCAGCCCTTTTTGCTGCTCCGGGCTCAGTTGTACTTTTTCGATAGCCAAAGAGCGGGGTTTGTCCGAAACTGGCGGCTGGTCGCTCCAATCCGGCTCTACAGTCGTTTCCGAATCTGCGGCAAAGTCTCCGCTTTGATCAAATTCTGTAACCTGAACTTCGGCTGTGTCAGCTGAATCAGCTAACATTAGATCTGTACTTGCAACTGGTTCAGGATCAGCTAAAACAACCTGCACAACACGCTCTTCGGCAACAGGTTGCTCCACAAAAGGTTTCAAACCTGATTCTATAACTGCGGCTGGTTCTGCTGTCTTTTTCTTGCCAAGCTGAGCCGCCACCTCTGGTGATACACGGGTCGCGACTACATCCTGCAAGGTGATCGGTTCTTCTGCTAACTGCGCTGTAGAAAGACTTGTGACCGCCGCTAAGCTTTGAGCCTGTGGCACCAATTGTGTCACGGCAGCTAATGGATGAACCTGGCCTTTTTGCACTTCAGTTGCTGTTGCTGCTTGTTCTGTTTTGATGGAAAAACGTTCTTTATACCAGGCCTGACCGCACCAACCCGCTAATAACGCCAGAGGCACTGCCACCCACAATAACAGATATGATTTACGCTGTGGTTTGAAGCTGATAAAACCTCTATGATGTTGCTGCTGTTGCTGCTTGTCTAAATCACGCAGCATTTTATTGATCACACTCATAACCACAACCCTCGAAAATGCCAGGCAGCTGCGGCGGCAATTACCAACAAAGAAACCAGCAGACCAATCACTATGGGATGCAGAGCAGATATAGTCTCATATACATCTTCGGTGTCTTTTGCGGCATAACGTAAATGTTTGGCATCCACCTGCAGCTTATTTTCGCCAAAAGCCAACATCAGACCTTTATGACTTAACACATTCACTAAGCGTGGGATCCCTCTGCTGTATTTCCAAATCGCTTTTAACGCACCGGGTGAGAACAATGGCTGTCGAACACCAGCAATATCGACGCGTGCATTGACATAGGCCTGAACTTCGTAATAAGACATGCCACGTAACAAATAAGAAAAACTAACGCGCTGACGCAACTGACGAAATTTATAGCTGGCCAGACGGGTATCGAGCTCGGGCTGACCAAACAACACCACTTGCAACAATTTACGTTGTTCAGTTTCGAGATTGGTTAATAAGCGTAAAGCTTCCAATGTTTCGTCTGGCAAAGCCTGAGCTTCATCGATGATCAACACTGCCCTTTTTTCCTGGCCTGCCAACACCACTAAATGTCGCTGTATTAATTGCACTAACTGTTGGCTGTCAATAGTATCTGATTGTTTTAAGCCTAATTCGCAGGCCAAAGCCCAACGCAATTCCAGCGGAGATAAATAAGGATCTGGAATATATGCAATCACCCAATCGTCTGGCGCTTCATTCATTAGCTTGCGGCACAACATGGTTTTTCCTGTGCCCACTTCGCCTGTCACTTTGATAAAACCTTCGCCCACATTCAAAGCAGTGGTCAGCACTTCTAAGGCTTCATGGTGCTGGGGCAAATCTATATAAAACGCCGTATTTGGAGTCAGACTGAAAGGGGTTTGCTGTAAACCAAAGTGGCGTAAATACAACATAATCAGTTCTTCGGATACCATTGTTCAATCAAATCGGCTGACTGCTTCAGCTGTTGCTGCATAGCATTACCGGACGAGACCGTAGGTTTGATCAGAATAATCAATTCCTTTTTCCGCTCCACTTTGCTTATGTTAGTAAACAACTTGCCCAATAAAGGCACTGAGCCAAGCACTGGTACTTTGGATTCACTGTCACTTATAGTCGATTGCATTAATCCGCCAATCACCACGATTTCTCCATTGCGGGCTTTAATTATGGTATCTGATTCGCGAATATTGGTTTGAGCTGAAGGCAGGGAGTAAGGTGCCTGGCCTGAAACACTGATCGATTTTGACAACTCGGTGGTCTCAGACACAGATGGATGCACATGCAATATGACATCACCTTCGACATTAATCTGGGGCGTTACATCCAACGCAATACCTGAGAAAAACGGCTCCAGCGTAGGGATAGGTACATCAATGTTGGTCACACCACCGTTGTTGTTGCCTGTGACGCTGGAACTGCTGTTTACTCCTGTCACATAATATTCGTCCGAGCCTACTTTAATCACGGCTTTCTGATTGTTAATGGCGGTGACTCGAGGGCTTGACAGCACCTGCGCATTGCCTTGGGTTTCCAACAGGTTAATTACACCGCTAAAATCATCACCCTCAAAGCCTATACTGCCTAATCCACCTACCTGAGCAGTGATATTATTACCGAGACTAAAAGTATTATTGCTGAAATTAATATCAGTGGACCCTATAGTGCCGGCAATTTTGGTCCAGTTAATACCTTGTTGGTAGTCATCATTTAAGGTCACTTCGATAATTTTTACTTCCAGTATCACCTGACGCTGCAAACTTTCCTCAGTCTGGCCCAGATAAGCCCGCACAGCTTCGATCTCCGAAGGTAAACCCCGTACTGTGACTAAACCTGCCTGAGGGCTGATAACTACAGCCCTATCAGGTCCTGCGCCCATCACACCTGTGATTGCTTCTTTTAGATCTTTCCAGAAATCAGTCTGGCTGGAACTCTGTACCGAACTGCCATTTCCCTGTCCCCCCTGATTATTCTGATTGCCATTCTGACCGTTATTATTTTGATTGGAGTTCTGGCCATTATTCTGACTATTACTCTGGTTATTCCCACCCGAATTACTACCGCTGCCGCCATTTTGTGATGACGATATACCGCCTGCAGTAACTGAAATGGAGGAACTACCTGAACGCTGCATCAGTAGATAGTTAACTGGTATTGTTTCTGTGCGCAGACCACCAGGCATGATTTTGTATATGGAGCCGACCTGCTGAATATGATAACCATACAGCTGCTCAACCACCGCAAAAGCTTCGTTTAACGTCACTTGTTTTAAATCCAGCGTGATCTGTCCCGACACGGCAGGATGAATCGCAACACTGTAATCTGTATCTGCAACCAGCGAAGTAAAGAAATCTGCTATATCTACATTTGCTGCAGCCACATTAAAACGTGGCTGCATCGATTGGCCTTGTTGCATGGGTGCAGCTAAAGCTAACAAGTCTTGAGTGACGCTATCAGGCACAACAGGTGCAGCAGGTTTTGACTGGTTCTGCGACTCAGCCAAAGCAGCTTGCGCCTGTTGCGGCACTTTAGTTTCCTGCAAACCCTGACAAGCAGCTAAACTGAGGCTGATGAAAGCTAATGTAAAATAGTTTTTCTTAAAATAATTCATTGAGTTTTCATCGCTTTAAACAAACTTAAGGTTAAACGTTCATTCTCTCGCTGTAACACCACCTGCTTGTGATTAATGCTCAGCACTTTATAGCCATCAATTTCATCACCTTGCTTCACTGATTGGCCATTAATAAACGCCATATGTTGTCCCTGCACAGTTTTGATCAGACCCAATTTGAATTTCGCATCCAGGTCCACTGGTTCCGGCTCTGCAGCCGTACTTACAGACACCGCTATGGCTATATCAGGTTTGGTTGGGTCTGAAGCCGCATGTACAGTAAGGCTCAGCACCAAACAGAGGCTACAACTTAATATAACTTTCATTGTCACTCACAGTCAGTAAATGCAAAGTCAGCTCTGCATCAGGGTATTCAGTTACTTTATAGTCAACACTTTGCCAGCCCAACGACCAGGGCAACGTATCAAGCCGTTCCAGCACAGCCGTTAATGCAAAATAATTACCGGTTAAAATTACAACTGTAGAGTGTTGATAAATAACCGCTTTATTATCTGTACCCTGCTCTGAAAAGGTTAAAGGAACAGGCGGATTGGCAATCACTGATTTCATTTTTACATTATTGCTACTTTTTAGCACATCTTGCAGCACAGACGCCATGCGTTCCGAACCTATGAAGTAGCTGGTCAGTTTAGAAATCTGTTGCTGCAAATCCTGTTCCTGATGTCGCAGGCTTTGCAGTTCGAGTTTGAAATTGGCATCAATATCAATCCCTGCTTGTTGCTGCAACGTCGTCAGGGTCGTGTTTTGCTGTTGCAACATCGCTGTGGCACTGGCTATTTGCTGATCGGCTTTTTTCAGCTCTTCAAAAGCAGGCACCAGGAGCTGTAGCATAAAAAGCCACAAAGATAACAACAATGCGCCAGCCAGAGCTGTGTACTTTTCCCGTTCTTTTAGCGCACTGAAGCGATCAGACATCTGCTGCCAGGCACTCATGGTTTAGCCTCCGCAGACGCAGCACCAGCGGCAGAAGATGTGACTTTAAAAGCCAACGCTTCGGTATTTTCCACTTGTTTAATTTCAAACTGAGAAAAGGTATGGCCGGTGAAAAATGCAGTACCACTTAACTGATTCAACCATTTTGGCAAAAGTTCAGGTTCAGTAACATAACCACTGAATTGGCTGGAGCTGGCATTTAAACTAAAGCCATCCAACCAAAATCCTTCTGGATCTATGCTCGCAAGGTACTTAAATACCGGAGAATACTTTACAGAAGTTTTTAACTGCTCACCTTGCACAAATTGCAGCAACTTTTGCTTTTGCCTGATGATCTGACTCAAATCCGCGCGCTGTCTGACCAATTCAGCTGAAGGCTGACGATTGCCGACTGTGGCCTGCAACTGAGCTAACTGTTGTTCCTGAGCTTTGACCTGCTGCTGTAATACAGCTAACTCAGCTTGTTTCGAATCGGCTTGTGTATTCATGATCAAACCCATAGCCATCAATACAGCACAAAGTCCAAAGGTGCTGCTGACCAAAAGCTTTAAACTGATTTTTTCTTTAACAGGTTGCAGCGACTGTACATAAAGGTTAACCCGCAGCTTCAAGGTTCACCTCCCGTTGCGCGCACAGAGGTTCAATAGCACCGGCCAATGCCGGCCAATACAGACTAAACTGCTCAGCTGACATCTGCACACCAGCGTCTTTTGCTGATATTGCAAACACCTGAGAAAATCCATTTTGCACAAACAATTGCACCACACCACTCTGATTTGAATTTGCTAACAACAACGCAATTTCTTTCACCGGAGCTTGTTTGAGCTGTCCTTCGAAATAATCAATGGATCGCTGCAGCTCCAACAATAAATTATCAAATACGCCTTGCTGCATTTCATCCAGACTGTATTGATCCAGACGATTAAAGCCACGCAAACGACGGGAGAAACACAGATTGCCTTGTTGCAATATCTGTACGGCCAGCTCCTGACCACTCTGGTGCGACACCAGCATCAATGCCTGACTCTTAGCGGGTAATAAATTTCGTGCTAACCATTCTTCCGGCTGAATGCCCTGCAGTTGTAGTTTATTTTGTGTAAACAAAGCCACAATATCAGCTAACCAGCTTTTGGAACTGACCACAACATTCACTTTGATGCCATGTAACTGGTTTTGCAATGGTAAATCCAGATAGTCCAGTACCATGTCATCATCAGGCAATGTAACTAAGTCTTTGATGGTCCAGGGTAATGCTAGTGAGATTTCTTCATCAGGTACAGCGGGTTTATCAATTTGCAAAACCATATAACGTTCAGGCGGGATCACTAAAGTGCACTGACAATCAGGCGGTAATTTTGCGGCTATTGTCTTAAAAGCTGCTGATAATTGTGCCGCAGAACCAAACTGCTCCACGAACATTTGGTCGACCCGATGCTCTGTTGCAGATTGCTGAGTGACCACAACAACCTTTAAACTATTGGCAGACAAATGAATTCCAGCAAATACATTGCTGGAGTTCTTGGTGAATTTTAATTGCGCCAATAGCTTTGTTAACATAACGGCAAACACTACCTACTATTATTTCTAAATTATTGTAACTCTAAACTACCATGAAAACGATAAAAATGATAAAGATTTTATTCCAGATTTACAACAGATAATGAAACTAAGCTCTTATTTACAGTGGCAAAACTTGCAACATCCTGTTCTGACTGACAATCAGACGGAACTTTGGCTGCGTTACGCGCCCAGTAACAATCCGGACATATCCGGAAATAAATTGTTGAAACTAAAATACCAGCTGGAACAGGCGCTGCAACAAAAATATCCTGGCTTGATAACCTTTGGTGGGGCATTTTCCAATCATTTGGTCGCAACTGCAGCTGCAGCCAGCGAAAACAACCTGAAAAGTGTGGGCATAGTGCGGGGCGAAGATGCAGATTTGAACAATCCTACTCTGGCTTTATGTCAGTCTTATGGCATGCAACTACTTCGGGTCAGCAGAAGTTATTATCAGGGCCGTCACTTGCCACAAGTACTGCAGCAACTCAGTACAGAATTTCCAGGTTACCTGCACATTCCTGAAGGAGGTACCTGTGAGGCTGCTGTGCGTGGAGTCAGTGAACTGGATATGCGTAATACCCCTAATGGCCCTGCCTCTTTGTTAATCTGTGCTGTTGGTAGTGGTGGCACTATAGCAGGTTTGATCCGGGGCTCTGAAGCGACTGCTGTGCTGGGTATTGCCGTAGTTAAAGATCAAAGTTTGCCGGATAAGATCAAACAGTTTTTGCCTGCTGACCGCAACTGGCCACAGTGGCAATTACGACAAGCTTTGCATCAACCTCGTTATGGTCGGTTTGATCAACAGTTGTGGCAATTTTGCCAGTCTTTTGCTGAACAAGGTGTACAACTTGAACCTGTCTACACAGGCAAAGCTCTGTACTCTGTATTTGAGTTAATTAAAGCGGGTGAGATCCCTAAAGGCAGCCGCCTGAGCTTTTTCCATACAGGCGGACTACAAGGATTAAAAGGACTGGCTTACAGAGGCCTGATTCAGACCGCGGATCTTAAGTAATTAAAAGTGCTAGTCAGACAACTGGTTTTGAGCAATAAGACGGGCCAGCGGCTGGCTGAAATAATAGCCCTGTGCGCCTACAACACCCAATTTTTTCAGGCACTGCCATTCAGGGTCTTGCTCTACCCCGGTCGCAATGACTTTAATGTCTTTGCCAACACACGAAGCCAATAAGCCACGAATAAATAGTTGTTGCTCCAGTTGATGATCAATACCCCGTACTACAGCAGGGTGAATTTTTAACATTCGTATAGGCAATTCATCAGTATAAGGTGTGGCATCCAGACTCAATCCAACATGATCTACGATCAACTCGAAGCCCCACTGATGCAGTTGCTGCAGTTTAGGTTTCAGGCTCTTGTACTGTTTAATTAAGTGATGTTCATGAAATTCCAAAGCCAGATCCTTAGCCACTATAGTTCCATTGCCAACCTGTTGCTGCAGCCAATGCCACCAGCCTTCATCCAGCAAAGATTGAGTGTTTAAGTTCACACTGCAACGGCAATGCTCCAGTGCTTCGGTTTCACTGAGTTTGGCCACTTTGATCAATACATATTGATCAATGGCGCTCACCAGACCGCAGTTTGCAGCCATGGGCAAAAACAATGCAGCAGCCAATTTGTCACCATCGCTGCTGGCAAGGCGCACCAGTACTTCATGTTGCAATACATCATTATCCTGCCAGGAAAACACCGGTTGAAAACTCAGTAAAAATCGATTTTCTTTCAAAGCGTTGTGTAATTCAGTGCGCCACCAGACTGAACCTTTAATTTTTGGCTTTTGTGGATCATTAAAGCCATAAGCAGCATTAGGTCCCTGCAACTGAGCCGTTTTTAATGCCATATCGGCTTCTGCCATTAACTGGTAGGAACTTTGCCCTTGCTGGTACAACACAAAACCTATATGGACTAGATCAAAATCCTGGCAGTCCTCAAAAAAGTTGGCCTGGCTCAATACCTGCGCCATACGGTCACCCAATTGTTCAGCCTCTTTTCCGGTTAAACCAGGGATCAATAAAACCAGGTCGTTATCTGCCAGCCTTGCCATAACCGCATCGGACCAGCCTGATGCCAATTCAGCAATAAGCTCAACGCAACCTCTTAAACGCTGCAACTTAATCAGATTAGAAAGATGGGGTTCAGGGTGCGATAACTGAACTAAAAAAACAGCGCCACTCGCTACTTCTGTGCTTTCAGTTAAATAATGATTTAAGCGGCTTTCAAAAAACACTCTGTTGCCTATCGCCAGCTCGTGATCGACCAAGCCCTGTACCCGCACCAATTGACGAATTTCACTATCGCGTTTTTGCCAGTTTTGCAGCTTTAATAAAACCCGCTGCAACTGAGTTGCAGGGTTGGTTTCGCGATGAAAGGGCAACTCTAAGTGAGTAAGGAGCAATTGAGTTTGTTGTTCCAGCTGCTGTAGTTCCTGCCTGAATTGCTGCTGATAAGAACGGATCCATAGCAACCATGCCAGCCAGATCACAAATGGCAGGTTTAACATCAGATAAGAGAGTGCACTCCAGCTTTGCACCAATTCTGGAGAGAGGTGTAACACCGGATTAGAGCCATCCAAAGCAACAAAATCCGCAGCTGTTGCAGGCGGGCTGGATAAAAGCTTTAGCTGACCTTGTTCACTGACAAGCCAGGACTGTTGTTGCAGCGGTTGCAAAACAAGCCATTGCTGCCATTGCTGCTGGCGCTGCTGTAGTTGTAACTGTCCAATACTATAAAAGCTGGTATTGACCAACAATAATACCAACACACTAAGCAACTGCTGCCAATGGCGTTTCTTTTTAACTATCTGGCTTAACCACATTACAACTCCTGTTGTCCCGTTCAAACCTATCCGATAAGTGTGAGTCAAGTTTAGCCACTATGCATATTTTTTTGTTGTGCTTTTCACTCACCAGTTGCGACCAGACAAAACGACTGTGATTTTGATATAGTAAAACCAAAATCACTAAAAAAATGAACAGGACTGACGGATGGAATGGCAAGTAGCAGGCTTTAATCAACTGGATTCGTACACCGTGTATGCCATGCTGCAATTGCGGGTAGACGTATTTGTAGTTGAACAAAACTGTCCTTATCCGGAGTTGGACAACAAAGATTTACACCCACAAACCCGGCATATTCTGCTGAAGAAAGGCGACAAAATTCTCGCTTACGCCCGTGTGCTGGCACCAGGTGTCAGTTATGAAAACAGCCCGGCTTTAGGCCGTATTTGTGTATCTCAAACTGCACGTCGACTCGCCTTAGGTCGGGGGTTAGTAGATAAAGCTCTGGATGTCGCGGGCAGTTGTTGGCCTGATATGGAGATCCGTATTTCCGCTCAGTGTTACCTGCAACGCTTTTACGAATCTTTTGGTTTTATCGCCTGCAGTGAACCTTATCTGGAAGACGATATTCCGCATCTGGAAATGGCTCGTCCCGTTGCACCTTTAAGTGCATAAGACTTACGCCTTGGTGCTGTATAGTTGTTCAGCTCTGTTAAACAGCACCCAACTGGTTAGTATGTATTTGTCAGATGATATTGGCACACAACCTCTGTGGGTATGAGTAAAGTAAGCCGGAGCTATCACCATGCGTCCGGCTTTAGGTTGAATCGCTTTATTCTGGTAATAAAACTCAGTCTGGCCACCTTCTGCCACATCATTTAAATAAAACATAAACAGCAAAGTACGATGCAATGGCTCATTGTTCGGCAACTGCGGGTACACCTCTGAGTGCCAGTAGCCATAATTGCCTTTGCCTTGCTGGTATTTTTGCATCTGAATAGGCCCAAGCCGGTATAAGGTACGCATAAAGTTGTCCGCCTGCGGTGCTCCCAGTTGCTGATAATTATCCGCAGTGACCGTCACCATTCGGTTTTCAGAAGGGTGCGGCACTGTCATGCTGACAGGCCCAATCAGCGCAAAATGGTACTTCCTAAAATACTGCGCCACATAACTGGTGGTGTACTTAATAATCTCACTCAGAGCTGGGTGATAGTCCTGATACTGATTTAAATACAAGTCAGTGCTTAATTTTTTACTGGTATCAACTCCACCGCCAGTGCGCCCTGCTGTCGTATGAGGGCTCTGCTCAAATAGCCTGATCAGTTGCTGACAAAACTCCGCCGGTAATACATCATCATAAACTTCAATAAAGTCATTCATAGTTTTTAGGTTATTGTTATGTTTAAAGAAATTATTCAGCCTCGTTTTAACGAGACAGACGCTTTAGGTCATATCAACAATACAGTGCTGACGCAGTGGTTTGAAGGGGCAAGGGATCCTATATTCAAATTATTTACACCTGATCTCGACACCAGACAGTGGCGATTAATACTCGCCAGTATCCAGGTGCAATTTAAAGCCGAACTGTTTTATGGCGTGCCGGTTGAATTACGTACCGGGATCAGCATGGTTGGTAACAGTTCGTTTGAAGTGCATCAAGAGGCTTGGCAAAAGGATCAGTGCTGCGCTTTGGGTAAAGCTGTGTTAGTGCAATACGACTTTGCCGCTAAACAAAAACTGTTGCTGAACACAGAACAAAAAGCAGCCTTAACCGAACATCTGGTTTCAGCCAGCTAATTCGGGTTTTGGTCGCTTGCCACTGGTAATTTCAGCAGGCACTGATTAGTTTGATGACTCCTGTATTTCAGAGGCACAACCAGAATGAAAAAAATCTTACTCTGCAGCTTTATAGCGTTATCCCCTCAACTAATGGCGTATGACCGTATCACAGGCGCTGATTTTGCCAGCCGCTCCGAAGTGATAGCGCCGCATGCCATGGCCGCTACCAGCCAGCCATTAGCCACTCAAATTGCTTTGGATATTATGAAACAAGGTGGCACAGCAGTAGATGCTGCTATTGCTGCCAATGCTGCTTTAGGCCTAATGGAACCCACAGGCAACGGTATAGGTGGTGATTTGTACGCCATTATCTGGGACGGTAAAACCAATAAAATTTATGGCCTCAATGCTTCAGGCCGCTCACCTAAAGGCTTAAGTCATAAACAACTGGCCAAAGAGCTGAAAAAGCTCGGCCGTGAAGACTTGCCACCTTATGGCATGCTCCCCATCAGCGTACCTGGCGCAGTAGATGGCTGGTTTGAGATGCACCAGAAGTTTGGCAAATTGCCTATGACGCAAATTCTGCAACCTGCCATTACTTATGCCGAACAAGGTTTTCCGGTCAGCGAGCTGATCGCTTACTACTGGGATAGATCAGTACCCAAGCTCAAAGATCAGCCGGGTGATTTTGTCGGTACTTTTACCATCAATGGTAAAGCACCAGCTAAAGGCGAGATGTTTAAAAACCCTGATTTGGCAGCAACTTATAAAGCCATAGCTACGGGCGGTCGTGATGCTTTTTACAAAGGCGACATCGCCAAAAGTATCGATGGTTTTATGAAAGCCAATGGCGGTTATCTGCGTTATGAAGATTTCGCCAGCCACAAATCGGATTGGGTAGAACCTGTATCTGTGAACTACCGTGGTTATGATGTCTGGGAATTACCGCCAAATGGTCAGGGCATAGCAGCTTTGCAGATGCTGCAAATTCTGAAAAACTTCGACTTAAAAGCTATGGGTTACAACAGTGTTGAAAGTATTCACACCTTAGTGGAAGCAAAAAAACTAGCCTTTGAAGACAGAGCCAAGTTTTATGCCGACACCGATTTTAATAAGTTACCCATCAAAGGCCTGATTTCTGAGGCTTATGGTAAAGAGCGCGCTAAATTAATTGGAGCTAATGCCGCTCAGCGTGTCGATGCAGGCAATCCAGCAGCCTATGAAGGCGATACCATTTATATGACCACAGCCGACAAAGACGGCACTATGGTTTCACTTATTCAAAGTAACTACCGTGGTATGGGTTCAGGTGTTGTCGCTCCAGGCACTGGTTTTGGCTTTCAGGACAGGGGCCAGATGTTTTCTATGGACCAAAAACACGCCAATGCTTACGAGCCTGGCAAACGCCCATTCCAGACTATTATTCCAGCCTTTATCAGTAAAGACGGCAAACCTTTGACCAGCTTTGGTGTGATGGGCGGTGCTATGCAGCCTCAGGGCCATGTGCAGATTGTCGTCAATATGGTGGATTACGGCATGAACCTGCAGGAAGCAGGAGATGCAGCGCGCTGGCAACATCTGGGCAGCACTGAGCCTACCGATCCACAGGCTACTTATTTAACCAATGGCGGTTATGTTCAGTTGGAAAAAGGTGTGCCTTATGAAACAGCCCGTGAGCTGATGAAAAAAGGCCATGATGTGCGTTACGCTTTGGGTGAGTTTGGTGGCTATCAGGCCATTATGAAAGACCCTAAAACCGGCGTTTACTACGGTGCCTCCGAGTCCCGTAAAGACGGCCAGGCTGCTGGGTATTAGCTTTTTAAATTGAGCTTAGCGGTATTATAAGACGGGCGGGTATTGTAGGGGCTGGGCTTGTCCCCGCCCTTCACCCGCCCCTACGTTGCCGCCTCGTTGCAACTCCAATTTTACTTCAACAACTGCTTTAGTGTTTCTTCCCGCTGTTGTGCACTTAACTGCTGCACTTGGGTGCCATCAGCACGTATTTGTTTTAGCTGGTCTCCCAGCAGGATATCGCGGCCTTGTTCGTGGTGTTTAATCACCAATAACTTCTGCACAAAAATGGTATCCGGATGAGTGCTATTCAGGTAGTTGGCTGGCATAAAATCCACCCACTCACTGGCATAAGGCTCAAAACCAAACTGACTTAACCACTGACCATCGACCCAGGCTTGCACCACATAAGCCCCACTTTGTTCTGTGGTTAAACGGAACTGATCAAAGTCTTGTTGCTGCACTTGTTCTAATGACGATAAAGCGATAGGAGCCCGAATACCGTAGCTGCCAAAACCTAAGTCACAGATCCAGTCTTCTCCATCGGCTTCCACCAGCAATACCATATGAGTTTTAGGCCGGCGCACCGGGTAAAACATGGGACGACAGGCAACAAACTTATAGTTGAAACCTAAAGCCTGCAAGGCCATGGCAAAGAGGCCATTGACCTCATAACAATAACCGCCGCGGCCTTGTCCAATGATTTTATCTACTATCTGTTCCGGCACTAACGAAACTATCTTGCCGGCCTGCACATCCAGGTTTTCAAAGGCAACACTAAAGAGCTGAGCTCGCATCAGCTTGGTTAAGGTTTCAGCATTGCGATCTAAAGACCCTGTATAACCAATACGTTTCAGGTAAGAGGCTAACTGGAAATTTTCTGCGTACATAAAGCATTGACCTGCGTAATTAATGAGTGGATGAACCGGCTTTGTCCTGCACTAAAATCCAGGGAGAAATCACCACGGCCCAAAGTTCAGCTTGTTGCTCAACCCATAGCTGAGCCTGGGTATCGCCTACTCTGTCGACTAAACCAGCCTGTAGCCAGCTTTGCACTGCAGTTTTGTCATCCTGACTAAAAGCAAAAGCCACCTCCACTAAATCCAGTTCAGCGGAGACCTGAATCACGGAGCCTGCAGCATAAAACTTTTGCAGCTCCAGCCAGTTAATACGGGCTGTTTCGCTGATGATTTTGGCTTTGAGTACATCGGGTTCTACTTCAAAATTCTCGTGCATCGATTTATCTCTTCACTGTTCTAACTCGTCGCTTTGCTATTCTAATTCGTCGCTTTGCTCTGACACCTGAGCTGCGCTGAGTTCATGTTTTTTCAGCAGTTTATGAAAGTCTGTTCTGTTGCGCCCAGCCAGTTCAGCGGCACGGGTCACATTGCCTTCGGCCATTTTTAATACCCGGATCAAATACTGCCGTTCAAACTGATCACGGGCTTCACTTAAGGTCGGCCAGAAACTGCGATTTTGTGATAACGCCTGCTCAACTAAAGCCACGCTCAGTACAGGGCTTTGGGTTAAAGCCACACATTGCTCTACCACGTTGACTAATTGACGCACATTACCAGGCCATTGGGCTGTTACCAGCGCCTGCATCGCGTCTTCGGAAAAGCGGTTCACCTGCACACCATGACGCTCGGCATTTTGTTGCAGCACATGACGAGCTAACAATGGAATGTCTTCAGCCCGCTCTCTTAAGGTTGGCAACTGCAAATTCACCACGTTTAAGCGGTAATACAAATCTTCGCGGAAGCTCTGTTCCTGCATCGCCTGTTTTAAATCACGGTGTGTTGCCGACAACACCCGCACATCTATGGCAATAGTCTTAGTGCTACCCACAGGGCGAATTTGCCGCTCCTGCAAAGCCCGCAATAACTTCACCTGCAATGGCATCGGCATATCACCAATTTCATCGAGGAACAAAGTGCCGCCGTCGGCTTCACGGAATAAACCCAAGTGCTCTGTCACTGCGCCGGTAAAAGCCCCTTTGGTGTGACCAAAAAGCTCTGATTCCAGCAAATGCTCAGGTAAAGCACCACAGTTAATAGCGACAAAATGGCCTTTAGCCCGGGGGCTGGCTTTATGAATGGCTTTGGCCAGCATTTCTTTACCTGTACCGCTGGCACCAGTGATTAATACGCTGACATCCCGCTGCGCTACTCTGTAGGCCTGATCCAGCACCTGCTCCATCACTTTGCTGCGGGTAATAATATCAGTGCGCCACTCATCTTTGCTTGGCACATGGGACTGATGTACAGCCTGCGCTAAAATATCGCGTAAGTCGTTATTGTTCAGAGGCTTAGTTAAAAAACCAAAGACACCGCGCTGTGTCGCTGCCACGGCTTCAGGAATAGAACCGTGCGCTGTCATCAAGACTACAGGTAAACCAGCATGACGCTTGGCGATTTCATCAAACAAAGCCATGCCGTCTAAACCCGGCATACGCAAATCACTCAACACCACATCGACTTTATTTTTACCCAGTAGCACTAGCGCAGTTTCAGCGCAATCGGCACTGATCACCTGATAACCTTCACCTTCCAAGCGTAACGTCAGTAAACGTAATAAGCTGGGATCATCATCCACCAGCAATAACCGGGCGCCATTGCTCATGATTAATTTCCTGTCTGGTTTAATTTGGCTTCAATTTGAGTCAGCGCATCAATTTTCTTTTGTAAGTCTTTGCTCTGCCGGCGCAGTCTGTCTAATTGTTCTTGCTGTTGTGCATTTAAACGCGATAAGGCAGTGACCGCAGACTCGCTTTCCAGCAACTTCTGGTTGTAGGCTAAATCCCAGCGCAATAAATCGGCTAAGCCTTTAGGTAAAGTAGTCAGTTTGTCATTTAACTGAGTCTGAGCAGCAAAACGCACTGCATAAGGGCTCTCAGGATGCAGCTTAATTAATAAGGTTTGTAAGGTGGTGACAGGGTTAGTTCTGAAGCTGCGTAATAATAAATCCCGCTCAGCCACAGGCATCAGCAACAACTGGGCACGGAAATCCCGCCAGGCTTGTAAGGTTAAAGCATCATCAGCTATGGCCAATTCAGCTTTGACAGGTTTAGGAGGCTCCACCAGCTGGGTTTGTGCAGGTTCTACTTTTGGTAAAGTTTTACTCACCACAGGCACTACAGGTTTTACACCCTGACAGGCTGTTAACGCCAAACAAAGGCCAAGACTTAACCAAACTTTCATACCGCATCCTCAACTAAAGGTAAACGCACCTGAATACACACATCGGCGTAACTGACATCGATAATTTCTGCCAGACCACCTAATAAACGGGCGCAGTCGGCGACAATAGATAAACCTAAACCTGAACCTTGCACTGCGTCAAAGCGTGGGGCTTTACCACGCTGGAAAGGTTCAAACAATTTAGCCCGCAATTCAGCAGGAATAGGGGTGCCGTTATTTGCTACATCCAACAACATAAATTTATCATGCTGACGTAAATTGACCCAAACATTACTGCCCTCAGCCCCATACGCCTGTGCGTTGTTAATCAGGTTATCCAGAATACGTCTGAACAACATAGAGTCGGTATAGATACGCGGCAACTGACAATTCAGCACAATTTTCTGCTCGCGCTGCTGCAAGGATAACGCATGGTCATTAAAGCAGTTTTGTAGCAGAGTTTCGCTGTCATGCCAGTCAAACTCGGGCTTGGCTTGTTGCAATAATTTGTTGTAATCCAGCAGCTGTTCCGTCAGTACACTTAAACGGTCAGCACTGCCATTGAGTAAACTCACCACTTCCATTTGCTGCGGATTTAAAGGCCCAACCAACTGTTCGCTTAACAGAGCGCAGCCTTCACGGATACTGGATAAAGGTGTTTTTAATTCATGGGATGCATGACGTAATAAAATCAGTCGCAAGGCTTCCAGTTGCTGTAAACGTGATGCCAGCCAGCGTAACTGCTCACCAAGTTCAGTCAGTTCACGTGGGCCATCGACTTTATCATGCGGGAAATGATGACTGGCCTGCCCTATAGAGCGGATCATGGTATCCAGCATTTTCACCGGCGCTGTAATACGGGCTGATGCCCACAGCACCATCAATAAGGTCAACACCACTAAAGCCACAGTTTGCCAGGCCAGATGACTTTGTGCTTCTTCGGCATAAACTTGCTGTTGTTGTAATCTTTGCTCCAGCAAAGCCCAAATCACTTGGGTCAGTTGCACCTGCTGCTGGCGGATTTTTTGCAGAATAGGACTCAGTTCTTCGTTACTTTCATGCAGATAGCTGTTGAACAACAATTCAAGTTGCTGCTGCTGCTGAGCACAAAGTACAGGCTGCTCCAGATTCAGACAAACAGACCCCAGGTTCTGCTGGTAGTTATTCAAATGGGTTGCCGCCAGTTGCGATAAGGCATCGGTTTTCAGAATGCTGAACTGCAATACGGAGCGTTCAATGTCGTTCACCAGCTTTTGCATATTTTCAGCGCGACGCACATTAGCCACTGAGCTTTCGGCTTCAGCTATGGCATAACGGCTGACATCAGATAAAGCACTATGACTTTGCCACAACAAAACCCCAAGCGGGATTAACGCCATAAAAAAGCTGAGTAAAACAAACTGCCGCAAGGAAGCAGGCTGAACAGGCATTCGCATCAGGACAGGGTTCCACGAAAAATCAGGTGCTTATCATAACGGATTTACGCAGGGACGTAAAAAAATCGTCTGGAACGATTTTTTCGCCTGTAGGGGCGTGGGCTTGTCCCCGCCCGTCTCACATTCCAATCCAATGTGGGTAAGCGCGCCGTGGATGGCAGCACATAAAAAATCGTCTGGAACGATTTTTAACCTGTAGGGGCGCGGGCTTGTCCCCGCCCGTCTCACATTCCAATCCAATGTGGGTGAGCGCCGTGGATGGCAGCACATAAAAAATCGTCTGGAACGATTTTTAACCCGTAGGGGCGTGGGCTTGTCCCCGCCCGTCTCACATTCCAATCCAATACAAAGGGATTAAAACGCCAGTGATTTAAGATACCAACCAGATTGCGCCACGGATGGCGGCCTTTAAAAACAAAAAAGCCAGTCAGAGACTGGCTTTTCATCTATTCACAGCAACTAATTAGTTAGTAGCTTGTTCCAGCGTAACTGCAGTACGTGCTTTACGTACTTTAGCAGCAGTGCGGGCATAAGCATCAGCAGCCTGAACACGCTCTAACTCTAAAACTGCATTGCCGTTTAAATCAATTTTGCGCATGTAGGTTACGAATACAAAAGCGTTAACCATGAAGAATGCGATAGCTGCGATTAAAAATAAGTCCATAATTCACCCCGTCTTTACTACTGTTCATTTCAGCGTTTTGCTGAGCCTGCCGGTAAATTAGGTAAGAGTAACAACTGCGTACCTCTTACCTAATTTACCGTTACGAACTTATAAATGCAGAGTCCGTGCCAAGTTTTAAATTCAGCATTTAAACATTAAATATCAACAACTTATATTAAGTAAATTTCATTTTCGGTTGAAACTGAACAGAAACTCCAAAAGATCTGTCGCTAATTAGCAACAGCAAAATAGAGCTTAAAATAATAGCTATAAATTTCAATAACTTAGACTGTATGCTTTTTGCGACACTTTTATCAGAATTTATTAAGAAGCAATAATTTCATTAAATTTCAAAAACTTACATAAAATCAAAAATGAGGGTTTTAGAGCAAAAAAGGAGGGCAATTGCGCGGAGTGTCTAATTCAGGTCAGAGTAAAATAAAATGTGGGGTTTAATTTTACTCTGACCTGAAATACGCAGGTTAGTTAATAAAGCCGTATTTTTGCGCGACTTTATCAAAGTACTCTAAACATTGCTTAGCGTACTGGCGCTTCTCTACATAGCTACCCGGAAAAAAGCTTTTCTTAAAACCGTAGGCCACCATATCTTTTAAGCGCTTCAGCGGAATATCAAAGTTATCCAAAGCCAGTTTGTATTCGCGGCTGACGGTGGTATTCGACACCAGTCTGTTGTCAGTGCAAATCACAGTGACAATACGGTGATCCAACATATCACCCAGTTTATGCGCCTTAATGTCGCTAATACTTGGGTTGGTTTGCAGATTGCTGGTTAAACAGACTTCAATAGCAATACGTTTGTCGGCTATATAAGAAGCCAGTTCACGAATGTACTTTTGTTTATCCTTGATCGAAGGATCCTGGATCATCTCCGGCACAAACAGCGAATAACCGTGGCCTATGCGGTCGGCATAGCATTCAGTAATAGCTTCGAACACACTTTCAGCACCATAAGCTTCACCGGCATGCAGGGTTTTCAGTAAAAAGTGCTGATGAGCAAACTCATAGACTTCTTTAAATTTGCTGGCCGGATAACCAGACTCCTGCCCTGCTAAGTCCAAAGCCACTATTGGAATACCAGCTTCATCCCGCAACCGCACACTGGCACGCACTAATTCCATCGCCGCCAACTTAATGACTTCAATAGGACTAAAATCCCGCATCAACTGGAATAAATTAGTGTAATAAGGTGAAAAACCTTTGTCGCCAAACATCCGCATGGCGCAGTTGATAATGCCGTAGGCAAAAGGCGGTTTGTCGCCATTGAGAACCACAGCCTGGCTATTGTATTCCAGCTGAGCTTTTTTCAGACCATTGTTGACTGCATGCATAACCCGGTCAAAATCAATGCCTGTTGGCAGGTCGATTAACAGCTGAGGAGCAAAACGTACTTCGATGTAGTTCACACCTTCAAGCTGGTTATCGATAGCAAGCTCGTAAGCTGCGCGCTCCAGATTATCCATATCGCGCAGCACTGCGCAGGTATATTGGAAACAATGCAGGTATTCGCCCAGATTCTGATAGCTATCTTTAAAAACCAGCTCTTTTAAGCCTTCCACCGTCTGACTCGGCAGTTTCACACCAGCTTTAGCTGCCATTTCAATCAGGCTGTCTAAACGCAAGCTGCCATCTAAATGCAAATGCAGATCAGACTTTGGCATTTCTTTAATAAAATCAAGGGAGTAAAAATGCATAACAGAATAAACCTGCAAAATAAGCAAAGTGTTTTAGTTATAGCAGTTTAGATTCAGAACAGGAATTAAAAAGGTAATCAGTAAGGCAAAGCAGAAGATAAATGGTGCCCGGGGCCGGACTTGAACCGGCACGCCCTTTCGAGCGAGGGATTTTAAATCCCTTGTGTCTACCGATTTCACCACCCGGGCATGAGCAGAGCGTGTTTGATAACACTGGCAGAACGGGGCGCATTTTATGCTGAATAACAGGCATTCGTCATGTGTTTTTCATAAAAAAACTGAAAAAATGCATCAACCGCCTAATTTTTCAACAAAAACAACTCTATTTAGCCGCCTTTGCTGCAAAAACAATCAACCTGACAAAGCTTCACAAGCAAAAATACTTAGATATTTAGCCGTCTATACTGTTGCAAAGCCAAAAGTCCCGTGATATTACTAATAGCAGTTGTATAAATTAAACCCAATGAAGACTCAGACAACAATGAATTTAAACCAGCGTTTCGCTAACCTGCTCACTCTCCTCGTGCTCCTCAACAGGCCACGGGGCTTTGTGCATTGGTAAAACGACTGTACCAGTAAACCAAAAACCCCGTGCCACAGGCCGGGGTTTTTTGTTTTAACCAAGGCCATCAGAACGGGTTTTCATAAATGAAATGAGGAAAATGTGATGAGCGGTCAGGATAAAATCTGGATTTTTGATACTACCTTAAGAGACGGCGAACAGGCGTTGCGTGCCAGTTTAAGCCATAAGCAAAAAATTCAGCTGGCTCATGCTATTGCCCGCTTAAATGTAGATGTGATGGAAGTGGGTTTTCCTGTGTCATCGCCAGGTGACTTTGAATCAGTACAAAGCATAGCAACACAAGTCAAAGGCCCTATTGTTTGTGGTTTAGCCCGGGCTGTCAGCGCTGACATTGAAGCCTGTGGTCAGGCGCTGGCGAACGCTGAACGTCGCCGTATTCACACCTTTATTGCGACCTCACCATTGCATTTACAATACAAATTACGTCGTACTTTAGAACAAGCCACTGAACAGGCTGTTGCTGCTATTCAGCTAGCGCGTCGTTATACCGACGATATCGAGTTCTCCTGTGAAGATGCCGGCCGTACCCCTATTGATGATTTATGCCGTATTGTCGAGGCCGCTATAAAAGCCGGCGCCCGCACTATTAATATTCCGGACACTGTCGGCTACACCATTCCGAATGAATTTGCCCGCATCATCACCGACCTGCGTCACAAGGTACCAAATATTGATCAGGCTATTTTAAGTGTGCATTGCCATAACGATTTGGGATTGGCTGTGGCCAATAGTATCAGCGCAGTTCAGGCAGGTGCCCGTCAGATCGAATGCACAGTCAACGGTATTGGCGAACGTGCTGGTAACTGTTCGTTAGAGGAAGTGGCGATGATTATCAAAACCCGCCCCGACGTTCTGCCGTTTTATACCGACATTAAGAGCACAGAAATTTACCGTTCCAGTCATTTAGTTAGCCAAATTTGCCATATGCCAATTCAGCCCAATAAAGCTATTGTCGGCGAGAACGCTTTTGCGCATTCTTCAGGTATACATCAGGATGGCGTGTTAAAAGCACAAAACACCTACGAAATTATGTCGCCAGAACAAGTAGGCATCCGTCAGAACGAATTAAACCTGACGTCACGTTCTGGCCGCGCAGTGATCCAGCATCGCTTAAGCGAGATGGGTTACACCCAGGAAGATTACAACCTGGATGACATTTATAAAGCCTTTGTGACCTTGGCCGACCAGAAGGGCCGGGTTTTTGATTACGATTTAGAAGCGCTGGTGTTTTTCCAGAATTTGCAGGATACCAACGAGCCGTACAAGCTGGAGTTTTTAAGTTCCTCCACTCATACCGGTCATGTTGCCAGCGCCACTGTGGGCATCAGCATTAATGGTGAAACCCGTACTGAAGCAGCGACAGGTAATGGTCCGGTGGAAGCGTCGTTTCAGGCTATCCAGCGTATTGTCGGCACTGACGTGAAAATGGTCGACTTTAACTTACAGGCCAAAGGCAGCGGCGAAGATGCGTTGGGCCAGGTGGATATTATTGCCGAGCATCAGGGCCGCCGTTACCACGGTGCAGGTTTAGCCACCGACATAGTGCGATCTTCAGTATTGGCTTATGTGCACGTATTAAATTTAATTGAACGCAGCAAACAGGTAGACGCCGCCAAACAGGCCCGCCGTTTATCCGAATCACAGGCAGAGAAGTAACAAATGAAAACTTATAAAATTGCGGTATTGGCAGGAGACGGTATTGGCCCTGAAGTAATGGATCAGGCGTTAAAAGTACTGGACGTCGTATCTGAAAAATTTAATTTCAGCATAGAGCGCACAGCCGCCTTAATAGGTGGCGCTGCTATTGATGCTACTGGCGTCGCCTTGCCTGAAGCTACGCTGGAGCTGTGTAAAAACAGTGATGCTATTTTGTTTGGCTCTGTCGGTGGGCCAAAGTGGACCAGCCTGCCACCGGCACAGCAACCAGAACGCGCATCCTTATTGCCACTGCGTAAAACCTTCGATTTATTCTGTAACTTACGCCCAGGCCAGATTTACCCGGCTTTTGCCGAGTTATCGCCATTGCACCCAAAAATTAGTAGTCAGGGCATGGATATTTTATGTGTACGTGAGCTGACAGGTGGCATTTATTTTGGTGAAAAAGGCCGCACTGAAGACGCCGCTTTTGATACACAAAAATACAGCGTGGCAGAAATTGAACGCATCAGCCGTGTGGCTTTTGAAGCGGCCACTAAACGCCGGAATAAAGTAACCTCCATCGACAAAGCCAACGTGCTGGCGACCAGTGTGTTGTGGCGTGAAGTGGTAGAACGTGTCGCTAAAGACTATCCACAAGTACAGCTGGAACATATGTATATCGACAATGCCGCCATGCAACTTATTCGGGCACCGCAACATTTTGACGTGATGTTATGCGACAACCTGTTTGGCGATATTTTGTCGGACGAAATTGCTGCTATTGGCGGATCTTTAGGCTTATTGCCTTCGGCCAGTTTAAATGGCTCTCAGTTTGGTTTGTATGAACCAGCTGGTGGTACAGCACCGGATATCGCCGGCAAAGGCATTGCCAACCCTATAGCTCAGATATTAAGTGCGGCTTTAATGCTGCGCTACAGCTTCGCTGAAGAAGCCGCAGCCCGCGCTATCGAGCAGGCTGTTGCCAGCACCTTAGAGCAAGGCATTGTGACACGGGATATTAATCCGGCTTCCGGCTATGGCACTGCAGAGGTGGGCTCTGCTGTGATGGCTGCGTTGCAGGCTATACCAACAGAGAGAAATTAATCATGGCAAAGACTTTATATCAGAAAATTTATCAGAGCCATGTCGTGGCTCCAGTCAACGGCAGCACCGATTTATTGTTTGTCGACAGGCATTTTATCCATGAGGTAACCAGTCCTCAGGCCTTTGCTGGTTTGCGTCAGGCCGGTCGTCCTGTGCGTCGTCCGGACTTAACCTCAGCTACCATGGATCACAACGTTTCCACCCAGCTGCGCAGTATGGATGCTGCGGGCGAAACCTCGCGTAAACAATTGGAAGCTCTGGCGACCAACTGCGCAGAATTTGGCGTGCCTTTAATGGATTTGATGCACCCTGATCAAGGCATAGTGCATGTGATTGGCCCTGAATTGGGTTTAACCCAGCCTGGTATGATTATTGTTTGTGGTGATTCCCATACCTCGACCCACGGTGCTTTTGGTGCTATGGCCTTTGGTATTGGTACCTCAGAAGTCGAACACGTACTAGCCACCCAAACCTTGCAGCAGCAAGTGGCGAAAACCTTAAAAGTGGAAGTCACAGGCACCTTATCCCCTTTTGTTACGCCAAAAGACGTGATTATGGCGGTGATAGGTCAATTAGGTACGGCAGGTGGTACTGGTTATGTCGCTGAATTCTGCGGCGAAGCTATTCGTGGTCTGAGCATGGAAGGCCGGATGACGCTGTGTAACATGAGTATAGAAATGGGCGCCAAAGCAGGTTTAGTAGCACCGGATGAAGTGACCTTCGCTTATATGAAAGGCCGACCTCATGCGCCACAGGCCGAACACTGGGATGCGGCGGTAAACTATTGGAAAACCTTGTATTCAGATGCAGATGCTGTGTTTGACAAGACATTAACTATTGCCGCAGAAAACATCAGACCTCAGGTGACCTGGGGCACCAACCCTGAACAGGTGATTGCAGTGGATCAACCTGTGCCAGCACCTGAGTCATTTAGCGATTTAATTAAAGCTGATGCTGCGCGCCGTGCTTTAACTTATATGGGCATTGAAGCGGGCCAGAAGTTAACCGATCTGACAGTCGACGTGGTGTTTATTGGTTCCTGTACCAACAGCCGGATTGAAGATTTACGTCAGGCCGCCGCTGTAGTGCAAGGTAAACAAGTGGCCTCCGGTGTTCGTGCTTTGATCGTGCCGGGTTCTGGCCAGGTCAAACGTCAGGCCGAAGCTGAAGGCTTAGCTGATATTTTTAAAGCTTCTGGTTTTGAATGGCGTGAACCAGGTTGCTCTATGTGTTTGGGCATGAACGATGATCGCGTAGAAGCTGGTCAGCGTTGTGCCTCCACTTCAAACCGCAACTTTGAAGGTCGTCAGGGTCGTGGTGCCCGCACGCATTTGGTCAGCCCTGCCATGGCAGCAGCTGCAGCTATTGCCGGTCGTTTTGTTGATATTTCGTTTGTTGAAGTCGCTAGAGGAACTTACTAATGAGCCAGATATTTGCCCAGGGACTGGTATGCCCTTTAGATAAAAACAATGTCGATACTGACCAGATTATTCCAAAACAGTTTTTAACCTCAGTCAGCCGTGACGGTTTTGCCGAAGCCTTGTTTTACGACTGGCGTTATCTGGCAGACGGGGTCCCTAATCCTGATTTCGTGTTAAACGCTCCGGAGTATAAAGGGGCTTCTATACTGCTAACGCGGGCGAACTTTGGGTGCGGCTCCAGCCGTGAACATGCGCCATGGGCTATTCAGCAGTATGGTTTTAATGTGGTCATAGCCGAAAGTTTTGCCGATATTTTCTTTAATAACAGCATTAACAACGGCATGTTGCTGATCAGTTTAAGTACGTCCAATATTGAGTTTTTATTCAGCCGCTGCCAGCAAGGCACGCAAGAATGGAAAATTGATTTAGCTGGCCAGCAAATTATTCTGGGTAATAACGCCGCAGTGGGTTTTCAGATAGACCCTGATATTAAACAGCGTTTACTAAGTGGCCTGGATTTTATTGGTGTTAGCGAACAATTTTCCCCGCAAATCAGCAGCTATGAACAACAGCGTGCCAGTCAGCAGCCTTGGTTAGGTTAAAACCGATAACAAAGTTTTTGTACGCCAACGGGAGAGGGTAAACCTCTCCCCTACAAGCACCGACGAGCCCATCCAGCCATCTAGCCGTAAATTATTGATTTTACTGAACTACTTGCGTATCAGAAAAAGCGGGTAATACTTGGCAAAGTAGTACCTGACAGTATATAGTTTCATTATTATCAAATTTACCAGTTCACCTATTAACCTCTAAGGGGTATTTTATGAAAAAGCTCGTTACATTAGCAGTAGTAGCAAGTGCTTATTTCGCTGCAGCGCCAGCAGTTTTAGCTCAGGATCAATGGGCAACCTCTTTGTGTGAATACACTAAAGCTGACGATAAAAACCGCGTTCGCAAAGTTTTATCTGACAACAAAGTAAACGTTCGTAAAATTTATGATGCGATTCAGTGCAATGGCGATTCGCTGATTAAATTTGCTATGCGCAGTGATGCTTATGAAACTGGTTCGTTTTTTGTTAAACAGATGCCAGCTAAATCTCTGGTCGCTGAAGATCTGGAAGCATGGGCTGCAGCCAATGGTTTTGCTGCATCTCCGCTGATCAACGATATCAAAGCCCGTATTGGTCAGGATTAATATAGCCTTTGTACTTAAAGCTGTAGCTTTGTTGTCTTTGCGCTTCGCAGCAGTGACATAGAACAAAATGAAATGGCTCCTCAGGGAGCCATTTTTTATTGGTGTTCACACGTAAAGAAGCAGCAACTTAATTCGAGTTAGCCTTCAGCGTTAAACTGGCGAAACTGATAAAGTCCTCTGCCGTCTCAATTCCTGCCATAGCTGAACCATCCTGCATCTGGAAAAATGTAGGAGGTCGTTGAAACTGGAAGCTGATTTTCAAACGTTCAGGCTGTTGTAAAAAGCTCAGCACAGGCTCACGGATCACATCAGGAATTTGTGGGTTTTGTTGTAAAGCGGCGCTCAATTGCTGTTGGCTGGTGGCAAAATCTGCGCTGAGTCCTGCCACAGCTAATTGATCGAACAATTGCTGTAAGAAGGCTTTGTTTTCGATTTCCAACGAACCACTGGCTATCCCTATCACACCCACTTTTTTCATCAAGTCAGGTAGATAATTGGGTTGCTCAGATTGCAGTTGCTGTTGCTCAGGCGTCATATTCTTAATAGTTTCGGCAAATTGCCATAACTCAGTGACGCCAGTTAAGGCAAAACGGTAGTTCAGACTAAAGTGGTGATTAACCCGCAATTCCTGCTGAAAAGTCAGTTCACCGGTTTTCGCTTTATACTTGTACTGATAATTTAATTCCATCAATAAAGTTGACAGATAGGCCGCTAAATCAGGAGGCACAGAAGCCAGTGCTTTTGGTGCAAGTTTTAAATCCTTTAAACGGGCAGCCCCATCTTCAGGTAAACCATCACGCTGCAAACCAATCAGCTCAACCTGACCTACAGTCACTAAATCTCCCATACCGGCAAGACCAATATGCAAGTTCTGAATTTTATAACTCGACGTAATCACGTTAGCGGACAGTTTGCTATAACTCATATGAATAGGCGGCATATCGCCTTGTTCAGCCAATTGCAGGTACTGCTGGTTACTACGCTCTATATGTCCTGCCATCAGCTGTTCCGCATGATGGTTAGCATAGAACAAACCAGCTACAGCACTGGTCGTCAGGATTAACACAGCACCCAGCCAAATTTTTTTATTCATACTCCCTTATCCTCCAACAAAACTAACGGCGTCATACTAGCATGAGCAGAAAATAAAACACCTGCCCCAACCTGTGATTCAATCTAAAAGCCTGTTAATTTAGCCTAATTGATCTCTTTTTTTGGTGTGGTATGGAGCTCTATTTCCACTGGTTTGATTTATTAGGTATTGCCGTGTTTGCCATTTCCGGCACTTTGGCGGCATGGCGTAAACAAATGGACGGCTTTGGCGTGATAGTTCTTGCCACTGTGACTGCCATAGGCGGTGGTACTTTAAGGGATTTGATCCTTGACTCCCCGGTGATCTGGTTAACTAACAACAGCTACTTCTTAGCGATTTTTGCAGCCGCAGGTTTGACTATTCTACTGGTTAGGAACCGACTGGTGATCCCAAACAATACCTTACAAATTGCCGACGCTATTGGCCTGGCATTTTTTGTCATTATGGGCACGCAAAAGGCATTGGATCACGGCACTTCAGGTTTTGTCGCTATTATGATGGGTACTATGAGCGGAGTTTGTGGTGGCATGATTCGCGATGTATTGTGCCGTGAAATTCCGATGGTATTTCGTGGTGAGCTGTATGCAATCACTTGTATTTTTGGTGGTCTGGTCTACGTGCAACTGTTGAGTTTTGGCGTGGAACAAATGCCTGCCATGCTTTCAGGAATGACGGCTCTACTTATTCTACGCTTAGCAGCTATTCGCTGGCATCTGACCATTCCTGTCTTTGGAAAGAAAGCTGACGATTTACGTTGAATCTCTACAGTATGCAGAGTCGTTTGTACTCTTTTATTTACACTCAGAATACAGCTTTTATTGCTGCGGCTTGAAATTGATTAGGAAGCTAATTAAAATATAGTTAGCTTTCTAACTATTAACGAGCAAATTATGAGCTACCAAAGTTTAGGTCTGCAAATCCACCTGCTATCGCGTCAATGGCGTTGTTTATTAGATAAACAAATGGCCTGCCAGGGGCTTACCCAAAGCTCAGGCATAGCGCTGGCTTATATCGCTGAAAATCAAGGGGTTAGCCAAACTGAGCTGGCCCGCTTATTAGCAGTAGAAACCCCTTCTCTGGTGCCAGTTCTGGATCAGTTGGAAAAACAAGGCTTGATTGAACGCCGCCCTTCACAACAGGACCGGCGCCTGAAGGCTTTGTATTTGCTGCCGGCAGCAACAGATTTAGTGGCTGCCATCAATCAGCAACGTCGCGTTTTACAGCAACAATTACTGGCCAACTTAAGCCCGCAACAGCAATTGGAATTACCACATGTACTGGATCTGGTACTGCAACAAGCCGCAGTACTGTTGCAAGATCAAAAAACCGGAGATTTGTCATGAGTGCCGAACAACTATTTAACCGTTGGATCAAATGGACCTTAGTACTGTTTGGACTGGTGTTTGGTTACTACCTGGCGGCCGATTTGTATATGCCCGTGACAACCGACAGTCTGGTGCAACGTTATGTAGTGCAGGTTGCACCACAAGTATCAGGTCGTGTGGTTTCGGTTGCTGTACAGAATAATCAGCAGGTTAAAAAGGGCGATTTGTTATTTGAACTGGACCCGGCAGACTACCAGCTCAAGCTGGAACTGGCACAATTACAGTTGGAACAAAGCCAACAGAAAAACCGTCAGTTGAGTGCAGCTTTGCAAAGTGCGTCAGCCCGTGTTGATCAGGCGCGTTTTGCCTGGCAGGAAACACAACGTGAAGATCAACGTTATCAGCAGTTGTATAACCAGAAGCTCATACCACGGCAGCAACTGGATCAAAGCCAAACCGCAGTACTTAAAGCCAAAGCGGAACTGCAAGCCAGTATTGCAGCGTTAAATGAGCGTGAGGCTGAATTGGCAATTCCTACTCAGGAGCTGGTGCAAATTAAACAGGCGCGGAATCAATTGGCGCTAGCCCAACTGGAGCTGGACAGAACCAAAGTCTATGCCGATGTCGATGGCGTAGTCACAGACTTACAATTGGAAGTAGGCACCAATCTGGCAAGCCATCAAGCCACCGTCGCTTTGGTTTCTACCCAACAAAGCTGGGTCAGTGCTTTGTTTCGTGAAAAAAGTTTACTGCATGTGCAACAAGGCACAGAAGCGTTAATTACTTTTGATGCCTTACCTGGTGAAGTGTTCAGTGCGTCAGTGCGGGATATAGACGCAGGTGTTGCCAATGGGCAAAGCACACCAGATGGACGTTTAGCCACTGCTGACAGCAGCAGCCGTTGGGTGCGTGATGCACAGCGTTTAAAAGTGAATCTGGCGATGCAACAGCAAATGCCAACGGCTTTAGTGGTAGGTTCACGCGCCACAGTGCAACTGGTTCCTAAAGACAACACTGTGCTAGCCACTTTGGCAAAAGGCCAAATTCAGCTGATTAGCATGTTGCACTATGTTTACTAAAATAGCGGTTTACTAAAATGGTGGTTTACTAAAATGTTTGCACCCACTCCCTTTAATAAAGTACTGCGACTGGCCTTTGGTGCCAGTCTGGGCTTACTGCTGGCCAAACTAACCAACTCTGATCAGTGGGGAGTATTTTTCACCATCAGCCCAGTACTGTTATTGGGTTTAATTCCCAGACTGACGCCTTTTGTGGTGTTGCAATACGCGAGTGCTAACCTGTTGGCAGGCGCTATGGTACTGCTGTACAGCTGGCTCGGCTCTTTAAGTGTTGTAATGACCCTGCTGGTATTTGTGTATTTTCTTTGGTTATTCCGCCTGATGGCAAAAGGGGCACTTTTTGTGTTTGCCGCTATCGCTATTATAAATGGCAGTATCTTTTTGCATTTTGCCAGCTATCCCAGCATGGATCCGGGCCTGATGCTTGGTAATGCTTTATTGGCGGTAGTGTTTGCGTTGGTGATTAGTGGGGCTCTGATTCAGCTTTTCCCTGTGCCAGACCAGCCGATGCAAATGCCTCCTGCTAAAACAGAGCTTGAACAGCAGCAACAAAGTCTGGTTGCGGCCGCTTTGGCTACCTTATCTTTTATTGCCTTTCAGCTGCTGGATTTACAGGATTCTCTGTCCGCTCAGGCCAGCACTATTCTGATCCTGTTACCCATGAGTTTTACCGGCATAGTGCAGGCAGGTATCAAACGAGCTTCAGGCGTCTTGTTGGGGTCAGCCTATGCAATAGCCATTCAGTTGCTGCTGTACGACAACTACCAGCATTTAGCTTTAACTATACTGGCATTCTTTTTTGGTATGTTAATCTTTGCCAGAGCCCAGCAATTGGAAGGTCCTGGGTCTGGTGTGGCTTTTGGAGGCATGACTACTATGGCCATTATTTTTGGCCAGTACTTAAAGCCGGATCAGGATTTGATGTACAGCGCGCTTTACCGCATAAGCTCAGTCAGTATTGCGGTGGTGATGACTCTGGTGCTGGTGACTATATTTTATTTGCAGCTGAACCGCCACAACCTGAACAAACTCCAATAAAAAAGGCCCCGTTTGTCAGTGACCAACGGGGCCTTTTTTACTTTTTTCACTTAATCAGCTTTTTCGTCCGATATAGCTTTATGTAGTTTCACTACATTACGGCCTTTACGCATGCGGATATTGATCATTTCAACAGCCACAGAGAATGCCATAGCAAAATAGATATAACCTTTTGGTACATGCACATCAAAACCTTCGATCATTAAGGTCACACCAACCAAAATCAGGAAAGATAAAGCCAGCACTTTAATGGATGGATGTGCGTCGACAAAATCACCAATAGACTTAGCAGCAAACATCATGACCAACACTGCGGCTATGATAGCAATCGCCATGATTTCAATTTGATTGACCAGACCCACAGCAGTGATCACTGAATCTAAAGAAAAGACGATATCTAAAATAGCAATTTGGATCAGCACCATAAACAGGTTGTTCGCTACCACTTTAGGGCCGGCACTTTCTTCTTCCATACCTTCAAGGCTATGGTGAATTTCCTGAGTCGACTTCGCGAGCAGGAATAAACCGCCCCCTATTAAGATCACATCACGCCCTGAAATATCATTACCAAGCACAGTAAACCAGGTTTCGGTTAACCCCATCACCCAGGAAATAGAGAATAACAACGCCAGACGGGCAAACATCGCTAAGCCTAATCCCATGCGGCGGGCAAAGGCACGCTGATGTTCAGGCAAACGCCCGACCAAAATAGATAAGAAGATAATATTATCTATGCCTAACACGATTTCCAGTGCAGCAAGAGTACCCAACGCAATCCAGGCCTCCGGACTTGCGATCCATTCAAACATATAAAATTCCCATGATTTTAGTTAACTGCGGCTAGTGTAGCGGCTTTATTGGCGAATTTCAGCTGTAACCTTTTGGATATTGGTAATGGTTCCATATATTTAACCTGAACTATGTAGCATTCTGGCGTTGCTCTGGCGGCAAATAACCAGGAATACAGTTGTGGTCGATATGGTCCAACTGACCGGGTTTTAAAAATTGCTTCGCATACTGCAAATACACTTTCTGATCGATAAAAATATCAAACAGATCCGGGTCTATATGCTGGTTTTCTCTCATTCGGCCCATAATAGCCAGACATTCGCTTAAAGGTTTACCGTCTTTATAAGGCCTATCCGAAGCCGTTAAGGCTTCAAAAATATCAGCTATTGCCATCATACGGGCCGGCACAGACATTTGTTCTTTCTTCAGACCTTTGGGATAACCCGTGCCGTCCATTTTCTCATGATGCCCACAAGCAAACTCAGGCACCCTTTGTAAGTGCTTAGGAAAAGGCAAAGACTCCAACATATCAACTGTAATATCCATATGCCGGTTAATGATCTGCCGCTCTTCGGGGGTCAGGGTCCCGCGGGCTATACTCAGGTTGTAAATCTCGTTGGCAGACAACAGGTTCTGCTGTTGCCCTGCAATCTGAATTTGTTGCTGCTGACCAAAATCAGCAACACGCTGCTGATCATTTTTATCCATAAACTCGCCACCAATATTGGCCTTGCGTAAAAATTCTCGCTGCGCATCTAACGCGGCCAGACCTTGTGCAAGCTGTTGTTGCAACGCTGTAACTCTGGCTTGATCCTGTTGGTGGGAAGCCAGATACAACGGGCCAGCCAGACTCAGTTCTAAATCCCGTTTTGCGATTTCAATTTTGGCATCGACCAGCTCAATCCGGTCAAAAATAGTTTGTAACTTACTGGCTTTATCCATTACATATTCTGGCGTAGCGATTTTGCCACAGTCATGTAACCAGCCTGCAACGCTTAACTCGTGGCGGTCCGCGTCAGTCAAACTAAAGTCAGCCAAAGGGCCATAATTGTGGTTATGAACAGCATCCGCCAGCATCATGGTTAACTCAGGTACCCGCTTACAATGCCCACCGGTGTAAGGTGATTTTTCATCTATAGCTTTTGCAATGAGTCGCGCTATGCCTTGAAACAATGCTTCCATGTTCTCAATCAGTTGCTTATTGGTTAAAGCCACTGCGGCTAAAGAGGCCAATGAACGCACTAACTCCATTTGCTGGCTGGAAAAAGAACTGACCTGCCCATCCACAGTGGCGTTAATCAGCTGCAACACCCCATTGAGTTCGCCCTCATGATTTTTCATAGGTACAGTCAAGACGGACTGGGTATGGTAGCCTGTACGTTGATCCATGCTACGGGCTGCACTTAAATCATATTCCTGACAGGCATAGGCATCAGGAATATGGATCATCTCACCTTCAGCAGCTGCTATGGCCACTATTGCGTGTTGATTCACCTGACCATCTTTGTAAATAGGAATAGAAGGAAAAGGAATAGGCTGGCCTGAACTTCCCCCCATATACATCTTCAGAGAGTTGTTGATCAGGGTTTCAAATTTCAGACTTTTATCTGCGGTGATCGAATAAATAGTACCGCCGTCGGCCTGGGTTAACGTTTGAGCACTGGTTAAAATACGCTCCAGCAAACGGGTAGTATCCCGCTCCACCGACAATGAAATACCAATTTCAATCAGATGCTTTAATACTGAAGGTTCTGCCATTTGTCTTCACTACCCTTATTTTTCTGTATGGGTATAAACCCCATCCCAATCGGTGCCTGGTGGTTGCTGACGGTAATAATGAATTCGCTCTAAATACAAACTATACAACTTGTGATTGGACTGTTGCTGCAGTTCAACCCAGAGTGCTTCAGCATCAGACCAGTTTTGCTGGAAATAAAGCACCAGCGCTTGCTCATGCCTTAGCAATAAAGTAGCAAGCTCAGGGTCAGTCAACAAGTCGGGATCCACAGGTTCATAAATAATCACAGCTTCAGTTTTCCCTTTCACTTTGACTTTATCTACACTACGAAAGGTTAAGGACTGGCATTGCTGCACTGTTCCCTGACTGACCAGAAACCGAACGCCATAATATTTGGTCAGACTTTCCAGCCGCGAACCTAAATTCACCGCATCCCCCAACACTGTATAAGCTCTGCGGTATTGTGATCCCATATCACCTACATTCATCTCACCTGTGTTTACGCCAACACCAATATCAATGGCTGGCAGACCATCAGCGACAAAGCTTTTACTGAGTTCGTCTGTTATTTTTAACATCGAAAAACCTGCTTTCACGGCCAGCTCTGCATGAGCTTTTACATCCAGCGGCGCATTCCAGAATGCCATCACCATATCACCGACATATTTATCTATGGTGCCCTGATGCTCAAAAATAGTTTTAGTGATGGGTGAGAAATAGCGGTTTAATAGCGTTTTCAGTTCAGTGGCCGTCAACTTTTCCGATAAGGTCGTAAAACCCCGGATATCAGAAAATAACACAGACATTTCTTTTCGTTTTCCATCCAGGCTGACACTTTCAGGGTGATTCAGCATTTCGTCGATATGAGCAGGAGGCACATACTGGTCAAAAATAGATTTAATCCGCGCTTTTTGCCGTGAAGCGCCAAAAAAACCATAAATTAAATTCAACAACGTCAGACCGAAAATTAACAACAGACTGGAGGTCAGCGGTAAATCCAGCTTTAACACTTGCCAGCAATACAAGTTACCTGCCAGCGTGAGCAACAAGAGTCCGCCCCCGGTTAAGGCTAAGCTGACAGGGCCCAAAGCCGGAAACAACAGACTCATCACCATGCCCAGCACCACTAAAAATAAAAACACCAGAGCTTCTGCCCAGTCCGGGTGGGAATGAATAAGTTCTGGATAAATTAAACCTTCAAACACATTGGCATGCACTTCGACCCCTGGGTATTGAACTCCTACCGGGGTCGAACGCAAGTCCGCATGGCCCACAGCAGAGGTGCCAACAAAAACTACTGCGTCTTTTAGCAAGGTTTTATCAACAGCACCATGCAACACATCAACAGCAGAAATATAAGGGAAACTGCGGGCAGGCCCGCGATACGGGATAAGCACTCTGCCATATAAATCTGTATTGATCCGGGTGTTACCTACAGTGACACCCACAATAGTATTAATCTGTTCCAAAGGAGCGGTTTCTACTGGAAGTTCACTCGCCAGTGCATATAAACGCGCGGCTTCCAGTGCCAGCGAAGGATAGACTTTATCCTGATAGCGGATCAGTAAGGCCGCCTGACGGATAAACCCATCCGGATCCGGAGATGAGTTAATAAAACCCGTACCTGCACTTTGTTGTTGCAATACCGGGGTATTAGCAACATAACCTTCGAAATGACTGACCGAACTTTGACTGGCCTGAGAGTCCATCAACACATAAGTTTCGGGCAGTTGCCCTACAGCAAGCTGCTCTTGCTGAAATAAAAAACCCAGTACTACATCTTTATTTTCCAGGCTTTCAGCAAAATGCTGATCCGCATCTAAGGCAGGTACCAGTTGTTGTAATTCTTTGGTCATTTCAGCCGACAACAGCTGCTGATTGGACAGCTGTAAAACTTGTTGCACCGGATTACGTTCAGGCTCGGAAAAAATCACATCAAAAGCCACCACTGAAGCCCCTGCTGCAGTTAACTGTTCCAGCATTTGCGCAACCAACTGTCGACTCCAGGGCCAACGCCCGACCTGCTGCAAACTTTTTTCGTCTATATCCACAATGACAACTGGCAGATCGGTTGCAGCTCTGAAAGGCAGCGTCAGCTTTAATCTACTGTCATACAATAAGCCATCCAAGCGCTTTAACGCTGATTGTTCTGAATACACGGCGCCTAACTGAGCCAACACCAGCACCAGGCTAAACAACAGGCTACAGAGCAGTATCCATTGATGACGACGCCAATACTTCAGCACCACAGCTCCATTCCTTCCCGAGCCATCAGAACTTCAGGTTGCTGACCACTGAACTGCAGCGCTAGCTGGTCCAGCTGCTGATCGCTTCGATCTGGATCATGGCTGAAAATGACCAGTTTTTTTACCTGAGCTTCTTTGGCTAATACCACAGCCTGACTGACTAACGAATGACCCCAGCCCAACTTAGTGGGCATATCTGCTTCCAAATACTGGCCATCGTGGATCAATACATCCACTCCTTCGACAAACTCCAGCCACTGCCCCCTTGATGTCAACTCATGTTCTGGCGGAAAAAGTTCATTATCTGTGACATAAGCCAGGGTCTGTCCATCCGCAGTAATGCGGTAGGCACTGCCGGAACCCGGATGATTGAGCCGGCAACGCTGGATTTGAAAGTCTCCCAGTTGCCATTGATCCTCTATTACAGGAGTAATACGAATAGTGGCAGCCAGTTGCTCTGGTGCAACAGGAAAAAACTCACCACTCATTTGCTGTAAAATCGCTTGGTGTTGTCCATTCAGAGTGTTGCCGGGAATAATACGAATAGATCGCTCCGCCTGATAAGCAGGGGCAAAAAATGGAAAGCCCTGAATATGATCCCAATGGTTATGGCTAAGCAATAACACCAGGTCTGCAGTATCCGCCAATAATTCCTGCCCTAATAACCGGATCCCCGTACCTGAATCCAAAATCAATCTTTGACCATTTTGACTGGTTAGCAACACACAAGGCGTATTGCCGCCATAACGCTGTGTATCGACGCCAGGTGTCGGAATGGAGCCACGCACGCCATAAAATTTAATCTGCATAATGACTCACTAATCAGAATTATTCTGAAACTCATAGAATTGATACTGCCGCAGTGTTGCGCTATACCCACTTGAGTCATAGTTACTCCATCCCAGCGTGACCTTACTGCTGGTCAACTCCATAAACAAATCGTAGGAGATAGTAATATCACTAAATAGATAAGCCCCATAGGTCGCAGAGTTAGCTTCAAAAGCCGGATCCCAACGGCCTACATCAGCGCCACTGCCATCCAGCAACACTCGCCCAACCCAGGCAAATGCACCTGAAGTGCCAGCCAACAGCAACCGGCCAGAAGCATCTACATGGAGCTGATTAATCTTCAGATTAGCAGGTATCGAATTGCTGAAACTGTTATACAGCCTGGGACTGCCATAGTTAAATGAAGTATCAATTCCCCCATTTTGCTGCAAACGATACAAATAATGCTGGTCAGCACCTTCGGAATAGCTCGCCAGAGCTACCACCAGATTACGCCCGGCATCAAAATCCAGCAAATTAAGGTACTCGAATTGTGAGGTCGGGTTGTTAGAGTTATCGATCAGATTGATCAGACTATAGCCTTGGCCAGACTGACCAAAGGTATCAGAAGGGCTGTTGCTGGTATTCATCAGCACACCAGTATCACTAAAGCGTGCAATATAGAGTTGAGGATCAGTACTCAGCTTGTACTGTCCTGCGATCACCAGACTGCCATCCACAGGATCCAGTTTCATCTGACTCAGCTCCTCTACAACCACTGCATTGGGATCGATTTCGCTGAAGACTGTATAACCCGGCAGCGAGCTGCCAAAATTGCCGGTATCTATGCTGCCATCCGTATTAAGCTGCAACAGCACTACATCTGTACTGTAATTGGCGTAGCTATGGTATTCGGCGCCCACCAGCAAGCGGCCATCAGCTCTGATTTGCAGTTGCCTTGCCACCGACTCGTCGTAATTGCCCGCAGCTGCCGGAGCTAAAGCAAAAACTCCGTTGGCAAAACCTGAGTCCAGAGATCCATCCTGATTGAGCCGTACTACATAACCAACCTGATCTCCATTAGTATCCATACCATAACCAGCAACATAGGCCTGATTCGAACTCGCCTCTTTTATGGTACTAATGCTCATGCTATCGAGTTGATCAGTTGCGAGCAACACCAGACCATGATTACCAAAACTCTGATCTAAAGCACCACTGGCTGTTAGTCTGCCGACAAAAAACTGCTGATAACCACCATTGAGATAAGAATAACTACGTCCATAAAACAGAGTTTTATTAACCTGACTCCCCAGCAGCAATCTTTGACTGCCAAGCAAAATGTCGTCACTAAACCCTGCATTAAACCAACGCTGTCCATCAGCAGAAAATGCTGTGTCCGCAGCCAAAGTATTCTGCTGATATTTGCCGATCCAGTTAAAGTCGACACTGCCAACAGCACCGTAATGTGGATGACTGAAATGATTGAGCAACCACAAGCCTGCACCATCACTTTGCAAATCCACGGCTTTTAATTGTCCATCTACAGCAAGAGGCTGATCGGACATAAAGTCCCCTATCAGATTGTATTGGCTGAGCGAGACCATATCACCGTCGGCCTCCGCTGTGCTTGTCAGAACATAAAATCCGCTCTGATCTACTGCAAGAGACTGGTAATGCAGTGAATAACCGGCCTTGCCACTGACCTGAATAAATCCGGCAGCATTGCCAAAACCAGAATTCAGACTACCGTCTGAGTTCAGTTTAAAAAACAATCCGTCGGGACTTGTCAGGGCGGAAGACTCAGTCACGCTGCCCACCACATACAACGCATCGTTGTACAACACAGCGTCATAAGCTTTAGAAGAATGTAAAGAAAAATCATATTCCCTGAAACCAGCACAGTCTGGAGTACAGCCAAAGGTACTGCTGTCTAATATAAAAGAAGGTGAAAAGCGGGCTATTACTATACGATTGGCGGACGACTGACCTATGCCATAGTAATTGTGGTTGCTGTCCTGACGTACCAAATCAAATTGTTTAACAGTGCTAAGCATACTGAGCCAACCGCCCTGATAGCCTGAATCTGCAAACTCAAACAAAAAGGCCTGACTGCCATTTTTCACACCAGATACTACATAATGTCCATTATGGTTCAGAAGCAGATCCGTCGCTTGCATATCACCGCTGTCACAGGGAGAGTATTCACAGAGCAGATAGCCTTGTGAACCAGGGCCAAAACCGTAATCCAGCAGTCCATTTTCATCAAGCTTCATTAAATAAAAACCTGAAGCATTAGTTTCTGTGTAGTTAACTAGCAGTACAAGCTCATTATTGCTGGTCAATACCCCAGCCACAGCTTGCTCTGTGAAGTTATAGAAGAAAGAGTTTCGGAACAAGCCTTTGTTGGCATAACTGGAGTCCACTGAGCCATCCGGGTTCAGCCGCATCACAAAAACCTGATGCTGGTAAGAATTACTGACCGAGCCAATCACCAGGCTGCGGCCATCACTTAAAGGAATAATTTGCACCGGATCGTTGTCTTCGCCACTCAGCATCATTTCCAAAGACAGATGGCTTCCTCCGGCAAAGCTGGTGTCAGGAAGAACAGAGGTTTCGTAGCTCTGAGCCGCAGTGACAGTAATAACTACTGTGGCAGTATCAACCAGAGCTGGATCACCATTTTCTGTCACTTGCACGACCAGACTATAAGAGGCTGTCGTTGCCGCATCCAGCAAAGACGCATCAGCCACTTGAATAACTCCGCCAGAGCTGATCGCAAAAACTCCTGCTGAATTCCCGGATAAGATTTGATAGCTGTAACTGCCAGGGTCAGCATCGTATTGAGTCATCGTCAGCACGTGCTGCGAATTGACATAATCATCTGAAATAGTGACAGTGGCATCCTGCAAAGAAGGCGGGTCGTTCACCGGAGTGATATTGAGCTCAACCTGGGCATCAGAAGTTAAGTCGCCCTGAGTTAATCGATAAGTAAAATAATAGGCACCATAGGATCCTGTTGCAGGTTGGTAACTAAAAGTGCCGTCTGTATTTAAAACCAGGGAGCCATAAGGAGGGGCCTGCACCAGACTTACGACCACAGGCTGATTTGCATCAAAGATATCATTCTGCAGTAATGATTGAGCGCTACTTACAGTCAACAGTGTATCTTCAGCAAAAGTATATGCATCAAAGCTGGCCAGTAAGGCTGGCAGCACCTGAACAACACTAATGGTAACCACAGCACTGCTGGTTCTGATGCCATTACTGGCCTGATAAACAAAAACGTCCTGGCCATAGAAGTTTGCATTAGGCTGATAGCTAAAACTGCCATCAGAATTCATATTCAGCTGCCCATATAAGGGGCCTGAGCTCACAGCCAAGGTCGTCAAACTTAGTCCGGATGGATCACTATCGTTGGCCAGTACGCCTGTCGCTGCATTGACTTGCAATACAGAGTCCTGATTGACAACGTAGGTGTCAGCATTAATCACCGGAAAAGCCTGCTGCAATTGCAAGCCAATCAACGCTGTGCTTGTGCCACCTGCACTGTCGGTAATTTGCACAACTAAGCTACCACTGGCATCGCCGCGAGCTCTTAACGCTGTTGCATTAGCGACAACAAGCTGCCCCTGATTTGTGATAGTAAACGCCTGGGTATCATCACCACTGAGAATGCTGAAGCTATAACTTTGGTTGGCATCGACATCTTGCCAGACCAATTGCCCGACCACTGCGCCCTGAGCTGCACTTTCTGAAAAGGTCAAGGTCGTTGCGGTTAATACTGGTACATCATTAACTGGAGACACCGTAATAGTCACAGTCGCCTGAGCTGTTCTGACACCATTACTGGCGCTATACACAAAGCTGTCCTGACCAAAGAAGTTAGCAACTGGGCTATAGGTAAAAAGACCGTTTGAACTGAATTGTAGTGATCCATGAGAGGGTTGAGTAACCAGGCTGGCCGTTAAAGCTGATCCCCTCAGTTCAGTGTCATTGTTTAATACACTGTTTGACGAAACCAGTACAACATCCTCAGCCACACTATAGTTATCATTAAGAGCTGTAACCACTGTACTGAGGACTTTGATTGAAACATTGATCTGGGCCGAAAGACCAGCATTATCCTGAGCCTTTACAGTCAAGATTACAGTGCTGCCAGCTAACTGCAACAGAGATGCTGGATTTGCAATACTCAGCACACCGGACTGAGTTAAACCAAAAACGCCCTGAGAATTACCACTCAAAATACTAAAACTAACAATTTGTCCAGGCTCTAAACTCTCAGCTATCAGTTCGCCAATGACTTCCCCTTGAGATGCGTTATCCCATACTTCTGCGCTAAGTTCAGCTATAACCGGTGGAGTCTGGGATGCAATAATAGTGATCACAACAGTGCCTGTGCTGACTGCGCCAGCAGCATCTGTTACCTGAAAAACAAAACTGTCTGTTCCCGTCGCAGAAGGCTTAGGTTGGTAACTAAAGGATCCATTAGCTTGCAGGGTCAGACTGCCTTTTGTCGCGTTCGAAAAAGGCACTGTTACTATACTCAGACGCTGATCATCGACATCAGAAACATGAGCTAATAAACCGGGAGCTGCAACAGTTAACTGAGTATTTTGATTCACCGAATAAGATGATCCCTGAACTACAGGGGCATCATTTTTTGCCATGACAACAAGTTCGACTGTTGCAGAACTAATTAAACCTGCTGGGTCTTTAATTTGATAGCTAAAGTTATCCGTACCAAAAAAATCTTGTCGCGGAATATACTGAAAGCTACCATCGGCAGAGAGCAAAACCTGGCCGCTTTTAGGAACGGAAAGCAATTCGGTCACCAGACTGATCGCGTCGCCATCTGGGTCTGAGTCATTCGCCAGCACTCCATTAGCCACAGCAACCAGCAATCGCTCATCTTCCGCTAGTTGATAGCTGTCATTTTTAGCTATTGGAGCTGCATTGGTCATCTCAATGCGCAGTTCCACCCGAGCTTGAGCTATAGCCCCTTTACCATCAGACACCTGATATACAAAAAAATCATCTCCAGCATAATTAAGCACAGGAGTGTAACTGAATGCGCCATCAGGATTTAGCTGCAGAGCACCATGAGAAGGTGCAATAATCGGCTCAATAGCAACAACCAGGCTGTCACCATCAACATCCAGATCATTAGCCAAAACACCAGGAGCATTAACACTCAGCAAGGTATTTTTGTTAGTACTGTAGCTATCATTCAGAACTGTCGGCGAATCATTCACTGCCAATACAGTCAGAGAAACCAAGGCCTGAGCAGTCAGGCCCTGACTATCTGTAATTTGGTAGATGAAACTATCATTTCCGACAAAATTTGGTGTCGGCTGATAGGTAAAACTGCCATTTTCATTTAGCTCAAGCACTCCGTTATCAGGCGGACGCACAGCCACAGTGTCAAGCTTAAAGTTACTGCCATCAGGGTGACTGTCATTACTCAGCAAAAAGTCGCTGAAAGGAATATCTTCATTCAGAGTAAATTGATCAGGTACAGCTATGGGCTGAGAAAACTCTGGAGTACCGAATGCCTGCACCAGATGCTCTTGCGAAAATAAACTTTCACCTGACGCATCAATACCTGTAATTAACAGAAAGTGCCTCTTGCTGACATCCAAATTTGTAATGGAAAGCGTAGGTTGCGACAATGCCAAAAATTGCCTTCCTCCGGCTTTGCTCAGAATATTTTCTGGAGTGATTCCCGGCTGCTCGGCAATGTAAAGGTTATAACGGCGGGCACTGCTATTGGCAATCCAGCTCACTTGAAGTGCAGTCGCGCTAAGAGTGGTATTTACACCGGTGACAGCTTGAGGCAACCATTCAATATCCCGGGCATCAAACAGAATACGGTTACCAAGCAGATCTTCCAGCCATAGTTCTAACCGCAAAGACCCTGGTGTTAAGCCAAAATTACGCGGATTCACGCCAGTGACGGTTTGCGAAAATGATGTACCGCAGCTCGCATCACACAACACTAAAGCCTGTTCACTGCCATTAAAGCCAACCAGTACTCTGGCTATGCCATCCGGGTCAGCAACGTCCACAGCTATGGTCAGATTACCGCTGATACTTTCACCAGAACGCGGAAACCTATAGTTTGCAGTACCATTTCCCACCGCCAGATTTTGCACCCTGTCCGCACGTAAAGGCGCTCCGGCAGCTAATGAGTTATAACCGAAAGCCACCATCAACCCCATTTCAACCGGCGTTCCGCCTGTTGGAGGTGGAGACACAGGTGGGGTGACCGGCGGCTGCTCAACCACAGGGGTGTCTACTGCAGCATCACCACCTGAACCACCACAAGCTGCGAGCAGCGCACAAAGTGCTATAGCAAAAATCTCCCGAAGCAAAACTACACGCATAGCTTTCATCCTTTATGGCCGCGCTATTTGATCAAAAAGATGCCGCCGGCTGTGGTCGCGGGGTTCTCAGTTTCACTTAAGACAAACTGCCCAAGGATCTGATCAATACCATCAACAAACAGGGTATCTATCTGGCCCTGAGCTCGTTCATTGCCATGGCTGGCAAAATTAACACCAAGCTCCAGTTGATCAACATTCACCACCCCGTTAAAAGCGGCAAACCATTCCCCACCCGCGTCATTAAAAGACATCTCGCCTTGAGGCACTGTGCCATTATCAAAATCTATCGTCATACTGACCTGAAAATCAGTCACTGCACCTTCTGTGCTTTGCACACTAAATTGCTCCAGGGTACCGTATTGATATGAGCCAGAGCGTGCAGCAATGAGTTCAGCAACCGGAGTTTGATTGCTGCTGCCCTGATAGGCTTGCTCAGCAATAAACGACGTATCTTCAGAACCTTGAGCTGACGGCAAATTGGTGGCATCAGTAAAGGCGGTATTGGAAGCAGCGCCTGAGTTACTGCCTTGATCTGTATTGGCTTCATCGCCTGCTGCTTCTCCGGCAAATTCCGCAGGAGGTGACAGCAAAGGCGTCACCTGACCTGCTACAGTGATCCGGGCAAATGAAGCACTCTGGCCGCCACCAAAGGTGACATTCTCAACAGTGCCGTCAGAACGGGTAATTTGTAACTCAATCTGGCCATCCCAAACCCCCACCAGCATGATTTCGTTGATATAAGACAACTGAAATGTGGTACCACGAATACCAATACTACCCACAGGCGTTTTTAGCTGGTAATTACCTGCGTCCCCTTTTATCGATCCAGTGACTGTGCGTAAACCGCCTTTGACCAATTCCATCACCACAGATCCCTGCTCTGTGGCTGAACCTGCTTTATATTCTGATATCAACAGTTCGGTGTCGCTTTGCAATGCCAACAACGCACCATCCAGCATTCTGAACTGAGCCTGGCTTTGCGCCCCTGTACTGACCTGATCAATATTAAATACCGGTGCTTTACGATTCAAATTGCGGCTTTGTTGTGTATCTGTTGCTGTTGCCGTTACGTTCCCTCTGGCCATCAACGTCAGTCCAGCGTTACTGGTCTGCTCCTGTGCAGACAATGCCAGACTAAACAGAGCAACTACAGGGCTGACATAAAGCATAAAGTTAGAACGCATAGCTGGCTCCTACCACACATTCTGTGCGGTCGTATTCATACAAAGTAACAGGACTGTTTTTATCAGTGTAGCTACATCTCAGTTCAGAGCTGACAGAGGTCGAGAACTGCCAAATCCAGCTCCCCGTAAGGGAAAATAAGGATTCATTGCGTTTTACCCGAAATAGAGGATGAGGCGCTTTATAGCTAATGCTTTGTAACTCTGCTCTGGCAATAAGAATATGCGAGGCGCTGGCCAGCCATGTAGTGCTGTAACTTAATGAACTGACATCCCTGCTGTTGTAAACCGCACTATCAAGGCGACTGCGTTCGTTGGAAATACTAACATTGGCCTGATTAATCCAGCGATTACCTTTGCGCTCCCAGGACGCTGAGATGGCATGGACTGTCAGATTTAATCTGTCATCCAGCCTGTTGTCTGAACGGCCAGATACCCATTGCATACCAACAGAGTTCAATGCGTTCAGCTGATACTTGCCACTGATTTGCCCACCCCAGTCGTTTCGGTACAACTCCCCGGCTAAACGCAACGGTCTGCTGTATGCACGCAGGCTGTAGCTGTAGTGCTGATAATTTGCTTCATAGCCCAAACGCGCGGCCAAAGTTTCCCTATCAAAATCAGACAACTGATTAAACTGTGTTGCCCCAACCTGTAGATCAGCCAACCAGGCATAGCGCTGGTTCTGCTGCCATCGGCCATCAAAACTGTATCCAAGCTGATGAAAATAATCACTGCTTGCCTTACTAAGAGGAAATACATCAATTTCGCCCAGCGATGGAATAAAGATTCGGTCTTCGGCAGTACCACTATTCACATTGTCGTCATGACCAAAGCCATATCTGATCTTGTGCCGTTGATAGCCCTTTAACTTAGCTTGTTCCCATTCCACTGCACTGCGCAATTTAGCAACGGGCTCGACTAAATCAGCCGCAGGCTTTTGTTCAATCCAAGTAAGCTGCCTTAGTGCGGCAGGATAATTTTTAGTTTTGTAATAGGCCTGAGCTAAGGTAAAACGGGCTTGTTGCCATTGGGGCTTATCAGCTACAACCCGTTCAAGCGCAAATACGGCACTGTCATTTTGCTCAACCCGCAGCGCGATACGACCATACGCCATATCAAAATCAGGCTCTCCAGCCAGTTGAGTCTCTAATGAGGCAGCAAGCTGATAAGCCTGCTCCAACTGGCCGGATTGCACCAGCCGGATAAATTCTGCTTTTTGTTGTTCCAGAGTGAGTGTTTCAGCATGAAGCGAAAAAACCACACCGCCCATTAAGTTCAGCATAAAAAGGCGCAGCCAAAGCGCTGCCCTGATTTTAGCTTTTTGTCCCCCGACTTTTCTCACAGCAACCTCATTTATGTTTTTATGGCCGGACAGATACGGGTGTCACGATACTTTTATTATTCTGCTGTTAGAGAAATAGCAGGAAATATAAAAAAGGAAAGCAATGCCCAAGGATTTCACTGCAGAAAAGAAAAATAAATAGTCTGCGTAAACAGAGATTTATGCCATTAGTTTCTGATCTTATATCAGCACTTTTGTCAATTCACTATCAATACTGGCGAATTAACATTACAAGGTTAAAATTAAGTAAACAAATTATCTGAGAACGAATCATGGCACTGGCCTTAGTTCACAGCAGAGCACGCTCTGGCTTGCAAGCACCGCTTGTGACAGTGGAGGTGCATTTAAGCCGGGGCTTGCCTGGTTTTCAATTGGTTGGCTTGCCGGAAACCTCGGTCAAAGAAGCCAAAGACAGAGTACGCAGTGCGCTAATTAATAGTGGTTTTGAGTTTCCAGATCATAAAATCACTGTCAATCTTGCCCCTGCAGATTTACCTAAAGAAGGCGGGCGTTTTGATTTAGCAATTGCTCTGGGAATACTGCATGCCAGTGGTCAGTTGCAAGCTGACTTATCCGCTTATGAGTTTTTTGGTGAGTTGGCCTTGTCGGGAGAAATTCGCAGCATAGTGGGAGAAATCCCCTTAGCTTTGGCCTGCAAAATGGCCGGAAACATCGCGGTATTTCCATTACAAAATGCAGTACAAGCTCAACAAGTTCCTGATCTTCAGCTGTGTGGCGCAGAACATTTGTTGCAGCTGCATGCATTTTTAGTACACCATCAGGCTCTGCCTGCAATTCCGGTTATTCCTGATAGTAAAGCTGAGTTGTATCCGGATCTGGCTGAAGTTCGCGGCCAGGCTCAAGCGAAAAGAGTGCTGGAAATTGCAGCTGCCGGCGAACATAATCTGCTGATGTTTGGCCCGGCAGGAACAGGCAAATCGATGCTCGCGCAACGCTTACCTGGCATACTCCCAAGCTTAAACGATCAGGAAGCATTAGAAACTGCAGCAATTTATTCAGTGGCAGCACAACCCAGAACTGTGCAGCAGTGGCACCAGCGACCATTCAGACAACCGCATCATACCTGTTCTGCTGTAGCTTTGGTGGGAGGAGGTTCGGTCCCCAGACCCGGAGAGATATCTTTAGCTCATCGCGGAATTTTATTTTTGGATGAAGTCCCGGAATTCCCTCGCACTGTCCTGGAATCAATGAGACAACCTCTTGAAAGTGGTAAGGTTTTTATATCAAGGGCAGCACGACAAGCCGAATTTCCAGCCAGCTTTCAGTTGGTAGTTGCCCTGAACCCAAGCCCTTCAGGCCATCATAAAGATGGTCGCAGCAGCCCTGAACAAATCAGACGGTATTTAAGCCGTTTATCCGGCCCTTTCCTCGACAGAATTGAACTACAAGTCGAAGTACCTTTGTTACCTAAAGGCAGTTTAAGCCAACAAAAACCCGAAGAATCAAGCAGTATCATCAAACAGCGGGTCGATGCAGCCCGTGCCATTCAGTGGCAACGACAACACAAAGCCAATGCCCGCCTCACGCTGAGTGAACTGGAACAGTATTGTCAGCTACACCCGGCTGACGCTGACTATTTCGAAAACTGCCTGACCCAGCTGAAATTTTCAGCTCGTAGTTATCACAAACTGCTCAAAGTGGCCCGTACGCTAGCTGATTTAGCACAGCGGCCACATATAGAACGCTGTGATTTGCAGGAAGCCTTAAGCTACCGCTCTTTTGACCGCTTACTTAACTATTTACAGTCTTAATTACTTTGAACTGCTTTAGTTTGATGTACACCCAAAAACTGACAGACAGTAATAGCCAATACACCGCAAAACATCAGTATGGAAAACGGCAATGCTGTGCCAGTGTATGCCAGGGCGAGTAAAGGTCCGGCCAAAGCTCCACTGCCAAAACGCAAGGTACCGATCACAGCTGTGGCTGTGCCACTGTGTTCTGGAAAACGCATTAAAATCATCGCATCGGCATTGGTTGCAATCAAACCTAAACTCGCCATCAGCGGCGCTATACTCAGCACAGTAAAGACTAAACCTAATTCAAACCAGTTGGCCAGGCAAAGCACACTGGCGCTGAACAAAGCCAACACCAACCCACTATTCAGCATTCGCTGCGGACCATAACGACCAACAAATCTGCTATTGCAAAAATTAGCCATCATCAACATACCCACATTCAGCGCAAACAACAGACTGAACAGCTGCTCGTTGACACCGTAATATTCAATATAAACAAAAGGCACCGCAGTTAAAAAACAGAAAAATGCAAATGAAGCAAACATAGAAGTTGCGATTTGTGGCCGGGCCACTGCATGAGCGAAAACAAAACGATAACCCGCCAGAAACTCCAGTTTACGGCCTTTTGTCACAGCGACAGGATCAGGTAAAAAGCACCAGGTCAGCAGTAGGATCACGGACGAATACAAGGCTAATACCAGAAAAATATCCTGCCAATGGCCAACCCAAAGTACAGCGCTGCCGATAGCTGGCGCAATTAAAGGAGCCATCATCATAATCATCGAAACATAAGACATGCCCTTGGCAGTATTTTCCTGATACAAAGCGCGGATAATACCTGGCACCACAACGGTTGCAGCACTACCGGCAAAAGCCTGTAATGCACGTAAGCCGAGCAACCATTGCGCGTCCTGGCAAAACACCAGAGCAAAACTGGCCAGGCTAAAAAATAACAGACCAACCAATGCCAGCGGACGACGACCTATAGCGTCAGCGAGCGGGCCGAAGACCAGCATACCAACCCCATAAGCCGCCAGATAAATACTCAGAGATTGCTGGATAAGCCCAATATCAGTACCCAGTTCACTCGCCATCAGTGGCATAGCTGGCAAATACATATCAATAGCCAAAGGCGTAATAGCAATAATGCTGGCTAGCAGCAACAATAAACCAAAAGAGACTGTTTTGCTCATGATGAAATCCTGGCAGGTAGATATTGAATAATACCTGATCCAGACCAAAATAATTGGAGCTGTCATCGTAAATATTGCGACACTGGTCCTGAACTGTGTTAAAACCACTGCAGGTCTGCTGCCTATGGGTGAGTCGGAGTTTTTATGAAACAACTTATTTTGTTACTTGGCCTTTTCTGCACTCTGGCGCAAGCCACTCCGATCAAAGTAGGTTTACACGATTCAGCGCCCTGGGCCTACCGCAATGCTCAGGGAGAAATCACCGGGCTGGACTATGAAATAGTAAAAACTATTTTGCAGCGTGAAGGCATTGAAGCAGAATTCGAACTTTATAGTTACAGCCGCTTGTTAAAACTCTTTTCCGAGCAAAAACTGGATATAGCCAGTCCTGTTGCCGTGCCTTATCCGGGTGCTTTTTATAGCCAACCCTATTTTACCGTGTTGGACGTGGTGGTAAATAAAAGCAGTAATCCCATCAAAATTAATAGCCTGCAAGACCTCAAAGGTAAAACTATTGTCGGTTATCAGCAAGCGCAAGAAGTGCTGGGGCCTGACTTCGCAGCTATCACAAAGCAAGCGCATTATCTGGAAGAAGCCGACCGGGAAAAACAGTTTGAGTTATTGATGAAGGACAGAGTGCAGTTGATGGTTGGAGACAGTAAAGTGCTGACCTATTACGCCAACAAAAACTATGGCCGCGGCAGTATACAAACGCACAGGATCTTCCCATCTGTTGATTATCCGGCTGCATTCTGGAAAGTAGAATTGCAGGCAAAGTTTAACTCTGGCCTGCTGCATCTGAAAGAATCAGGTGAGTTGGATAAAATCCATGCTAAGCCCCGGCTTTAACTCACCGTCTTGATTATTTTCGCCGGATTGCCAGCTACCACTGCATAAGCAGGCACGTCTTTGGTAACAACTGCACCAGCAGCAATCACAGCTCCTTCGCCTATAGTGACACCAGCTAAAATAATAGCGCCCCCACCCACCCAAACCGAATTGCCTATAGTGACGGCTTTACCTTGTTCCAGTCCGGTTTTTCTTTGTACGGCATCCAGCGGATGAGCCACAGTATAAATTTGCACGGCCGGACCCAATAATACGTCATCGCCAATACTGACTTTGGCCGCATCTAAAATAACGCAATTGTGGTTGGCATAAAAATTCTGGCCCAGTTCAATATTGTTGCCGTAGTCGCAATAAAAGTTCGGTTCAATGTAACAACTGCCCAGTTTGCCAAACAACTGTGCAGCCAGCTGTTGATGAGCTTTAAAGGGCAAAGGTCCTTGTTGATTAAGCTGGGCACAAAGCGCTTTGGCATGCTGCCGTTGTTTTGCTAACACTTTGTCAGCCGGATTAAACCACAAACCCGCAGCCATTTTTTCCTGCTCAGTCATCAATCTCTGCCCTTGTTTCACTTATCATTAGGCTGATGCTGATAACACAAAGCTTCAGGCTTTTTATAGTGTTATGCGTTGGATTAGGGATATACTAAGGCTAATGTCGTTGTTTAGCTGGGTTTATCAGATGAAAAAAACCAAAGTTGTCACTACTGAAGAAATATTGCTCACTCTCTGTCAGTCCGTTACTCAAGTGTTAGCTGCCGCTGGCAACGATAAGGTTGCTTATTCACCTATGGTACAGAAAATCCATAAAACCTGCCTGCGCCCAGATCTTGGTTGCTTTGTATTATTTGATGGTGGCTTTTCTGGTTTAGTGATTATCAACTTTACATCACAAGCGGCCATGGAAATTTATCGTAAGTATATGATGAGTATGGGCATGCCTGAATCTGAATTAGCTAATTTCCATACCTCAGACGAAGTGGGTAATGTAATGGGGGAGCTGATGAACCAAATCGTTGGCGATTTCACCAACAGAGTAAGGATGGAACTGCAAACCTCTATTAATCAAAGCCAGCCTAAAATGATGGCGATTAATAAACAGGTGCAGATTATGATCAACACCCAGTTGGATCAACCTCAGGCTCGCCGTGTCACCTTCAGCACACCAAACCATGCAATTTTTTACATGGAGCTGTCGATGGACAAAACTGAATTTATTCAGTTGCACGATTTCATCCCTCCACAGGATGAAAACCCGGATGATATTATTGCCAATACCAACGCAGCCGAAGCAGAATCAAATGAGGTGCTGACTTCTGAAGTGGATGATGACTTCCTGAAAAATCTAGGGCTTTAATGCTATATTCTGCCATCAGGGCTTTGTTCCGATGGCAGTTTAATCAGAAAACTGGCACCGCCCCATCTGCTTTCCCCGACTTCAATACTGGCCTTATGCCATTCAAGCACACGACAGACAATAGCAAGCCCTAAACCAAAACCACCAAAACCTTTTTGCCGGCTGGGGTCTAATCTGACAAAAGGCTTCAGAATTTCAGCCCTTTGTTCAGGCGCTATTCCAGGCCCATCATCTTCGACCATAATCTCAATAGCATTAGTCCCGGCTCGCAATCTGAGCGCCACCTTTTTCTGAGCAAATCGCTTGGCATTCACCAGTAAATTTTGTACTGCTCTTTCCAGATAATGGCCATCGCAGACATAAACACAACGGCTGATGATGTCCAATTCAATCGCAGTTCCAGGTAAAGGTGATAGTTTTTCGACTAAGTTCTGCAACAACTCCGACAAATCCACTTGTTGCATTTTCAACTGAGGTTGTGTCGATTCAAGACGGGCATAGTCCAGCATCTCATCCACAAGTTGCTCAAGCTCTTTTACATCGTTAATCATCAGTTGTTTTTCGTTTTGCGGCAAAGCGGACAGTTCCAGTGCAAAACTTAAACGGGCCAAAGGTGTCCGCAATTCATGGGAAACCGCCTGAGTCATTTCACGTTGCAACCCAAGCAGGCGCTGAATTTGTTGGCGCATTTGTTCAAAACTCAGTGCAATAGGGGCAATAAAAGATCGGACAGGCACAGTAGCAACACCTGGAGGGGCACTGATTTGTTGTCGGAGCTGCTGAATATCACGCGCGACAGGCCAAAGCCATAACCAGACAGCTACAGCTAACAAACCCAAAAACAGTAAGCTAAACCAGTAAGAAGGTACTGCACTATCCGTCAGGTCTGCCGGTCCCAGTTGCCATAACTCACCTTGCTGCATGGCATAAAAAAACACCTGATCTTTCGTAAACAGAGGCACAACCTGGCCAGCCTCCAATGCCGCCAGTTCGGTTTCTGACCAGAGGATACTGCCTGCTGGCAGTACATTAGCAGGCAAGGCGGAAGAGAACTTAGCCTGAGAGACAGGCTGAGTACTGAGTTGTGCAGCCAGATTGTCTGCCACCAAAAGTACCCAGGGGGGCACCTGGCTTTGGGTTTCCTGCCAGATCCTCTCTACAGTCCAGCCTACACCCACCAGCACCAGTGAAATAAACAGATAAAAATGCAGAAATAGTCTGGACACTATCTAAAACCCAAAGCAATTGAAGTTGCAGCGCGGCAAGCGCATCAAACCGCAACAACATAGGTGCGCTATGTGATCGGGGCGAGACTCTTTACCATCACAGCATGTAGTCAACAAAGCTGCAGTCTCAAGTGAGAAGGGTTTAATTGTTCCAGGCATCAGCGACAAATAAATACCCTTTCCCCCAAACCGTTTTAATCCGGAAAGGTGTTTCAGCATTGTCATTCAGTTTACGCCGCAAGTGCGATACCCGAACATCGACGGTCCGATCCAGACCATCATATTCACGACCAATAATTTGTTTGTGTATAGCTTCACGTTTAACCGTTTGACCTGCATGTTTAGCAAGCATCCACAACAAATCAAACTCATAGCTGGTTAGTTCCACCAGTTGTCCGGCAAAATGAGCTTCACGGGCACTGTTATTCAGACTCAACTGCCCAAAGCTAAGCTCCTGATTTTCACTTTTAATGGCAGGACTACCACGCCTTAATAACGCATGTACCCTGGCCAGCAACACACGGGGCTCCACTGGTTTAATCACATAATCATCAGCGCCCAGCTCCAAACCAAGCACCTGATCTATATCGCCTTGTTTAGCTGTTAACATCAGAATAGGGGCAGTAAACCAGGGGCGTATAGTGCGGCAGATGGTAAAGCCATCCATACCGGGCAACATCAAGTCCAGAATCACCAAATCGGGTTGCCAGGTCTGACAAATGGCGGGCACTGTATCGCCCCGGCTCTCCAGCCGCACTTCAAAACCATGCTGTTGCAAAAAGCTCTGCACCAAAGCGGCCAAACGGGCATCATCTTCAACCAATAAGATTTTTTGCATTAAAACACACTCCAGGGCGCCACCAGACGTCTTCTTTTTTCCGGCTGACGGCTTAATACAATTAACTCTTTGCGCAGCACAACACTGTTGTCACGCTGCAATCTGACTTCGGTTTTACCCGGCCAGCTCAATAGCTGTTGCCACTGCCCTTGCCGTGCCTGCTGCCAGCACCGTATTTGCTGTTGCGCAAAATACAGACACAGATCTTCGGCTCTGGAACTGCTCCAACTGACTGTAAGTTGCGCTTCACAGTTTTGTTCTACTGTTGCAGAAACACAAAAAGCCGGACTTACAGACCAGCATAATTCAGCCCTGCATTCAGGGTTTTGGGCAGTTACCAGCAGCATATTACCGGCTAAAAACAGCCCTAACATTCCCTATCCTTGCGTTAATAAAAGCGATAACTCATACCCACAAACCAGGTCTGCACCGAATCTTTCTGCACTAACGGGCTATCCGTCATAGCACTATCCAAATGCAGATATCTATAAAAAGTCAGTACTGACCAACGAGAATTCAACGCTTTTTGCCAGCCCAGACGTAACTCAGGTTGCCAACTGGCACGTCCTTGATATCGCTGCAGGTAATACAACTCATCGTTACCCACACCATAATAGGTATCGATCAGTTTGGCACTTTTCCAATACAAGGTGCCACTCAGATCAAATTGTCCGCCCGCCAGTGGCCAAAACCGTGACCAACTCAAACTGGCATTCTGACCGCTGTACTTCGAGTTCAGGTTCTGCCACAGGTTCAGTCGGCTTTGCCATTGTTCGCCAAACCAGTTGAGCTGCAATCCGGCATCTACTGCTGTTGGTCTCTTTTTAACATGTTCAATAGAAACTGTACTCATCGCTTTCTCAGTGCCAGTTTCCACTTCTGGAGGTAATAAAGCTCCGGAGCTGTTAAAGGTAATCACATTGCCAGCAAACCAGCGCTGAAAGTAACCTTTTTCTGAATTTAGCCGCATCACCAGACTCACGGCAAAGCGATCATTTTGTTGCAGGCTATAACCCAAGGTGCCATTGTCGATAAACCAAGAATCTGCATAGTAGCTAAAATCCGGTAAAACCAGCATAGGAAAACTGTCACCGTCATACAAAGGGTTGCTACGTTGCCCTGCCCCCAGTGCGACAGATAACTGAAATTGTTCAGACTCTACACAACCGTCTTGATCTGTAGCGCATGCCAAAGCGGCACCGCTGCAAAAAAAGCAGATGAAAAAAAGCCAGACCACTGATTTCATCGACACATCACCCATACTATTCATGTCGCGTACTTTAGCAGTTAATACAAAACAGCTTAAGTAAAGTTAACAACTTCACACAAATTGTCGTATGAAGTCACAATGGCAGAACGGTCAAACGGACAAAATCTGATGGGCTTGTACCAAGCTAACTAAATGTTCTGAAGACCTTTTCCCACCACTGGTGAAAAGGATCAAACAGGTGAATTTAATGCTATGATGCCCATTATAAAAAAGAGCAAACCAGCCAGTGATTGCAGTAGTAACAAAGAGCTTTCTGAAAATAAAAGTAACGGCGGGTTTTATCCCAGTCCGTCTCGCAGATAAAGCGATGTTAGAGCGATAAAAGAACGAGTCCCCAATCACATAGTTGTCCTATGTGATTGGGTCGAAGATCTTTATTGTAAAAGAGCGCAGTCAACGCAGCTGCAGCTTCAAGAAAGAAGGGTATATGAAGTCAACAAATCAGCCAGGAATAGCCCCGATGACACCGATGAAAGGAAAAGCAACTTCCTTTGACATCGCCTATCTTGCCGGCGTATCACAATCCACTGTATCCCGTGCATTGCGTGACAGCCCTGCTGTTAATCAGGAAACCAAAGACAAAATCTTTGCCATTGCCAAACAGCTGAACTACAAGGTAGATAAAAACGCCAGTAATTTACGAAAACAAACCACCGGCACTCTGGCACTATTGCTGTTTGAAGACCCGACTGTGGATGAGTCACAAATTAATCCATTTTTTCTTGCGATGCTCGGCAGTATCACCCGAGCCTGCAGTCAGCGTGGTCATGATTTATTAGTCTCGTTCCAGCAGTTGAGTAATGACTGGCATGCCGATTACGAAGACAGTAAAAAAGCTGATGGCATTATTCTGCTAGGTTATGGTGACTACAAAGACTACGAAGAAAAACTAAACACCCTGTTAGCACAGCAAACCCACTTTGTTTGTTGGGGCGCTGAAGTGCATGGCCATCCAGAATTCACCATCCGCAGCAATAATTTGCAAGGAGGCAAACTGGCTGGACAGCATCTGCTGCAGCAAGGACGAAAACGTTTCGCTTTTATCGGCAATGCATCCGACAACAGTCCTGAATTTCTGGCTCGTTATCAGGGTATGGTGCACGCCTTAGAACAAGCAGGCATTGCGCAAAGTACAGTGGCGCAACTGGATGCTATTTCAACAGAGCAGGCAGGTTTTAATGCCATTAATCAACTTCATGAACAGGGTAAAAGTTTTGACGCACTGTTTTGTGCCAGTGATTTGATTGCCGTAGGCGCAATTCGCGCTTTGCAGAAAAAAGGCCTGAAAGTACCTGAAGATGTCGCAGTGGTAGGTTTTGATGATATTCCGGTTGCCTCCTTTTCATCGCCTGCGTTAACCACTATTCAACAAAACACTTCTTTGGCCGGTGAAATGCTGGTGGTTAACTTACTAAAACTGATTAATCATCAAGCCGTAGAACTAACAGAAATTCAGCCAAAAATCATAGTCCGTCAATCTTGTGGTGCTGCAGAGCGTTAAGCTGCAGCCCGGGTTCCTCTGATGAATATATCCAGTAAAGGTTTGCATTCGCGCAACAAACACCAACAAGCTTATGATTTTACGGCCCTCTGCGCAGCTGTACCGGCATTAACAGCTTTTGTACGGGACAATGGTTATGGCCTGCTTTCAATCGACTTTGCCAACCCTGACGCAGTAAAAACTCTCAATCAGGCGCTGTTAAAGCAGCAGTATTCGATAGAGCACTGGCAACTGCCTGATGGTTTTTTATGTCCGGCAGTGCCCGGCCGCGTCGACTATTTGCATTATTTGGCCGATCTGCTTGCTGTACTGAATAAAAACAAAATTCCTACAGGAGCAAAAGTACAACTGCTGGATACAGGCTGTGGCGCTAACCTGATTTATCCTTTGTTGGCTCAGGCCGAATATGGCTGGAAAGTAACAGCTTCAGAATTGGATCCACAAGCGGTCAATGCTGCTCAGCAATTAATTGAACAAAATCAGCTGCAACAAAAAATTACGCTGAAACAGCAACATAACTCAGATCATATTTTTCAGGGCATTATCCAGCCCAACGATTTGTTTGATCTGACCTTATGCAACCCGCCTTTTCATACGTCGGCCGAGCAGGCTTTGGCAGGCAGTGAACGCAAGGCTAAAAACCTTGGACATCACAATACAACACTCAACTTTGCAGGGCGTTGTCACGAGCTTTGGTGTGATGGCGGTGAGGCCGCTTTTATCCGGCGGATGATCGATGAAAGCCAGAGTTATGCGCAACAAGTGCTTTGGTTTAGCAGTCTGGTATCGAAGCAGGAAAACGTGCCGGCTTTACAACAACAGTTGAAGAAACTTGGCGCTCAGCAACAGCTTATTGCAATGCAACAAGGCAATAAACAAAGCCGGATCCTTGCCTGGAGTTTTATGCCTGAAAAACAACAACTGTTATGGGCTCAATTCAGGTGGCAAAAGAAGTAACGTCAGTGGCAAGACTTTAAGGTGCTTTTGACCTGTCCATCGCATAAACAGGTCAAAAGCAGGAGAGCCGTTATTTAGAAGCCAATCGGCGGGTTTTCACACGCAACACATACAAAGCAGCAATGATCCAACTAATCCCACCTATAACCAGTGCATAAATGGCTTGTTTATCAAACAAGTGATTCACCAGTGAACCTAAAATACTGGCGGCCAGTAACTGTGGCAGCACGATAAAGATATTAAAGATGCCCATATACACACCCATTTTATTGGCTGGCAGGCTGTCGGCTAATAAAGCGTAAGGTAAAGATAAAATCGATGCCCACGCCATACCTACGCCGATCATTGGGATCCACAGCATCAGCGGATCTTCTATCCACATAAAACCGAATAAACCAAAGGCACCACAAACCAGGTTAAAACTATGCGTCAGTTGAATACTGGACTTGCGCACCATAATAGGGATTAACAAGGCTGCAATAGCGGCAAAACCATTGTAAATTGCAAACAAAATACCTACCCAGTCTGCGCCTTCGTTATAAGCGGCTGAGGTGGTATCGCTGCTGCCATAATGAGTGGCAGTGACAGCGGCTGTGGTATAAATCCATAATGAAAACAATGCAAACCAGGAGAAAAATTGCACTACAGCTAAGCGGCGCATAGTAATAGGCATACTGTACAAATCGTCGATAATTTGCACCAACATAGTGTAGTTTTCTTTGGTCTTGTACCAACTGGTCAGCCACTGCAATAAACCAAAAGCAGCTAAACCGCCGCCAAGAATATACAGCTGTTTGTCCATATCCCAGTTGTATACAACAGTCAGGCAGATAATACCGACCAACACAAAAGCCCAGCCACGGTGGAAATAGGTTTTACCTGAACCTGCAGGTTGCATAGCAGGTGCCTGATGATTTGGCTCAGCCAGTTCAGCTTTTTCATACTCTGCCAGTTCTGCCGGGCTGTATTCTTTGCTGCGGATCACAGTCCAAAGTACCGCCAGCAGCAATACAGCGCCACCAACATAAAAAGAATATTTTACTGAGTCAGGGATTTGACCTTCAGGTGCTGTGTTGGCAACTTCAAACCAGTTGGTCAGGATCCAGGGTAAAGCAGAAGCGATAACAGCGCCTACACCAATAAAGAAGCTTTGCATCGAAAAGCCCATAGGGCGTTGTTTCGCATTTAAGTTGTCACCCACAAAAGCGCGGAATGGCTCCATAGTGACATTAATAGCAGCATCTAAAATCCACAACATACCGGCTGCTATCCATAAGCCTGGCGAGTTGGGCATAAAAAACAAAGCTAAGGTGGTGACTATGGCACCATAGAGGAAAAATGGACGGCGACGGCCTAACTTAGTCCAGGTTTTATCGCTAAAGTGACCAATCAAAGGTTGCACTAACAGACCTGTTAACGGAGCTGCAATCCATAGAATAGGGATTTCATCAATACTGGCTCCCAGCGTCTGAAAAATACGGCTGACATTACCGTTTTGCAGAGCAAAACCAAACTGGATCCCGAGGAATCCAAAACACATATTCCAGATTTGCCAAAAACTGAGATTGGGCTTTTGTTGCATATCGTTGTCCTGTTGCGTCCGGCAGCTTTATTGAGGAATACATCCAGCAATCAGCCACTCTTGAATAAAATACGGGTTCGATCTCAGGTGAAGCACTTTGGCTTTAGGTCTGCGAACCTTTATCCCGGATCTGTGGTTCAGCCTGATCATGCTGCTGAACATACTTTTATAGGGTGCCCGATTAGAACAGCGATACATACTGTACAACAAGATGAATACGTATTCAGGTCAGGCCCGGCACTGCATTTCAGCAGCAGTACCCGACTACTATGCCCTGCCAGAGAAAAAAGTAAAAGGGCGCTAAAAAGCGCCCTTGGATCTGGATTTGCTGCCTTACCAGATTTTGACCCGTACTGCGTCGTCACGGTACATGCCATCACCTGGTTTTACATCAAAGGTCTGATAAAACTCAGGCATATTCGACAGTACACCCAGCACCCGGTACATACCTGGAGAATGAGGTCCGGTGATCACTTGCTGGCGTAAGGAGGCATCACGGAACTTGATTCGCCATACCTGAGACCAGCCCATAAAGAAACGCTGATCACCGCTAAAGCCATCAATCACAGCAGCAGGTTTGCCTTGTAATGAGGTTTGGTAGGCTTTAAATGCAACAGTTAAACCACCTAAGTCAGCAATGTTTTCACCTAAACCTAAAGCACCCTGCAGTTTTAAATCATCAATAGGGTTAAAGGCGCTGTACTGGTCAATCATTAACTGAGCTCGTTTCTGGAACTGCTCTGCATCTGTAGGTTGCCACCAATCGGTTAAATTACCGTTGCCATCTGAGCGGCGGCCCTGATCATCAAAACCATGGGTAATTTCGTGGCCAATTACACCACCAATGGCGCCATAGTTCACTGCATCATCCGCATCTACGTTAAAAAACGGTGGCTGTAAAATTGCAGCAGGGAAAACAATTTCATTCATCGTTGAGCTGTAGTACGCATTAACCGTTTGAGGAGTCATGCCCCATTCAGTACGATCCACCGGCTTGCCTAATTTAGCCACCATACGGTCGAATTCACACTGGCTGCTGCGACGCATATTGCCAACTAAGTCGCCCGCCTTCACGTCCAGACAGCTATAGTCACGCCATACATCAGGGTAGCCAATTTTGGCATTAAATTTGGTCAGTTTTTCCTGAGCAGCTTTTTTGGTTTCAGGGCTCATCCACTCCAGACCATCAATAGCTTCTTTAAACGCAACCCTCATGTTTTTGATCAACTGGTCCATCCGCTCTTTAGCTTCAGGCTTGAAGTGACGCTCGACATAAATTTTGCCCAGCATAAAACCTAAAGTCTCTTCCAACGCGGATACAGCTCGTTTTTCACGGTCACGCTGCGCTTCTAAGCCTGATAGCGTTTTGCCATAAAACTCAAAACTGGCCTGGTCAAAGCTGCTAGCCAGCAATTGGCTGTTCGCACGAACCAGATGGAATTTTAAGTAAGTTTGCCAGTCTGCGACCGGAATTTCACTTTGCAGTTTGGCGAAAGCCGTCAGATAGGTTGGCTGACGCACAACGATTTCATTTACATCAGCAAGTTTGGCGGCTCCCAATAAAGCGGCCCAATCAAAACCCGGAGCTGTTTCAGCCAGTTGCGCCAAACTTAACTTGTTATAGGTGGCATTACGATCACGGTTCTGTATCCGGCTCCATTGTGCTTCAGCCAGTTTTGTTTCTATAGCGTACACTGTGGCTGCAACTTTCGCCGGATCAGTCCAAAGCGCCAGTTCTGCGACTTTAGTGATATAGGCCTGATACTTCTGCTGAATTTCTTTCGATTTTTCATCGCTGTTCAGATAGTAATCACGGTCTGGCATACCTAAACCTGACTGGCTTGCTAATGTGATGTACTGATCGGAGGCCTTTTGATCCTGACCAACAAATAACACCACTGGAGTACCGGTACGTTCAGCCTGCAACTCGCCCCATAGTTTGGCTAATTCTGCATGAGAAGTGACCGCATCCACTTTGGCAAAATCTGCTTTCAGTGGTTCTAAACCCAAAGTATCCAGGGTAGCTGTATCCATATATGAGCGATAAAGATCAGCAATTTTCTGAACATCAGAACCAGGTTCAGCGGTCTTACCTGCCAGCTCCTGCACTATCGCCAGCACTTGTTTATCTGCATTTTCCCGCAATTCGTCAAAACTACCCCAACGGCCTTTATCCGCCGGAATTTCAGTTTTTGCCAGCCAATTACCGTTTACATAACGGAAAAAGTCCTGTTGAGGTTTCACACTGGTGTCCATATTGGACAGCTCAACACCTGAGGTTAAGGTTTTCACTTCAGCTGCAGCGGCAACCGGAGTTTCAGTGGATTGAGTTGGAGTTTGAGCTTTGTCACAACCCGCCAGTGCTAAAAGCACGGCAAGGGCCAGAGTAGATTTATTTAACATGGTTCTTCCTGGAATTGATTTTATTCCCTTCGTACTTGAAGCTGCAGCTTTGTTGACTGCGCGCTCTATCCACAGTCACATAGGACGACTATGCTTCTGGGGTCTCACGCTCTTGTCGCCTCCCTGCAACTCCAATTACTTTGGGTATAGTTATTTGGTTTTTACGCAAAACCAGTGTAGAGAAAAGGAAGGTATTGTCCAGTCTTAAGATTTTCACTGCGACTAGCGGCAAAGCAAACCCGATAAATGTCAGCTTTCTAAGCCTTCGGCAATTTGACTGGTCACCTGAATCAACCATGCTCTGTCCTGCTCAGCTGCAGTGAGATCTAATTCTGCAATCACAGCATAAGCCAGCTGCTCTAAGCTTTGCTGCAGAGATAAGGATAAATGGTTATCCGGGTCTGTCACTAAACCTAAAACTGTCAGCCAAAGTAGCCGCAGATCGGCCAGTGCTTTGGCCTGTTCCAGCTCAGAATCTTGCGCGGCTATATCAAGTTGATACAAAACACGACGGAACACCTGGGCTTCAAGGGCTTTGGTGTTCGACGCTAAAAGACGGGTAGTTCGATACAGATCCAGTGGACTGCGCATCAGACCGGCTTAACTGAACAGACTCAGCAGAGAGCGGGCACCTTGTTCTTTGTTGCCTATGCCCATGGTTTGCTGTTTTAATTGCTGGCGGGTTTCCTCAGCCTGCTTGAGTAAAGCAGCTCTACTTTCTTCATCTGGCGCAGCTCGGGCTGAGTTACGCCCCCCTGTACGCTCAGACTCCAGACTAGCTGCAGCTTTACTGACAGCAGTGGCAGTTTCTAACTGCGCTTTAAGTTTTTTATCTTCTTTGGCTAAACGTTCTGAGCTTTCATTGACTGATTTTTCAGCAGCCGCAAGAGCGCTGGTTTTACCCTCTTTGCCATTAAGCAGCTCGCGGGCTTCCGCTGCTGAACCAATTTTTTCAGGTAAACCAAGACGTTTATCCAGTTGACTGCTGCCAAGTGCAGACTGACTGCCATAACTATTAGTAGTCACTTTGGTGCTGTCTTTATCCGTCAGTAAATTAACGCCTTTGCCACCATCGGCGCCTTTATAGCTGGCACCTTCCAGTGATTTTTCGATGCCACTGCGTAGCTCTGAATACTCTTTTTGTAATTTTTCGCGTTGTGGTGCGGCTAACGAATCGTCAGCCAGTTTGGTAGCAACCTCCCGCACCTTCACCAAAGAGTCTTTTATATCTTTAGTGGCCGCCTGAGCACTTTCCACCGCGCCCTTGCCTTTGGCTAAACTTTGCTGCACAGCTGAGTAATCTTTCGCCGAATTACGACCTGGACTAAATTCCAGTTCTGCTTTTTTGCTGGCAGATGCTGAAGTACTGGTGTTGCCAGAAGTTGAACCTGAACTGGGTGTAGCCGCAGGATTTACTGTTGGCGTTGACGGAATAAAACCCTGGCTGACATTGGTAATCATCACAAACTCCATCTGATCTGGCGACCAGAAATTAAACTACTTACTAGTTTAACCTTATGGTGCTTTTTCGCCAGTGAAATTTGGCTATTTTATCGTCAGAGAACCGGAGCATCGAATTTTCCGTTAAAGTGGCTGTTTTGATCACAAGGCACTTTATGCAGCAGCTATTACTGATTTACGACGGCGATTGCCCTTTGTGCAAGAATTTTGTGGCCGCGCAACGTTTGCAGCAACACTTTGGTGAACTGACGCTGCTCGACGCACGGGACTTAGCAGAACGAGCTCCGCTGTTGCTGGCTGAGTTGCAGCACCAGAACTTGATTGTTAATCAAAGCATGTTACTGCGGGTGGACGGGCGCTGGTTAAAAGGTGCAGAGGTTTTGCAGTTACTGGCCTCAGTTAATGAACGCAATTGGCGCAACAGACTCTGGTTATGGTGGTTTCAGTCTGCCGGCCGCGCCCGCTACAGTTATCCGTTACTGCGGGCCGGCCGTAATTTGTTGCTAAAATTGCTAAAAATTCCGCCTTTGCCTTATTGAAGTTGCAGCATCAGACTGCCACGCCCAGGCAATTCCAGCTTGCCTTTGCTGGTGATGGTTTTGCCTGTCAACACATCAGTAAAACGGGCATTGGCTGGCATCAACTCAGAGTAGCGGTTTAAATCTACAGTTTTGGCTTCAGCATTTTTATTAAAAAACACCCACAGCTGCTTCTTATCCTGATAACGGGCGTAGCTGTAAACACCATCCACAGGGCTGAAATGTTTCATCTGCCCTTGCTGCAGCACAGTGTTGTTTTTGCGATAGTTAGCCAGTGTTTTCACCAGTTGCTGAGCCTGCAGCTGCGCCTGACTTAACCCTTTGCCTGTAAAGGCATTCACTGCATCCCCCGCCCAACCACCAGGGAAATCACTGCGGACCAAACCATCATCACGCTGTTTTGGGCTCTGTTTCAGAATTTCAGTGCCATAATACAGCTGCGGAATTCGGGGCGATGTCAGCAGGTAAATCATCGCCATCTGATACAAATCTCTGTCTTCATTTAACAAAGAAAACAGCCGCGCCGTGTCGTGATTACCTTCAAACAAGACTAAATTGGTTGGATCCGGATAAATCACATCATTGCCCAAGGCTTCATAAAGTTTCACCCAGCCTTTGTCCCAGGCCTCTTCTTCGGTCAAAGCAGCCAGTAAGGCGTAATACAGCGGAAAATCCATCATGCTGGGAGTAAAGGACTGATAACCGTCCGAATTGGATTTACCTTTTTGCCAATAGGACACCACCACAGGATTGGCACTCCACTCTTCACCGACAATATTAAAATTCGGGTATTCGCTCATCAGGCGTTGTGACCAGGCGGTTAAAAAGTTTTTGTCCGCATAAGAATAAGTATCTTCCCGAATGCCGGATAAATTCGCGTACTCCACCCACCAGACAGAATTCTGGATCAGATAAGTCGCCAATAACGGATGACGCTGATTTAAGTCCGGCATACTGTCGACAAACCAGCCATCAACAAAAGCTTTAGCATCGACTTTGGCGGCGTAAGGATCCTGCACCGTAGTGCGGGCATGGTTAGTCGGATGGAAACTGGCGTTATAGTTCAACCAATTTTGTTCAGGTAAGTCCTTAAGCCACCAATGGTTCGAACCAATGTGATTGACCACTATGTCCTGAATCACACCTATCCCAAGTTTCTTCGCTTCTGACACAAAGTTCTTATAGTCAGTGTTGCTGCCAAAACGTGGATCTATTTTGTACAAATCGGTAGCGGCATAACCATGGTAGGAATAGGCTGGGCCATTATTTTCGGTTAATGGCTGAGGCCAGATTTGTGTGACGCCCAGTTGTTGCAGATAAGGCAAAGCCTGCTGCATACCAGCTATATCCCCGCCATGGCGACCACCTGGAGCTGCTCTGTCTAATCCTTCGCTTAGGCCTTTGACTACATCATTCGAGCTGTCGCCATTAACAAAACGATCCGGTGTAATAAGGTAAATCAAATCTTTTTGGCTAAACCCCTGCCGCAGCGCTGAGCCTTGCTGGCGCGCTAATAAGCTGTAGTTATGCCGCGCCAGCACTTTGCCTTTATTTGTAAATACCAGCTCAAAACTACCTGGCTTCACATCAGGGCTGAGTTCTAAATCTACAAACAGATAATTTGGGTTCTGTACTTTCTGCAAGCCGGTAAGTTTGACTCCCGGATAATTCAGCTCAACTCGAGCCTGCTGAATATCCTTCGCATGCACCATCAGTTGCAGCTTGGGTTCTTTCATACCAGCCCACCAGAACGCAGGCTCCAGATGTTCGATTTGAGCTGCTTGTGCCAGAGGAGCCAGTAATGCCAGACTCAGCAGCACTGACTTTATTTGGTGAATAGTTGTCATTGCATCACCACCTTCAGTTTGGCCTGATCCCAATTCAGCTTCACCCGCACTTGCTGTTTAGCCTTATCAAACCATGCTGTGCCTACAGTCATCTCTGCTTCAGAGCTAACCCATTTGAAAGTTTTGTCACCAACCAGAACCTCTGCGGGTTTAGCCAATTGATGCACAACCAGCGTGACTTCCCTCTGTTTTGGCATACCGGCATAACCTAAGCCGGTGCGGTTTAAATCCAGTGTCAGACTGTTGTTTGCCTTAGCATTAAAGGTTAGCAACTCATACTGACCGCTTTTTAACGAATCCGGCGATACACCATCATCCTCATACATTTGGCCTTTGGCTTGGGTGATGGATGAATCGTGGTAGTAGTGCAGCTCTAACTGACGGCTGCTGTAGTCTTTTAAACTTTGCACTGCACTCGCCATAGGCACAAAAGAGCCTGCACGCACCAGCACAGGCAGTTTGGTTAAATCTGTTGGTTGCTGAATAGTTTGGCCACCCTGATATGCTTTCTCTGTCCAGTAATCCAGCCAAACGCCTTGAGGCAATTGCACTGCGACAGACTTTACACCAGCAGCTGTGACAGGAGTTACTAAAAAAGCATCGCCCCACAAGTAGCTGTCTTTGTTGGCAATTAAGCTGGTGTCCGCTTCATTTTCAAAAAACAGCGGGCGCATTAATGGCATACCTGTAGTGCTGTTTTGATATGCCAGACTGTAGTTGTAAGGAAACAAGCGATAACGTAATTTCACATAGTCACGCAGAATATCTCTGGTTTCTTTGTCGTGCAGCACAGGTTCCGGCGCTATTTGCTCCTGGGCATGAGGACGATACACAGGCTGGAATACACCATACTGCAACCAGCGGATGTACATTTCTTTATCAAACACTTCACCACCGGCAAAACCACCTAAATCTGAGTGGGTATAGGCCATGCCTAACAAGCCCATTTGTAGCGACAGTTCGACCTGAGGTTTTAAACCATCCCAGCTGCGACTAACATCCCCAGTCCAGGGGATCATGCCAAAACGTTGTGACCCGGCAAAACCAGAACGCATCATAATCATAGGGCGCTGCGCTGGTTGCTGTTTTAAGCGATTCTGATACACCAGTTCAGCCCAACGATGGCCATAGGCATTATGGATTTCATCCGCTGTACCTATGCTATGGATTGCATCCGCAGGATGCACTTCAGGTTCACCTAAATCGCCCCACCAGCCTGCCACACCATAGTCGGCCAGCTCGTTGTAAATACCTTCAAACCAGGCTGATCCTTCTTTTGAAAACACATCCACCAGACCCGTGTTACCAAAATAAAAATCAAAGGTTTTAGGCTTACCTGCTAAATCTTTAGCTAAGGCTTTGGCATTGACCGCTTCATCCCAACGACTGGACGTGCTTAAGACAAAAGGCTCTGTGATTAAGACAGTGTTGACGCCTTTGGCTTTAAAGTCGCTGATCATGCCTTTAGGGTTTGGAAAGGCTTTTTTATCCCAGGCTAAGTTGCCCATATGGCCCTGAATATCTGGCCCAAACCAGTATAAATCCAACACTACAGCGTCCAGCGGAAAGTCTTCAGCGGCAAACTTATCTACTATGGCGCGGGTTTCAGCTTCAGTGTGATAACCAAAACGTGAGGCAAAATTACCAAAAGCCCAACGCGGTGGCAGCGGTTGTTTGCCTGTGACTGTGACATATTGCTCTATTAACGCTGGATAAGTCGCTGCCGCCATCACTATGTAAGAAGTGCGGCCTGCCACTGCTTCGAATTGCAGTACATCTTTTTCTGTTTTACCTAAGTCAACAAAACCACTGGCGCTGTTATCAAACAGCAGCAGATATTTTTTGCTCGACATCACAGCAGGCAAACCAAAATACATTTGCTGCGCTTCGGTGCTGTAGCCATAACTGGCTTTGTTGTACAAGGGCAAACGCTGACCACGTCTGTCCATGCCCACAACCCGCTCACCTGTGCCTAGCAGCTTTTCGTCATCCTGCAGCGCAAAGCGAAAACCACGTAAGGTTTCATGGGCAAAAAAGCCAGTTTCTTCAGCCAGCACCAGCTCCTGACCACGGTAATAACTTAACTGAAAAGGTGACTTCTGAATGCGGACTTTCAAAGCAGTGGTAGCAAATTCAAGCAGATCAGGCTGCTCACTCAGAGTGGCTGCAAGCTGCTGTTCTGGCGCAGCTAAAGCAAAAGATGGCAGTTGTTTCAGACCCGCTTTTTGGTACGCAACTTCGACTGCCCCCTCACTTTTAAAGCTCAGAGATACAGTGTATTCATCGGTGTGTAGCTTCAGCGTATTGTCTTGGAACTGGTGTGATTGATAAATGGCCGCTTGTACCCATTGGCTAAGCAGCAACAAGCAAAGGCTTAAAACAGTTTTTATACTTATATTCGCATACATCAACAGTACCTATATCAATGAAATTATTAAAAATATCTGGTCACGCGTTAGTCTGGCGATGGCAGCTTTCCAGAAAATTGGCATGTGAGCCTAATCTTTGCGCAGCTAACTGAGTTACTGCTTTGAGATTCTGCAGCAAATCCTGTAGCTGCTCTTGTTTCAATGCATCGACTAAAGGATGGTAATCTTCAGGGAACAGGCCTTGACCTATAAACACCTGCTGCCAGGCTACTTCAGCAAATAATTCGTCCTGTTCTCTAAAAACCCGGCCTGATTTCGAAAACAACTGCATTTTTCGCTGCAGAGATTCAGGAATATCCATAGCCTGACAGTCTCGCCAGTATTGGCTATCCCCCCTGTTGTTTAACTTGTAGTGCAAAATAATAAAATCTCGAATCTGTTCAAATTCAATTTTCGACTGGCGATTAAATTCATCCCTCACCTCATCGGTAACGCCAAAATGTGGAAAAAGTTTTAATAGCCTGAATGCGGCAGATTGAATGAGATGAATACTTGTCGATTCTAAAGGTTCTAAGAAGCCACTGGACAAACCAATGCTGACAACGTTGCGGTTCCATTGCTTCAATCGGCGTCCAGTCCTGAACGAAATTTTCCTTGGCTCAGCGAGGGCTTTGCCATCAAGGTTATTTAATAAGGTTTGTTTTGCTTCGTCGTCGCTGCAGTATTTACTGGAATAGACGATGCCATTGCCTATACGATGTTGCAGAGGGATCCGCCATTGCCAACCGTTAGGATGCGCTATCGCTCTCGTATAAGGACTAATAGGGTGTACAGATTCGCAAGGGACAGCCAATGCACTGTCTGCTGGTAGCCAATGAGACCAGTCCTCAAATCCTGTATTTAGCGTTTTATCAATTAGTAAACTGTGTAACCCCGTACAATCAATAAACAAATCGCCTTCAATCTCAAGACCTTGAGCCAAAGTCAGACGAGTAACATCGCCATTGAGCGGATCTAAATGAACCTGTTTGACTGTACCCTCAACGCGTTTCACTCCCAACGACTCGCAGTAACGTCGCAAAAATTGAGCATATAAGCCCGCATCAAAGTGATAAGCGTAAGACAAGCCCGGTAAATTAACGCCTTCAATCCGCTCTAACTTTGCAAAGTTATTTTGCCTTGCACTTTGGTAAGCCAAAGAAAAATCCCAAAAATCAAAGCCCATGCCCTGACGCTGACTTTTCACCCAGAAATGATGGAAACTACAAAACGGAAATTCTTTACCAATGGAACCGAAAGCGTGCATATAGCGATCACCTTGCTTCCCCCAGTTTTCAAATTGGATACCTAACTTAATAGTGCCCTTGGTCTCACGGATAAAGGCTTTTTCATCCAACCCAAGTGCTGCATTAAAATTGATAATAGGTGGTATAGTTGCTTCGCCAACCCCTACTATACCGATGTCATCTGATTCAACCAGGCTTATATTGATTGCTTTACCCAGTATCTTCACCATCACTGCAGCCGTGATCCAACCTGCAGTTCCACCGCCAACAATGACGACATTTTTAACACCGTGAGTATTCATAACGACTCCCATTCAGGATTTTTTTCTTTATAAATTCCTGTGTTTGGCAAATCAAGCGTAGGTAGTTAGTGACAATGTCTATAAAAAAGCCCCAGTATTGCGACCGGGGCTTAGGTGTCAAAAGACTGTATTACATCTTATAGCTGAAACCTAACAGATAAGTACTGCCATAATCCTGATAATCACGAACCTGGAAAGCGTTACCCTGTAAGGATACAAAAGGCTCTTCCGTTAAGTTCTGACCTTGCAGGAATATAGACAGACCTTCCAGAGAGTCGTAGCCAGCTTCACCAAAGTCGAAACCAATTTGGGCGTCCACAATAGATTCACCCATGATATCAACTTGTTGAGTATCAAAACCTATGCCGTACACATCACCGCGGAAATCGCCACGTTTACGCATACTGACACGAGCCTGAAAACCGCTTCTTTCATAAAAGGCAGTGTAAGACTGAATATTTTCAGATAAACCTGGCAACTTATACTCGTTACCATTTTGATCTGTCATATCCTGATCTACCCGGGTGTAACTCGCGATAACGCCGAAACCGTCTAACACGTCACTTACGACATTTAATGGCAGAGTGACTGAGAATTCAGCACCTTGCAGAGTACCGCTGCCACCATTCACTTTACCTGAGCCTGTCGCAGTTGAAGTTGGAGGAACTTCACCCGTGTTCGGGTTTTCAACCCCAACCAAGTCAACCTCGTAGCTACCATCAAAGATCCACTCGTTCAGATCTTTCCAGAAGTAAGCAATAGAGAAATAACCTTCGTCATTGAAGTAATTTTCGTAAGTTAAATCCAGGCCTATCGCTTCTTTTGGTTCCAACAATGGGTTACCACCACTGACAGTCCAGAAGTTTCCATTGGCATCAGGTGAATTGGCATAATTCACAGAGACTGAAGAATGCATTTCATCCAAACGCGGACGTGACAATGTTTTTGCGGCGCCAAAACGAACACTTTGACTTTCAGCAACATCAAATGTCAGGTTCAGGCTTGGTAATAAGTGGCTGTAACTGTGCTCTATGTCCGTTGGGGAAGTGACAATCAGACCGTTCACTGGTGCTGATGCCGAACCTTGGGAGCTTTGTTTAGTGTCAACATAGCGCAAACCAAAGTTACCCGTTACTGGGATATCACCAATTTCGGCTTCTAAATCTGTTTGTACATAAAGCGCAAGTACATCTTCAGAAACTTTCCAGCTTTTCGTTGCATGACTTTGATTTGTCAAACTTTCTCTGGTTAAGGTATAGAAACCGTCATTCAATAAGCGACCTGCATCGTAAGCAACCATATTGCCCATACCGATGAAATCTAATGAAACGCTTCCTAAACGATATTCATCAGGTATTGATACCGTATTTGGGAAATCAGTCAGAGTCATAAAGTAACCTTCAGACTCTTTAGTTTTTTCACGTTGACGGTAAGAAACACCGTAAGTCACTTTGGTCAGAATTCCTGCATCTTCAACCAGTTGAGAGGCTGCCAGTTTAAAAGCATTCAATTCGTCGTCTATGGTAGGAGCGTTGATAAAACCATCTTGCGCAGCATTAAAGAACTGATCATTGCTGTCAATGACACCATCGCCATTTGAATCTGGTACAAAAGCATTGTTGAGCGCAGTACTTGAACCCCAGCTGCGAGGTCCACCTAACTGAATCAGGTTGTAGTCACTGTAATCCAGGCTAGGAGTGAAGATAGCTCCAGTGTTGCCTGGTCTGAACTCATAAGTCAGATCGTCACCCACACCAGCATTATCACCACGACCAGTACCTGCATAGCTTTCAAAGCTCCAGATTTCCCGTTCAACGGCAGAATGGCTGGCATCGAAAACTAAAGACCAGTCATCATTCAAATCATATTCAACATTAAAACCTAAAGCTGTTAAATCAGCTTCACGATTTTCCATGTCGTTGCGGACCACAAGTTTCTCATCAGTAACCGACCCCTTAGTGACAAAACCAGTCTCAGGATCAACCTCTATTGCTGTAGTACCGCGGTTATAACCCCATGCAAATGGAATTTCGATACCACGAAGGATCTTTTCATCTTTGAAATCAACATAAAGCGCATCAAAGGTCATTTTTAATTTATCGGTTGGGGCTGCTTCAACTACTAATAAAGCGGAATCGCGATCCAACGTTGACGAACGAACAAATGGCTTAGCGCCACCTAAAATTGAGTAGTTTTGACCGTCAACGGTAAACTCAGGATAACCCCAAGCGTTCCAACGTTTTTCCTGATTCGGAGAGCTCATTTTTGAGTAAGCAAAAGCAACACCGACTTTATCATCTGCGAATTTATCAATATACGAAAACGTACCACGAGCACCGTTGTCATTACCATCCGGGTTCAGCTTGTCAAAACTAGTCATTTCATATTGACCGTTAAACTGGATAGTACGCTCGCGACTCAAAGGCTTCACCGTTTGCATATCAATCACGCCAGCGATACCTTCAGCTTCTAAAGTCGCATTTGGCGTTTTATAAACAGTGACTCCGCTCATAATTTCCGATGGATACAGGTCAAACTCTACGCCACGGTTGTCACCAATAGATACCTGCTCGCGACCATTAAAGGTCGTAGCACTTTCGTTTTCACCAAAACCACGAATACTAACCCGGCTGGCACGACCATCTAAACGCTGGCTGGTTAAGCCTGGAAGGCGCGAAATAGACTCTGCAATACTTGAATCAGGTAATTTGCCAATATCTTCTGCAGAGATGGACTCAACCACGTTTGGCGAAAAACGTTTTGCATTGATGGATTCAACAATAGAACGACGGAAACCTTTAATTTCAATGGTTTCGATAGCCGCATCTGCTTTTGCCTTTTCACGGGCTTCTGTAGGCGAAAGTTTTGTGTCTTGTTCTTGTGCGTAGCTGTATGAACTGACACACGCAGTCGCAATAGCCATAGTGAGTATGCTTAACTTGAATTTATTCATGCCCTTATCCCCGGATTTGTTTGTTTTTTTGCTTCAGACTTATATCTGTCTGGTAATCGATACTAGTCTGACCCTACTAGTTAAACTTATCGTAGCCAATGTTCAACATGAATACGTATTCACCTCAGGCCATGACGCCCACTTGCAGGGCATTGTTGATTTTTTGCATGATATTGGTGCAATCCACTCACTGAAAGGCCCAATTTGTCTGAGTACCAAAAGTGGAACTGGCGCTCCAACTTAATGCAAACTTAGCTCAGCAGATTAAAGTTGCAAGTGGATATGCATTTCGCTTTGCATAGCTGCAGAATCTGTACGTTACAGCCTTGTCGCATCAGCTTGGGCTTTTTCATTCTGTCCAACGCGAAAAAACAGGTACGGATAAAGTAAAAAAAGGCCGTGATAAAAACGGCCTTATGCTCAAGATGCAATCAAAAAATTTACTGCACTTTGCTCACTCTTAACACTGGTGCTGTGGGGTCTGTTGCAGTCACTGTGACTTTGTAATCAGCCTGCTCAGTAACTGGGAATTTCAGATTTGACCCACCTCTGGTTAGTACTTTGTCGGTGTCGACACTGACGTTTTGATCGGCCGAGCCAAAATCCACCGTACTCCAGTCTAGAGAAGCTATCTTGAACTCATGATCGGCTGATACCGCAAGATTTACCGTCACACTGTACACACCGGCCCCTTCGTACTGCAGCGGGTTAGCATCACTCCAACCATTCATGTTACCTCGTAGATACACTGTGGTTTCGCCATAAGGGACAAATTCAGTCACAGTGATCACCGGAGCTTCAGGATTGATAGCGTTGACACTGAAGGTATAGGTCGATGTTTTAGGAATAGTAATTTTCAGGTTAGCAGCACCGCGGTTCAGAGTTTTAGCAGAACCTAAAGTGATCTGTTGATCAGCAGAACCAAAATCAACAGTAGACCAGTTGGCTGAAGCTATTTTGAACTCATAGTCACCCGCAGCAATAGTGATACTTGCACTGTACACACCGTCACCGTCATAACTCATCGCATCAGTTTCACCCCAACCATTCATGCCACCACGTACGTAAATGGTGGTTAATTCGTAAGGAGGAATATCTGCAGCGCCCATAGTGGCATCAGCTTTTAGGCCTTCGCCCTGAGCACCATTTTGAGTTTTAACAAAAACGGCTGCGGTATAAGCTGGGACAGTAAAGGTACCAGCTGTAACAGTTTCAGCGAAACTTGCCTGCTGCACCGAACTATCAGCAGATGCTTGCTGCAGCGGATGCAATTCAAAGCCCTTAGCTGTTGCTATGGCATGGGCTTGTTCTGTTGAAGTCCCATTAATCACCACAACCACAGCGTCATGTGAAGGATCTACATCTGTCAGGCCAGTACCGTCGTCAATACTCATCACAATAAGGCCTGGAGTGAGATTTTTACCAATGTTATGGAATCCCACCCGCTGCATCACGTCCTGACCTGTAGTTAAACGGAACAGGGGGCTGCTTTTACGGATTTGCAGAAACTCGTTAAAGACATCAGATGAAAACTGAATATCATCCTCAGCCACTTTGGTATTGGCCTTGGTGGCCACAGCAGCTATGGTCGCCCAGTTGGCACTATTATCCTGAGCCAAAGGTAAACCTACATTCCAGTTATTCGTTTCTTTGCTGAAATCAACATAGTTAAACCAGTCCCCTGAATCATAGCTGTTGCGGTCCAGCGATTTAGAGCGCAATAAATCATCGCCCATTTGCAGGAACGGAATACCCTGGCTTAACAACGGAATAGCTAAAGCGATGTTGTTGACGCGCACCCGGTTTTCCAGGCTCAGATCCACGCCAGCCTTATGAAGTTCCAACTGCAATTTATCCCAGATCGCTTCGTTATCATGTTTAGACACGTAGTTGATAATATCGGCTGGATCTGTGGCGTAACCTGCTGGCTGAGAGTTCCAGATTACACTGGAAGCCATACCTGTATTGCCTTTGTAGTCTTTAATCACAAAGTCTTTTAAGGTACCAGCCAGACCGATTTCAATATAGTTTTGCTGCTGGCGTTCGCCTTCTTCACCTTTGCCAGTGAACAAAGCTGAACTGCGCACACTGTCACGTAAACGATCGTTAAAAGTACCAACTTCAGTTCCATCCATGTTGGCCTGACGCGCTTGCTCAAACAGTCGATCGTCCGCTACTTCACCGAAATTCCAGCCCTCACCGTAGAAATAAGTGTCAGGATCAACAGCACGTACAGCATCACGGGCGGCTAAAATGCCAGCTTTTGGATGATGGCCCATAATATCAAAACGGAAACCATCAAAGCTGTATTCACGAGCCAGCAATACCAGCGAGTCCTTGACAAATTTATCCATCATTTTGTGTTCCAGAGCTGTATTTTCACAGCAGGTAGAACGTTCAATCATGCCCGTTGTAGCATCGTATCTGTGGAAGTAACCGGGCACTATTTTGTCAAAAACTGAGTTATCAAATACAGCAGACGAATTGGTATGGTTGTACACCACATCCAATACCACGCGCAGACCTATATCGTGCAGGGCTTTGTTCATAGCCCGCATTTCTTTAATACGGCTGACACCTTCAGCATTGGAAGCGTAACTGCCTTCAGGTACGTTAAAATGATGCGGATCGTAACCCCAGTTAAAGCCGTCTGTTGCACGCATGTCAGCTACTAACTGCTGAGCCAGTTCGCCAGAGGGTTGATAAGACTTCAGCAAATCCAGCAGTACTGTTGCATCATTTTCGTCTTCACAGACTTTAGCCTTGGCATTCACAGCACATAGCTCACCCACTGTGTCGGTGATTTCTACTCGTTTTCTGACATCTTCATTCACAGTAGCCATATCAGTTGCAGGCAACATATGGAAATGCGTTACACCACTTTCTGCCAATTTTTTCAGGTGCATCACAGGAGCGCTTTGCATTTCAGTGAACGCCAGGTATTTACCACGATTCGCTGCACTGACCGTGGTATCACGGATACTGAAATCACGAATATGGCCTTCGTAAATCACTGTATCTTCTGGATTCTCAACCGTCGGAATAGTTTGAGTAGCCCAACCCTCAGGTTGTAAATCCTCGTCAGCTAAATTGACAAACTGACTGAAACGACCATTAGTCGACAGGCTAACTGAGTAGGGATCTGTTGCTTCAACAGTCTCAATTTTTTTGGTTGCGGGGTGATAAACCTTGACTTCAAACCGATAGAAAGTACGGTCCAGGTTGGCCTTTGTGCCACTGTAACTCCAGATCCCTGTAGCGGCATCCAAAGCCATCACCTGAGTAGAAGTTAGTGTTTTTGCAGCGTTATACAGCTTTAACGCCACGTTTTGGGCTGTAGGTGCCCACAGAGCCACCTTAACAGTGTCACCTTCATAGCTGATACCTAATTTAGCTTCATCCGCATCAGCTTCACCGCTGGTGTAAAGATCATCCAGTACCTTGGCGGCTTGCACATAACTGGCGGCTGACAGCTTGTTTTCTGCATCATAGGCGGATAACACCAGTTGATTTTTCAATACAGATTTCGCCTGTTCTGCGGTCATAGTGCTGCGATAAGCAGGCCAGTCAGCAAGATGCGGCACCATAGCTTTCTGTTGATCTGTCAGTTGAGTTTCTTCCAGTGGCAAGATGTCACCGTTCAGCTTGTCATCCGCATCAATCTCCAGATTGGCTGCGGCTGAATGGTGTAACTGCACTTTGCTTGCGATGCTGCGATCCACATTCCAGACAAAAGTTGTAGCGTCCAGCCAGTGAGCAGCAGAATTCGCAATAGAAACACCTAAAGCCAATAAAGGAAACTCAAAGACTGAGTTCACACCAGAGAAGGTGAAATTCATCCGGGCAAATTTTTCATCCGATTTAGGGCCTAATGGCATTTTCTGATCGCCACCGCCCATTTCTTTACCGGCATCATCTGTGCCTTTGTGGATAATAAAGTTACCACAGGCACCAGCCACTCCGGCTACGCCGTCTTTTAACTCCAGCACCCAGTAGGCGCCGTAATTAGGATCAACAGCCGTATGCACCAAACCATTGTCCCATGAGGCTGCTAATGAGCTGTCTTTGTAAGCAGAACAGGCATCATTATTCCAGGTATGCAAACGATACCCTTCGTAATTGCCGTCCGCTCTTTTATAAAACAAAGCAGCCTGGCCAGCACTAGGGAAAAAGACAGGGGCTGGCGCGTTTGGATCGACACCTACAATACAAGTTTCGTTTTTAGCGTCGGGCACTGTAGGTGCTTTACATTTAATAGGAGGTGGATCAATACAAGCGGTGCCAGCTGCATTAGGAATTTGTGGCACATTACAGGTCAGCAGTTTAGTACCACCGTCCACTGAATCTTCGCCACTGCTGCCACAAGCAGCCAGTGTCAGCGCAGCCAACCCCAGCAGGGCTAGCTTTAAGCTAGTTGTTATCTGAAACATATAGTCGTGCTCCAATCAATTCTTGTTATGAGCACCCGTTCATCAACTGGGTGCTAAATTCGTCACCCAAGGTCAGAACGTATAGTTCGCACCAACAAAATACTGGCGGCCAAAAAACTGGATAGTGCCGGTATTGGCTTCTTCGCCAAAATAACTTTTGGTCGGTTCGTCGGTCAGGTTGTTGACCTGAAATAACACGCCAAAGTTATCGTTAATCTGGTAAGAGGCCTGGTAATCAATCACTGTTTCGCCGTCGAAATTCACGGTCTGAGCTTCCACCGCTACTTGTTCGGACACAAAATTGTCGCGGTAACGACCGCTGATACGGGTTTCAAAACCTTCGTATTCCCAGAACAATGTGGCGGTCATGACGTTTTTCGATAAACCTGGCAAGGTGATATCAATGGTCTGAGCACCTAAACTGACCTGCTGCTGGATTTCACTTTCTGTGTAGGAATAACTGCCACTGAAACCTAAACCTTGCCAAAACGAAGGTAAAAACTTCATGACCTGGGTATAAGCGATTTCAGCACCGCGGATATAACCGCCTTTGTCGTTGTTTACTGCGGTGGTGTAATTGCCAGGGGTGGTTGCGACCGGCGGTAAACCATCCGGATTACCGGGTTCTGTGCCCGGTACATAGTCTGGAATTGGGAAACCTGCAGCAGCAAAATCAAAGTCTGTAATAGTGAAGGTGTTGATAAAGGACTCAATGTCCTTATAAAACACTGCAGCAACAAAAGCGCCGTCTGTTTCAGTGAAGTATTTCTCATAAGAAATATCGTACTGAGTGGCATAAAAAGGTTTTAAAAATGGGCTGTTGGAACTGGATCCATTCACTTGCCCTGTCAGTGCATCTATGGTGTAGCTGGTATTGGAAGCTAAACGGTCGATAGGCGGACGAGACATAACTTTTGCCGCAGCAAAACGAATTTGATCGCTGTCTGTTACGGCAAAATTCAGGTTCAACTGTGGCAGATAATCCCTGTAGGTCTGACCAATAATGCTTGGCTTATAGCGAGTGTTCACCAACCCAGCGGCATCGGTAATATTCTGAGCACCTAAAGTTGCGTCGCCGCCGACATCTGTTAAATCAGAAGCGTATTGATCGGTTTCAACCATACGCACACCAATGTTGCCTGTGACCGGAATAGAAAAGAGTTCCGTATCCAGATTGGCCATCACATAAGCGGCCATCACATCTTCATAGACTTCGCCACTTTGCAACACAGACCATGCAGTGTCAGGACCGCCCGGCACTCGCTGAGAAGGCAGAATACCTGTGTTTCCCGTGCCCCAGGTTTGCACTGGTTGCGGTATACCTTGTGGGAACCAGGCATTCAGTGCTTTATCCAGATCAATAGCCAGATAACTGGGGAAATGGGAAAAGTTACCGCTGAAGTTGACCACTTCTACCATATCATCAGTGAGACGCAGTGGCGGTTGTGAACTTAAAAAAGCACCGTCTGAACCATACTCGAACACTTGACGATCATTAGAGTACTCACGTTCTGAGTAACGCACTCCGGCCTCAACTGAACTGATTACCGGATTATCCAACTCGTATTTACCATCCAGTTTGTAGGCGTTGACTTCGTCTGAGTTGATGTAGGGATAAATGCCATATTTACTGACCATGACTCTGTCGATATCGGTAAAAGCAGCTTCCTGATTAAAACCCACATCAGGCAGATTTAAACCATTCAGTAAATAGCTGATGGATACATTGGTATCCAGCACAGGATTAGCCACTGTGGCGTCTTCTGCTACCAAAGCCCACAATAAGCCATTTTTAAACACACTGTCCGCAGAAGAATGAGAGACGTCAAAATTTAAAGTCAGCTCATCTGTGGCTTCAAAGTCGACATTAAAGCCAAAACTTTTCACCTCATCATTGTCGGTGTTGTCATCATTAACCAGTTCCACTCTGGTATTGCCATTGGTTTTACGGTTGAAAGTTCCACCTATCACCAGATTGTCGTTGATCACCGGATTACCGATAGCGGCACCATCGCCTTCCAGTTTTACCCTGAAACCGCGGGCAAAAGCTTCAGTATCAAATTTGGATAAAAACGCATCAGCTTTGATGGTTAATTTGTCTGTTGGGATCCATTCAAGAGCCGCCATATAACCGTTACGGGTTTCCTCGCCGCCCCTGTGCTGCATTTCAAAACCTTCGCTGATCAGCTCATTCGGTTCTGTTTCACTAATCCCATCCACATCAGCCTGCTTGTTATAGGCCAAACCCACAAACTGAGTTGACACACTGGGCTGGTACAAACGGGCAAAACCAAAAGCGACGCCTAAAGTTTCTTCTAAAAACTTGCCCTGATAAGACAAACTAAAACGATCGCCCGTCTCCTGACCATTCGGGATTTCATCCGCCCTGTCGTTGTACATGCCCCGCGCATTCACAGTAAAATTATGAGTTTCTTTGGCTTTCAGCGGGCTGGCGGTTTTTAACTCCACAGTGCCGGCTACACCACCTTCAATCAGTGAAGCTTTCGGCGATTTATACACAGAAGCTGAAGAAATCAGCTCGGATGGATACTGATCAAATTCGATATTGCGCTGGCCACTGGTCGAAACCTGCTCACGGCCATTTAAGGTAGAAAAGACAAAACCACCCGCCATACCACGGATGTTGATTTCTGACGCCTGACCACCGGTACGGACTGCAGAAATACCAGGTAAACGGGTTAAGGCATCTGCCATAGAAACGTCAGGCAATGCACCCAGATCGTCTGCCGAAATGGACTCCACCACTGTGTCGGCAAAACGTTTGTCGTTCAGTGATTTAATTAAACTACTGGAGAAGCCTTTTACTTCAATAACTTCAACTTCTTCTCTGGTTTTGCTGGTGTTCGAACCAGTACTGACCTGTTCTTCCTGCTGTGCGAGTTGCTGGTTTGCTTCTTCCGCGCTGATACTGCAACTAAAACCTGCAGCAGCAATAGCGAGCGTCAGCAAACTATGCTTATAGTTTGACATGCCTCTTGTCCCCGATTTGGATTGTTATAGACATTCCTTGTACAACACAATCAAAGGACGTCCTGGTTTTTATAAAATCTTCCGTGAACAGTTATTAACCAAGCTGAGCAACCTCACAACATGAATACGTATTCATGTCATGCGGCAGGTAAAAATGGTGCAGAGGCCAGCCTTTGCTGCCAAACAGGACAGCATCAGCTGTATTGAAGTGATAGAAATTAGTGCCAACGTCACCGAACATGCGGCTATTCGTGCGCTAAAAGTGAGAAACATGATTCTCTTGAGGCTTTATATCGCATTGCACTAATTTAGCCTCTATCTGACCTATACAGTGCAAAATGCAGGACAATAAGGCCACATCAGTGGCCTGACATAACAACTTACACCCTATAGGACGCAGCTTGTTGTTGTAAGCGGGCAGCCAACTGCGCCAATGAGCTGCTGGCATCGGCACTGTGTGTTGCACTGCGGGTCATTTCGCCTATGCTGACACTAAACTCACTGATATTTTTATTAATGTCTTCAGCCACTATGGTTTGCTCTTCAGTCGCGGCCGAAATTTGTACGTTCATATCCACTATTGTGCCAACGGCAGATTTTATATCCTCAAGCACTACACCTGCTTCCTGTGCATTGGTCACACTGGCGCTGGCGTATTGACCTGATTGTGCCATTGCTTGCACGGCCTCACGAGCTGAAGCTTGCAGGGTATCAATCATAGTGCGGATAGACTCTGTGGCTTTTTGTGTATTGGTGGCTAAAGTACGGACTTCATCGGCAACCACAGCAAAACCACGGCCTGCTTCACCGGCCCGGGCCGCTTCAATAGCCGCGTTTAACGCCAGTAAGTTGGTTTGGCCCGCGATCGTTTGGATCACTGCCAGTACCGCAGTTATTTTCTCAGACTCGCCATTGAGTTGTTCTATTACCAGACTGGCGCCGTTCACAACTTTGGATAATTGCTCAATAGAACTGACATTCTGGATAACTTTTTGATAGCCCTGTTGAGTTTTCTGATCGACATCATTGGCTTGCTCAGAGGTAGCCAAAGCGCTGTTCGCCACTTCCTGAATAGCGGCCGACATTTGATTAACAGCTGTAGCAATTAAATTAGCCTGCTGTTCCTGCTCAAAAGCTGTGCCACTAACCTGCTGGCTGATTTGACTCATTTCTTCAGAAGCCGCAGCCAGTTGTGACACAGCATCACCTAACTCAGTAAAGAACTGATGTACACGGCTGATGGTCTGGTTAAAAGCGATAGCGGTAATAGCAATTTCGTCAGTACCGGTAATTTGCGCTCTTACACGTAAATCAGATTTATCTCCAACCACAGAAATAGCCTGCTGCAACTGATTCAGCGGGTTATGAATGGAGCGGTAAATTAACCAGGACAAGCCCCCTAAACAGATCAACACCAACAACAGAGCAACCACAAAAAGTTGCAGAAAAAACTGATACTGCTCTGCCGCTGCGACCTTAAACTTTTCAGCTTCCACTAACTGCACATCAATTAAGGCAGCCAAAGATGCACTGAGTGGATCAGCCAATTGATACAGCTCTGTATTAAAATCTTTCGCACTACGCTGCACTAAGCTGCCATCGCTTATTTTCCCTTGATACTCTTGCAGTTTTTGCCGAAACACTGACATCTGTTGTTTGGCTTTTTCAGCCAATCCAGCTTCTTCTGTAGTTAAAGTCGTTGCCAGATAAGCCTGCCAAACCTGATCAGCCAACTGACCTTGTTGCTGCAACTGCTGCACAGCATCAGAGGCGCTTATCAGCTCGCCACGGTACTTATGCAATAAATCCACAGAAGTCACGGCATAGGCATCCGCCACTTGCTTAATTTGCTTCAGTGGTACAACCCGGTCTTCGTAAATACTGGTGGCTCCGTCACTTAAATGACCCATTTCCCTGACCGAAATCAAACTAATGGCAATTAACACCAGCAATGGCACACAAACCAACAACAACAAGCGGATTTTTACCGACATTTGATTTAACATGAGGATGAACTCCTTAACAGATCAGCAACTTAGCAACTCAACTTGCTCATTGAGCATAGCCTAAAACCAGCGGGTTCAAGAACTAAAGTCAAAATCTGTCTGGATTCAGTTGTTGCCTTTTGCCCGGCTTTTCTGGATCATCGGCAAAGCCCCTCAATCAAAATGAAAGGATTTTATAATGAGTGATACTTTATTGGCCTCTGTGGCTGGTTTTCCTGAATTTATCAGCTTCTTTTTTCTGGCCATTTTGTTAGTGGCGTTGTTTTGCCGCTTTTATACCTGGATCACGCCGCAGGACGAGCTCGCGCTGATCAAAGAAAACAACAGTGCTGCAGCCATTGCTTTTGCCGGTGCTTTAATTGGTTTTGCTTTGCCCTTATCCAGCGCTATTACTCATTCACTGTCGTTAGCAGACTGCGCTATCTGGGGCGCTATCGCTCTGGTTGTTCAGGTGCTGACCTTTGCTGTGGTCCGTTTTGCTTTAAAACAACTGCCGGAACGCATTAATAAAGGTGAAGTGGCTGCTGGTGTGTTTTCCGCTGGTTGCTCTATCGCTATAGGTTTAATTAACTCCGCCAGCATGACCTATTAACCTGCACAATAAACCAAGGAGTCACTGATGAAACAAAAAGTGCTGAAACGCAGTAAAAAAGCCGCTTTAGTGTTAATGGTGCCTACTGCAACTTTTTTAATGGCAGGCTGTGGTCAGGAAGAAGCTGTGCAAACTGCTGCTTTTGAAACCGTCGACCAATGTGCCGCTTATTACAACCCGGAACAATGTAAAGCAGACTTAGGTCAGGCATTAGCAATGCATACCCAGGTCGCGCCTAAATACACAGATAAAGCTGCCTGCGAAACTGACTTTGGCGTTGGCCAATGTGAAACTCCTGCTCAGGCCGCAGCTGCGGCAGGCACAGAGCAGCCAGCCCAGCAGGCTCAGGCCTCCAGCGGCGGCTTTTTTATGCCAATGATGATGGGCTTTTTAGCAGGTCAAATGCTGAACCGCTCAGGTTCGCAGTTAAAGCAACCTGTGCAGGCTCAGCCATTGTATAAATCAAGAGATGACCGCAGTACCTTCCGCACAGCAACCAATACACCAGTCGCTAAAGGTGTAGGTCCTGCTTATATCAAACCGTCTTCTGTACAACCTAAAGCAGCAGGTGTAGTCAACAGAGGTGGTTTTGGTGCTCAGGCTGCCAAACGCTCCAGCTCAGCCAGCAGTTTTGGTGGTTAAAAGCCGATGAAAAAAGTAGCTTGTGACGAGCGCCCTGGCTGGCGCTCTTATGCTGAATCTGTAGGTTTTGAGTTTCATACCTTTGATGGTGAACCTTATTGGGATGAAACAGGGTATTACCAGTTTAACCTGCGTCAAATCGAACAGGATTTAGAAGAACCGACCGAAGAGCTGCATCAAATGGCGTTGGGTTTAGTTGACGACGTTATTCGCGATGAAGAAAAGCTGCGCCAGTTAGCTATACCGGAAAAGTTCTGGGATTTTGTCGCAGACTCCTGGCGCAACAAAGCCCCGTCTTTATACGGCCGACTGGATTTAGTCTACGACGGCACAGGCCCGGCTAAATTGCTGGAACTGAATTACGACACGCCAACCTCTTTATTTGAAACAGGTTTTTTCCAGTGGGTATGGCTTGAAGATCAGATTATGCGTGGCAAGGTGCCACAAGGCGCCGATCAGTTTAACTCCCTGCAAGACCAGTTAGAGGCCGCTTTTGCCAACCTGCCTTTAGCGAATCCTTTGTATTTCGCTTCTGTTGCCAACAGCATCGAAGACAAGGGTACAGTGATGTATCTGATGGATATTGCCAGACAAGCAGGTGTCGACAGCCGGTTTATCGAACTGGAACAGTTAGGTGAAGCCAGTGGTCAACTGGTTGATTTGGACGGTTACGCCATAGGCGGCTTGTTTAAACTGTATCCGTGGGAATTTATGGTGCAGGAAGATTTTGCGTCCGTCATCTTAAGCAGTCAAACCCAATGGCTGGAACCGGGATGGAAAATGCTATTGTCGAACAAAGGCATATTGCCTTTGCTGTGGCAAAAACATCAGGGCCACCCCAACTTGCTGGAAAGCCATTTTGAACAAGCAGGCCAAAGTTTTGGCGCAGGCTGGGTACGTAAACCGCTGTTTTCCCGCGAAGGCGCCAATGTTGAATTAGTGACTCCAAGCGGCGAAAAAGTCAGCGAACCAGGCCCATACGCCGATTCGCCTTTTATCCGCCAAAAATTCCAGTCGTTACCAAAATTTGGCGACAGTTACAGCATGATTGGCAGTTGGGTCGTAGGCAACAGCGCCGCTGGTATTGGTATTCGTGAAGATAACTCCTTGATCACCAAAGACAGCTCCAGGTTTTTGCCGCACATTATATTGGATTGAGAATAATGCTCTGGTTGCTTTAGTAGCCAGAGCTATTAAGGTACCAGCGAAACACCCTTTGGCAGCGTCAAATACGCCAGCACCGCACTATCACGGCGAGAACTGTCCTGGTGATAGCCTTTGTTTCTATACAGTTGGCAGAACTGCAACGCATCGCCTTGTTGGTGCAAAAAATCATTCTGCTGCACAGCGGATAACGCCTCACGCCATTTGGTACCAGCCTCTGCAGGTGGTGGCGGTAAACTGGCAAGAATGCGCTCTGAAGCTACAAACTGGCTTTGGGTTGCTACTGCTAACATATCGTCCGACGCGTCACCTATCCAGCTAATGCCGCTTTTTGAAATAAAAAACAAAGGTAAATAAGGGGCCAGCGCCGGACACACCTCATTGCGATACACTGTTACCTCCCAATAGCTTCGGGCTACAGGGACAAACTGTTCAAAGCTGGTTATTTGCTCCAAACCGGATTTGGCTAAAGGTAAGACTTCAATACGTGGCTTATTTGGATTAACAGTGTCGTTGGATACATCCAGATACCAATCACCGATAGCTATAGCGTTTTGAAAGTAGACCCCCCGAAGAGCGCCCCATATTTTTCGTAGTACCTCCCCTTGCACCAGGCGTTCGCGGATTAATACCAATCCAGGCTCAGTTGCGGTCGGTAATTTTTTTTCTAACAGCGTAAAAACCGCATCGCGAATTTCTCTGCAACGCCCCAAAGGGTATATTTTGCTGCCGATGTAGGGGTATTTAGGGACTAACTCCAGATCCACAGTTAAACGTAAATAGGCTAAGTCAGCCACTATAGCGTTTACCTGATCAGCATCCCAGTCTGGTTTCGTTTCAGCTTTATCACTCATCGTTCTAAAAACCTGATTCTCTTAATAAAACACCATAGATGTAACGCAATCCATCTACCAGTAAGCTAGAGGCTTCAACAGGTAAATTTACACTGCCATACTGCTGGCGGGTAAGGAGGTTTTCATCCTGAAACCTCAGATAAACTTCGTAGGTTGCCTCATCCGGAATAAGCAATTTTTCCATTTTTTTGGCTGCTATAGGCCCGCCATACTCAGAGGCCAACCCGGCGTAGTTCAGATGCTTTATCGCGGCGGGAATAACTTTTTCAACCACAAGCTTAGTCTGAAGTAACTCGCCATCATCGCCGATAAATAGAGCTTCACTGCCAATTTTTAGCTGGCTTACAACACGACCACTGACATAAGCCTTCACTACGCCACTTTTGTCGTCGTACAAAGTAGCCAGCGGCGCGTTTTCGTTAACATAGTCACCTTGACTCATTGGCATCCACTGGCCTATGTAGCCTTCGTATGGCGCTCGAATAGCCAGCTTTTCCCTGCGTTCTAACAAAGATGCCAAGCGGGAATTCTCCCGTGACATTTGAGTTTGTAATGTCAGCTGTGTATCTCTTAGCATGGCTCCTGAGCTGGCGCGTTGCCATTGTGTATGTAGCGCTTCTAACCTGACCTGAGTTAAGCGGATCTGCTGCTCTAGTTCGGCGGATTCAAGCAGAACGAGTAATTCCCCCTGTTTGACCTTTTTATCCGGTGTAATATTCCAGGAGATGATTTGACTGGATTCGCCGGGATAGAAGTTTTGATGACGCTCAAAAGTAGCTACAGCTGGCGCGCTGATTTCGTTTTGCCAGGGAAACACCAACACCACAGCCACAAGCAGGCAAAGCGACAAGGTTATGCGACTGGCTTTATTTAGTGTCATGTGTTTCCTTAGACTAATCCAAACAGCTATCTCTGTGACAACGGGAACCAATACAAACCATATTATTTCCACTAAAAACAACGCTATACCTAACAATTTAAAGGCAAAAAAATAAACTAAAAGGGCAATACCTATAAACAAAACTAAGCGGTACAACCAGGTGCTCCAGGCATAAGTAACCATAAGTGCACATTTTTTTCTGTTGAGTGGCTCAGGCGGTGCAAAACCAAAACCAAATAACAGCTCACGTAAATACCACTTACCGATTAAAAAGGAACGTGGTTGTAGATTCTCCATACCTAAAAAATCGGACAAGGCGTAATAACCATCAAAACGCATAAAAGGACTGATATTAATCAGTAAGGAGGATATCCAGCTGGTAGTTGCTACAAAAAACAATACATTACGAAAACTCCCCTCAGGTACTATGCCCCATAAAAAAGTGGCAACACAAGCAATATAGATTTCAACCCGAATGCCTGCGGTGACAATATCCAGCCGCTGAAACCTGGAACGCAAACGCCATGCGTCTGTGGTGTCTGTATACAAAATGGGGGTCAGTAGCAAAAATGCGACGCCCATAGAACTCACCCTGCAACCGTATCGTTTCGCAACTAATGCATGGCCTAGTTCATGAGCTGTTTTTACCAGCACGAGAGCGCCTATATAATAAAATATTGACGACAGATTAAAGAAGTTTTGCAGAGTATGAGTAAAGTTATCCCATTGCCGCAATACCATGACTAAACCCAATAGCCCTAGCAACAAAGCGACCCAATGCAGAGGTAAGGTGAATAAAAATTTTAATCGTGAAAAATAGCGGTTTAACAGTAAATCAGGGCGTATCAATGGAACTTTGATAAACAAATAATTGTGCACAAGCCAGGTAAAGAGGTGTTTTTTATGCTTCACCTGCTCCGCCTGCAACCTTGCTAGATCTTTATTCGTATTGCTTTCAAATAAATGATTTAACTCCAAAAACCGAATAAAAAATGCCAGTTCACCTTCCTCTATATCAATGTCCCATTGCTGAACCTGAGCTAGTAGTTCTGCCTCACTTTTTGCCTTACTCCATTCTTTAAACAAATAAAAGGCGGTTCTGGACAAGAAAAAAAACTTATTGGCGAGAGGATCAAAAATTTGCCAGCGCGGCTCGCCATCCTCATCCGGAGAAGCGGCCAACAGACGTAAATTTTGACGTAACCTGGGTAAAGAGGCTGGTTCAACTACTTGAGATGACATTTAAAAGCCTAAACTTTGGCGCACAAAGGTGATGGGCCTGCGGAATAGATAATAAGCCAGCGAAACCTTTTCTCCGTACAACTTGGCAGTTCCACGCAAACCAATGCGGGGCGCTGTGGTATCCACTGTGCTGTCTGCAACAATACGATAAGCCACTATCTGATCCGGCGTTAAACTGGGTTCAAATGAGGAATAATCCACGACAAAAGGGATAGGGTTCAGTGGATCGGTGTCAAGGTAGAAAGTTACCTGATTACCACGACTTAAAGAAATAGCGTCTTTAACCGGTAGCCGGACCTCTAATTGGATCTTGCTTGGATCAGCCACAGATAAGATACGCTCTCCCACCACAACAGGGCGGCCTTTCCATTGTTCAGGATCATCAAGCACAGCAATACCGGCCTGATCGGCAATGATGTCTGTCTGGGCTAACTTCGTTTTTAAATAACTCAGTTCAATACTTTTCAACTGAACTTGTGATTCCAGCTCTGCCAGTTCTGATTTTTTCCTACTATCAACATAACCTGCTTGTTCAGCTGTGCGCAATTCGGCCTGAGCTCGTTCCAGCTCTCGTTGAGCTACATCATAATGTCCTTTGAACTCCGTCTTATCCATCAGCACAACGGGCTGGCCCTTATGAACAATATCTCCCGGCTTGACCAGTACTTCACTAACAGCTCCGGCAATAGCAGACGTAATCATAAATGGCTCTTTTGCAATAATCTCTGCAGGAGCTAACACAGTTAACCTCACAGGGATAAAACTGGCTAACAACAAAGTTACGGCAGTGACTAGTTGCACACGCTTCGACAACAGCTGCTTTGACCAGTAACGCCAACCTGATTTAGATGCAAAAAAATGCAAGGCATGCGCGTAACTTGAGGCAAGATGCTGCAACAATCCTATTTCTTTTTCTGTCCAGGCTGTAGATTTCGCTAACAGCAACACACCAACTCGTTGATTTGGTTTAGCTGGAATAAAAAGCGGCAACCACAGCATATTAGGCGGAGAGAATTCTGATAGATCATTCAGCAATTCAATTGGCCATGCAGCTGGCTCGAGGAGATGAGTTTTAGCAGCAGAATTTGACTCATTTATCAGTCTGGCGACTTGTTCTACCCAGGCACAAAAGGGCGTAGTGCGGTCTATCAGCGAAAGATCACTCAAAGCGGCAAGGGTTAACCGCTCAAGTTCATTGCCGCTCAAATAGGCTGCTTGTTCATAGGACACCAGACTGCGCGTCGTGTTCACCATTACAAAACAGAGTTCTGTAAAAGTTTCACAACGCCGGACCTGTTGCTCTATCTGTAATAATTGTGCAACTGCTTGTTCAGACATAAATTAAGACGCCAATAATTTCATTACACTGCTGCCATAGCCATCAGCTTGTCCTGCTGCTACCGATAATTGCTGATCAAGCGACATAAAGGCGGTCACATTTTCTGCCCCTACAAAGCCCAAAGGTTCAGCGGCTGGCGCTGTTGATTCAGGCAGATTTTCCAGATCGACTTCAATTTCCAGCACCCGAATTACACCATTGGCATCAACAGCATTAATACGCAGTGTAACTTTGCCTTGTCCTGGCGGTGGTGTCATAGTGACCTCACCTGTCACTGGGTTTACTTTGACCCAATCCGGCAGCTCTGTACCATCAGCTAAGGTTGCACTGAAACTGGCAGCTCCTACTGTGTCAGCTAACATGATCGAAATTTGACCTGTTTGGATGATCATATTAGCCACAGTTAAGCTGCTATTAAGAGAGTCACCGACTGGCTGAGTGATTTGTACCTGACCGTCAGCTCCAACGTTTACTACTACTGCCGAGGTTGATGCAGGTGCAGGTGTGTTAATAGAGCTAAAGCTACTGGTTCCAACTGGCACCTGAGCAGCAAACCCACTTGAGGTCCCTGCAGAATCAACAGTGCCTTGCGGTAAGCTGCTTAAACTAATAGGAGCAATCTCAATCGCCTGAGGTTCCACTACTGGCGCAACAGGCGCTGGGGCAGGTGCAGGTGCAACAACCTCAGGAGCTATAATAGGAGCTGGTTCTATCGTTAAGGTCACAGGGATTCGAACTTGACCACCATTCGGATCGGTAGCAACCAATTGCAGAGTCAGTACCCCTGTTACATTTCCTGACAGGAGACCTGAAATAGTGCGGGTTAATGGGTCAAATACCAAACCTTCAGGTAAATTCTCCACACTTAACAGCAACTGTCCGGTTTCAGAACCATCAATGTCTGCAAACAAATTACCCGCTACTGTGACAGGGGCAAAGACCTGACCCAGAGTTCCAGTCATTGCCGGAACACTACCAACTGCAGTAGGTGCATCATTGCTACCATTGATCACAAAGATTGCATCTCTCGCTTGAGTGGCAATGCCATCGGTAACACGGATGGTAAAGATATCACTAGCTAGCTGACCCGCAGTTAGTGCCTGAGTATCGCCATCACTATTATCCAACAAATAGGTCACGACACCACTGGCTAACGAAAAAGTCGCGGTTCCAAACGAACCTGCTTTTGAGAAAGTTAGGCCACCATCTGTGCTGACCCAGCCTGTTTCAATCAAGAAGCCAGTGTCATAACTTACGGTTCCGACAGTATCCAGATCCCCTTTGCTGAAGCTTATTGTGGCGCTATTAATGCCTGTGGTTGCGTTATTGACCCCACCCGCTTCAACCAAAGCATTGCTGGCACCGCCTGCCGTCAGTGTTGGGGGGTTGTCGTTTAAGTCCACTACACTCACCACCACATCCTGGTTGCTGCTCAGCGTGCCATCGCTCGCCACCACTGTGAAGCTGTAGCTCGCTTTAGTCTCGTAATCTGCAGAGGCATTCAGGCGTACTTCACCTGTTGCTGCATCAATAGTTAACAGCGCAGCATCTGCACCCGTCAGGCTGTAGCTCAGGGTATTGTGAGCACTGGTGCCATCTGCATCGGTTGCGGCTGCGGTGTAAATCACTGTCGTCGTATCGGCGTTTTCATTCACAGTGCCGGTCGCGCCAGAGCTGATGACGGCTGTATTGTCGTTTAAGTCAATGACACTCACCACCACATCCTGGTTGCTGCTCAGCGTGCCATCGCTGGCTACGACAGTGAAGCTGTAGCTGGCTTTGCTTTCATAGTCCGCAGCGTTTTTCAGGCGCACTTCACCGGTCGTCGCATTAATAGTCAGCAAGTCGGCATCTGCACCCGTCAGGCTGTAGCTCAAAGTATTGT
>Ga0247725_1000119_pt1 | contig 100750 bp, 93 predicted proteins | sample OKSTACKMCFT3sol_FD_183021 | JGI IMG/M metagenome (GOLD analysis project Ga0247725, IMG submission 183021) | Subsurface sediment microbial communities from gas well in Oklahoma, United States - OK STACK MC-FT3-sol | ecosystem: Environmental > Terrestrial > Deep subsurface > Rock core/Sediment...
ATGACCCAGAACAACAACTTCACCACCGGCCGTATCTACGAGCACGTGCTGCGCAAGGAGCGTCGTGGTGATTACCTGGGCGCGACCATCCAGGTCATCCCGCACATCACCGACGAAATCAAGCGCCGCATCATCAAGGGCGCCGGCGATGCCGACGTCGCGCTGGTCGAGATCGGCGGCACCGTGGGTGACATCGAGTCGCAGCCATTCCTCGAGGCCATCCGCCAGCTGCGCGTCGAAGTGGGCTCCAAGCGCGCCATGCTGATGCACCTGACCCTGGTGCCGTACATCGCCACCGCCGGGGAAACCAAGACCAAGCCGACCCAGCACTCGGTCAAGGAACTGCGCTCCATCGGCCTGCAGCCTGACGTGCTGATCTGCCGCTCCGACCACCCGGTCGACGCCTCGTCGCGCCGCAAGATCGCGCTGTTCACCAACGTCGAAGAGCGTGCGGTGATTTCGCTGGAAGACGTCGACACCATCTACAAGATCCCAGGCGTTCTGCATGCCCAGGGCCTGGACGACTTCGTCGTCGAGCGCTTCGGCCTGCAGTGCAACAGCGCCGACCTGTCCGAGTGGGACAAGGTCGTCGACGCCAAGCTCAACCCTGAGCAGGAAGTGACCATCGCCATGGTCGGCAAGTACATGGAGCTGCTGGACGCGTACAAGTCGCTGATCGAAGCGATGAGCCACGCCGGCATCACCAACCGCACCAAGGTCAACCTGCGCTACATCGACTCCGAAGACATCGAGAACCAGGGCACCAGCCTGCTCGAAGGCGCCGATGCCATCCTGGTCCCGGGCGGTTTCGGCCTGCGCGGCGTCGAAGGCAAGATCACCGCGGTGCAGTACGCCCGTGAGAACAAGGTCCCGTACCTGGGCATCTGCCTCGGCATGCAGGTCGCCGTGATCGAATTCGCCCGTAACGTGATGGGCTGGAAAGACGCCAACTCCACCGAGTTCGACCGCAACAGCGGCCACCCGGTTGTTGGCCTGATCACCGAGTGGGCCGATGCCACCGGCGCGGTCGAGACCCGTACCGAAGCGTCCGACCTGGGCGGCACCATGCGCCTGGGCGCTCAGGACTGCCAGCTGGCAGCCGGCTCCAAGGTGCACGACTGCTACGGTAAGGACATCATTACCGAGCGCCATCGTCACCGCTACGAAGTCAACAACGTGCTGCTGCCGCAGTTGGTTGAAGCTGGCCTGCAGGTATCCGGCCGCTCCGAAGATGGCGCGCTGGTCGAGGTGGTCGAGTCGAAGGATCACCCATGGTTTGTCGCCTGCCAGTTCCACCCGGAGTTCACCTCCACCCCGCGTGACGGTCACCCGCTGTTCAGCGGCTTCGTCAAGGCGGCCCTGGCACAGAAGAACAAGGCCTGATCCATGACTCAGAAGATCATTCGCGTCGGTAACATCGAGATCGCCAACGACAAGCCGTTCGTCCTGTTCGGCGGCATGAACGTCCTGGAGTCCCGTGACCTGGCCATGAAGGTCTGCGAGGAGTATGTACGAGTTACCGAGAAGCTCGGCATCCCGTACGTGTTCAAGGCCAGCTTCGACAAGGCCAACCGTTCGTCGGTCAGCTCGTACCGGGGCCCGGGCATGGAAGAGGGCCTGAAGATCTTCGAGGAGATCAAGCAGACCTTCAACGTGCCGGTGATCACCGACGTGCACGAACCTTACCAGTGCGAACCGGTGGCCAAGGTGTGCGACATCATCCAGCTGCCGGCCTTCCTGTCGCGCCAGACCGACCTGGTCGTGGCGATGGCCAAGACCGGCGCTGTGATCAACATCAAGAAGGCGCAGTTCCTGGCGCCCCACGAGATGAAGCACATCCTCGCCAAGTGCGTCGAGGCCGGCAACGACCAGCTGATCCTCTGCGAGCGTGGTTCGAGCTTCGGCTACAACAACCTCGTTGTGGACATGCTCGGCTTCGGCATCATGAAGCAGTTCGAGTACCCGGTGTTCTTCGACGTGACCCACTCGTTGCAGACCCCGGGCGGTCGCGCCGATTCCGCCGGTGGCCGCCGCGCCCAGGTTACTGACCTGGCCAAGGCCGGCATGAGCCAGGGCCTGGCCGGCCTGTTCCTCGAGGCACATCCGGACCCGGACAACGCCAAGTGCGATGGCCCGTGCGCCCTGCGCCTGGACAAGCTGGAACCGTTCCTCAGCCAGCTCAAGCAGCTGGATGACCTGGTGAAAAGTTTTCCGACGGTAGAAACCGCGTAAAGCTCATTTCTCGGGTAAAGTACCGCCCGTTCCACCCCTGACCTTTCGGTCAGGGGCTCCCTTCGCCAGGCCTGCCCGTGCCATGTCGCCTGGTGAACGGCAAGAATTCCCAAAGCTGCGTTGTTTTCGTCAATTCTGGAGTGCTTACAACAATGGCAAAGATCGTCGACATCAAAGGTCGTGAAGTTCTCGATTCCCGTGGCAACCCCACCGTGGAAGCCGATGTACTGCTCGACAACGGCATCATCGGCAGCGCCTGCGCGCCGTCGGGTGCTTCCACTGGCTCGCGCGAAGCGCTGGAGCTGCGTGATGGCGACAAGAGCCGTTACCTGGGCAAAGGCGTGCTGAAGGCTGTCGCCAACATCAACGGCCCGATCCGCGACCTGCTGCTGGGCAAGGACCCATCGGACCAGAAAGCCCTGGACCGCGCGATGATCGAGCTGGACGGCACCGAGAACAAGGCCAAGCTGGGCGCCAACGCCATCCTCGCCGTGTCCCTGGCTGCCGCCAAGGCCGCCGCCCAGGACCAGGACCTGCCGCTGTACGCGCACATCGCCAACCTCAACGGCACCCCGGGCCAGTACTCCATGCCGGTACCGATGATGAACATCATCAACGGCGGCGAGCACGCCGACAACAACGTCGATATCCAGGAGTTCATGGTCCAGCCGGTTGGCGCCAAGACCTTCTCCGACGGCCTGCGCATGGGCACCGAGATCTTCCACCACCTCAAGGCCGTACTGAAGGCCCGTGGCCTGAACACCGCCGTCGGTGACGAAGGTGGCTTCGCGCCGAACCTGGCTTCCAACGAAGACGCCCTGGCCGCCATCGCCGAAGCTGTCGAGAAAGCCGGCTACAAGCTGGGCACCGACGTGACCCTAGCCCTGGACTGCGCCGCTTCCGAGTTCTATGAAGACGGCAAGTACAGCCTGTCCGGCGAAGGCAAGTCGTTCGACGCCGAAGGTTTCGCCGAGTACCTGAAGGGCCTGACCGAGCGTTTCCCGATCATCTCGATCGAAGACGGCCTGGACGAGTCCGACTGGGCTGGCTGGAAGATCCTGACCGACAAGATTGGCGAGAAGGTTCAGCTGGTTGGTGACGACCTGTTCGTGACCAACACCAAGATCCTGAAAGAGGGTATCGAGAAGGGCATCGGTAACTCGATCCTGATCAAGTTCAACCAGATCGGCTCGCTGACCGAAACCCTCGAAGCCATCCAGATGGCCAAGGCCGCTGGCTACACCGCGGTGATCTCGCACCGTTCCGGTGAAACCGAGGATTCGACCATCGCCGACCTGGCCGTGGGTACTGCCGCTGGCCAGATCAAGACCGGCTCGCTGTGCCGCTCCGACCGCGTCAGCAAGTACAACCAACTGCTGCGTATCGAAGAGCAACTGGGCGCCAAAGCCGTGTATCGCGGTCGTGCCGAGTTTCGCGGCTAAGCAAGAGATGGTAAAAAGGCAGCAGCCGGGGCCCGCTGAACGTTCGTACTGATCGTTTGGCTGTCTCAACGGGTTTCTGTCGACGAAGCCTGGCCTCGGCCAGGCTTCGTGCTATCGGAAGCTCGCTGCGGCGGCCTTTTTTACCCTGGATATCTTCATGCGCAGTCCCTATTGGTTGTTCCTCGTCCTGCTCCTGCTGCTCGGCGGCCTGCAATATCGCCTTTGGGTAGGTAATGGCAGCCTCGCGCAAGTGACCGAACTCAAGCAACAGATCGCCGACCAGCATGCGGAAAACGAGCGCCTGCTGGAGCGCAATCGTGTGCTCGATGCCGAGGTCCTGGAGTTGAAGAAAGGTATGGAGACCGTGGAAGAACGGGCTCGTCATGAACTGGGGATGGTCAAGGAGGGTGAAACCCTCTACCAGCTGCCACAGAAATGACAAACGAACTGCCGGCCTTCTGGGCCGTGATTCCCGCCGCGGGCATTGGTGCCCGCATGGCTGCCGACCGGCCCAAGCAATACCTGCAACTGGGCGGGCAGACCATTCTCGAGCATAGCCTCGACTGTTTCCTCGACCATCCCATGCTCAAGGGGGTGGTGGTCAGTATTGCCGAACACGACCCTTACTGGCCCGGCCTGCGCTGTGCCAGCGATCCGCGTATCCAGCGTGCCCCAGGTGGTGACGAGCGCGCTGACTCGGTGCTCAATGCGCTATTGCTGCTGCACGCCCAGGGCGCGTCGGATGACGACTGGGTGCTGGTGCACGATGCCGCGCGGCCGAATCTGGCGCGCAGCGATCTGGACAAGTTGCTGTCAGCCCTGGCTGAAGATCCCGTCGGTGGATTGCTCGCCGTACCCGCTCGGGACACGCTCAAGCGTGCCGACGGCGAGGGCAGGGTGGCGGCGACGGTCGACCGCAGCACCGTCTGGCAAGCCTACACACCGCAGATGTTCCGCCTCGGCATGTTGCATCGGGCGCTGGCCGAGTGCCTGGTGTCCGATGTAGCAGTCACCGATGAGTCGTCCGCCATCGAGTGGGCCGGGTATGCGCCGCGCCTGGTCGAAGGGCGCAGCGACAATATAAAGGTGACCCGGCCAGAGGACCTGGAGTGGCTGCGCCAGCGATGGGCTGGGCGTTGCTGAAATAGGCGCTCCCACGCTGTTTAGAGAGTCCTATACTCTGGCAACTGCGCCAATCCTTCCTTGAGATAGTCCACCAACCGCCGCACCTTTGGTGACAGATGCCGCTGCTGCGGATACAACGCCCACACCGCTGTATTCGGCGGTTGGTGCCCCTCCAGCAGTGATACCAGCGCCCCGCTGTGCAAGTGTTCGAGCACGTAGTAGTCCGGCAACTGGCACAAGCCCATCCCCTGCAGCGCCGCATCCAGCACCGCCTGGCCGCTGTTGCAGCGCCAGTTGCCCTGCACCCGCTGGCTGATCTCGCGACCCTCCTGTTGCAGCGCCCACAGGTCGGAGCTGCCGACCAGGCAATTGTGCCGCGCCAACTCCGACACGCTGTGCGGCCGCCCATAGCGCTCCAGGTACGCCGGTGATGCGCACAGGAACATGCGCCGCGGCGCCAGGCGCGTGGCCACCAGCCGGGAATCCTGCAGGCGGCCCAGGCGGATTGCCAGGTCCATGCCTTCGTGCAACAGGTCTAAGGTGCGGTTGCTCAGTTCCACTTCCACCCGTAGCTGCGGATACAGCGCCATGAACCGCGTCACCAACGGCACGATGAAACGCTCGCCATAGGCCACCGCGCAGGTCATGCGTAGCAGGCCCTTGGGTTCGCTGGCCAGGTCGCCCATGGCGCGCAGCGCTTCCTCGCGGCCATCCTGCAGGCGCTGGCAGTGCTGGAGGAATGTCTGGCCGGCTTCGCTGAGGGTCACTCGCCGCGTGCTGCGGTACAACAGGCGAGTCTGTAGGCGCTCCTCCAGGCGGGCGATCTGCCGGCTGATGTGCGAAGACGACACTCCGAGGCGTTCGGCGGCGGCGGTGAACTGGCCCATTTCTGCCACCGCGACGAATTCGTCGATGCCTTCCCAGCGACTGCTCATGGATTATCCCTGCATGGCAATAATGTTTTGTGAATGCCTGGATTATTCACAAAAAGTCAGTGAATTACACTGACAGCCTGCAATCGACATCTTCTCTGGAGACCCTTGATGATCAAGTCCCGTGCCGCCGTCGCCTTCGAGGCCAAGAAACCCCTGGAAATCGTCGAAGTCGACGTAGCCATGCCCAAGGCCGGTGAAGTGCTGCTGCGCGTCGTCGCCTCCGGTGTCTGCCACACTGACGCCTACACCCTGTCCGGCGCCGACCCGGAAGGCATCTTCCCTTCGATCCTTGGCCATGAGGGCGGGGCGATCGTCGAGGCGATTGGCGAGGGCGTGACCTCGGTGGCGGTGGGCGACCATGTCATCCCGCTGTATACCCCGGAATGTGGCCAGTGCAAGTTCTGCCGCTCGGGCAAGACCAACCTGTGCCAGGCCATCCGCGCCACCCAGGGCAAGGGCCTGATGCCCGACGGCACCACCCGTTTCAGCTACAAGGGCCAGCAGCTGTTCCACTACATGGGCACCTCGACCTTTTCCGAGTACACCGTGCTGCCGGAAATTTCCGTGGCCAAGATCCAGAAAGAGGCTCCGCTGGAGAAGGTCTGCCTGCTCGGCTGCGGCGTGACTACCGGTATTGGCGCGGTGCTCAATACCGCCAAGGTCAAGCCGGGTGACACCGTTGCCATCTTCGGCCTCGGCGGCATCGGTCTGTCGGCAGTGATCGGCGCGGTCAAGGCCAAGGCTTCGCGCATCATCGCCATCGACATCAACCCGGCCAAGTTCGAGATCGCCCGCCAGCTGGGCGCCACCGACTGCATCAACCCGAAAGACTACGATCGCCCGATCCAGGAAGTGATCGTCGACCTCACCGACGGTGGCGTGGACTTCTCCTTCGAGTGCATCGGCAATGTGCAACTGATGCGCGCGGCGCTGGAATGCTGCCACAAGGGCTGGGGCGAGTCGGTGATCATCGGCGTGGCCGGTGCCGGCCAGGAAATCGCCACCCGTCCGTTCCAGCTGGTCACCGGTCGCGTCTGGCGCGGTTCGGCCTTCGGCGGTGTGCGTGGCCGCAGCGAGCTGCCGAGCTACGTGGAAATGTCCGAGAAAGGCGAGATCCCGCTGGACACCTTCATTACCCATACCATGGGCCTGGAGGACATCAACAAAGCTTTCGACCTGATGCACGAAGGCAAGAGCATCCGCAGCGTGATCCACTTCTGAGGCCCTCGCCATGACGCTGGAAAACATCTCTTGCCAGAAAAGCTACGGCGGCTGGCACAAGCGTTACCGGCACAGTTCCAAGGTGCTTGGCTGCGACATGGTGTTCGCGGTGTACCTGCCGCCCCAGGCCGAGCAGGGCGAAAAGCTGCCTGTTCTGTACTGGCTCAGCGGCCTGACCTGCACCGACGAGAACTTCATGCAGAAGGCCGGCGCCCAGCGCCTGGCCGCGGAGCTTGGGCTGATCATCGTTGCTCCGGACACCAGCCCGCGTGGCGAGCAGGTGCCGGGCGATCCGGATGGTGCCTGGGACTTCGGCCTCGGCGCGGGGTTCTACCTCAATGCCATCCAGCAGCCCTGGGCCCGCAACTACCAGATGCACGACTATGTGGTGCACGAGTTGCCGGCATTGATCGAGGAACATTTCCCGGCGTCCGACCTGCGCAGTATCAGTGGCCACTCGATGGGCGGGCATGGCGCGCTGGTCTGCGCCTTGCGCAACCCGGGGCGCTACCGCTCGGTGTCGGCGTTCTCACCGATCAGCAATCCAATGGATTGCCCGTGGGGCGAGAAGGCCTTCAGCCGCTACCTGGGCGAAGACCGGGCACAGTGGCGCGAGTGGGATGCCAGTGTGCTGCTGGCCGAGGCGGACGAGTGCCCGCCGTTGCTGGTGGACCAGGGGGATCGCGATGACTTCCTTGAAAAGCAGCTCAAGCCAGAGGCGCTGGAGCAGGCGGCGCGCAAGGGCGGCCATGGGCTGACCCTGCGCCTGCAGCCAGGCTACGACCATAGCTACTACTTCATCGCCAGCTTCATCGATGAACACCTGCGCCATCATGCGGTGGCACTGGGCAGGGTCTGAGCCGCAGGGCCGTGAAGCAGCCCCATTACCGCAAAAGCAGGTAGAATCACGCCCTGACTCAATCAGGGCGTTTTCTATGCGTATTGGCCACGGCTACGATGTCCATCGTTTCTGCGACGGTGATTTCATTACCTTGGGCGGGGTGCGTATCCCCCACAAGTTCGGCCTGCTGGCCCACTCCGACGGCGACGTGCTGTTGCACGCCCTGAGCGATGCCTTGCTGGGCGCCGCGGCGCTGGGCGACATCGGCAAGCATTTCCCCGACACCGACCCGCAGTTCAAGGGCGCCGACAGCCGGGTGCTGCTGCGCCACGTGGTCGCTGTCGTGCGCGACAAGGGCTGGAAGGTCGGCAACATCGACGCCACCATCGTCGCCCAGGCACCGAAGATGGCCCCGCACATCGAGACCATGCGCCAGCAGATCGCCGCAGACCTGCAGGTCGAGCTCGACCAGGTCAACGTCAAGGCCACTACTGAAGAAAAGCTGGGCTTCACCGGTCGCGAGGAGGGCATCGCCGTGCATGCGGTCGCCCTGCTGCTATCAGCATGACCGAACTGGAACTGCTGGGCCCTCGGGCCTCGGGCGATGTCTTGGGCACCGCGGTGCTCAAGGCGGTGGCTGAAGACTTCCAGGTTGATGAAGTCCTGGATATCCCGCTGTCCGGCCAGGGCGAACACCTGTGGCTGTGGGTCGAGAAGCGCGACCTCAACACCGAGGAGGCGGCTCGCCGCCTGGCCCGCGCCGCCGGCGTGCCGGTGCGCGCCATCAGCTATGCCGGCCTCAAGGACCGCCAGGCCCTGACCCGCCAGTGGTTCAGCCTGCATCTGCCGGGCAAGGCCGACCCCGACCTGTCCCGTGCCGAGGACGACACCCTGCGCGTGCTCAAGCAGGTGCGCCACCAGCGCAAGCTGCAGCGTGGTGCGCATTCGGCCAATGGCTTCACCTTGCGCCTGACCGCGCTGCAGGCCGACCACCAGGCCCTCGATGCCCGCCTGGAGCAGCTCAAGCAGCAGGGCGTGCCCAACTACTTCGGTAGCCAGCGCTTCGGCCATGGCGGTGGCAATGTACACGACGCCCAGGACTGGGCCGCTCGCCAGGCGCTGCCCGAGCAGCGCAACTTGCGTTCGCGGCTGCTGTCGGCCGGGCGCAGCTACCTGTTCAACCAGGTGCTTGCCGCCCGTGTCGCCGACGGCAGCTGGCAGCGCGCCCAGGTCGGCGACCTGCTGGCCTTCACCGACAAGCGCAGCTTCTTCGTGGCCGGCGAGGCCGAGTGCAACGACCCGCGCCTGGCCATTCTCGACCTGCACCCGACCGGCCCGCTGTGGGGCGCCGGTGCGGCACCGAGCCAGGGCGCGACCCTGGATCTTGAGTCCACGGTGGCCGGACGACATCCGGCGCTGTGCGATTGGCTGGCGCAAGCGGGCATGGATCACGAACGGCGCATCCTGCGGCTCCCTATTGGGCGGCTGACGTGGCATTATCCCGAGCCTGATATCCTGCAACTGGAATTCGTCCTTCCGGCCGGATGCTTCGCCACCGTGGTGGTGCGCGAACTCGTCGATCTGGTGCCGGCAGGGCAGACGGACAGCCCATGCGTATTCTGATTTCGAATGACGACGGTGTTACCGCACCCGGCCTCGCCGCGCTGCATGAAGCGTTGGTGGACCATGCCGAGTGCGTGGTGATTGCCCCGGATCAAGACAAGAGCGGTGCCGGCAGTTCGCTGACACTGGACCGGCCGCTGCACCCGCAGACCTTGGCCAACGGCTTCATCAGCCTCAACGGCACGCCCACCGACTGCGTGCACCTGGGGCTCAACGGCCTGCTGCCGGAAACCCCCGACATGGTGGTGTCCGGCATCAACCTGGGCGCCAACCTGGGGGATGACGTGCTCTATTCGGGCACGGTGGCTGCGGCGTTGGAGGGGCGCTTCCTCGGCGGCACCTCGCTGGCCTTCTCGCTGCTGTCGCGCCTGCCCGATAACCTGCCGACCGCCGCCTACATTGCCCGGCGCTTGGTCGAGGCGCAGTCGCGCCTGGCGTTGCCGCCGCGCACCGTGCTCAACGTCAACATCCCCAACCTGCCGCTGGAGCATATCCGTGGCATCCAGCTCACCCGCCTGGGGCACCGCGCGCGGGCCGCGGCGCCGACCAAGGTGGTCAATCCGCGGGGCAAGGAAGGCTACTGGATCGCCGTGGCCGGCGATGCCGAAGACGGCGGCCCGGGCACCGACTTCCATGCCGTGATGCAGGGCTACGTATCGATAACGCCACTGCAGCTGGACCGCACCTTCAACGATGCCTTCGAGCGCCTCGACGGTTGGCTGGAGGGCCTGCTCTGATGCGCGAACAGGACGATCTGCAGCGCCGCGGCATCGGCATGACCTCCCAGCGTACTCGGGAGCGGCTGATCCAGCGGCTCTATGAGGAAGGCGTGTCGAACGCCAAGGTGCTCGAAGCCATTCGTCGTACCCCGCGCCACCTGTTCGTCGATGAAGCCCTGGCCCATCGCGCCTATGAAGACACGGCGCTGCCGATCGGCCACAACCAGACGATTTCCCAGCCGTTCATGGTCGCGCACATGAGCGAGCTGTTGCTCGAGGCGGGCCCCTTGGACAAGGTGCTGGAGATCGGCACCGGTTCAGGCTACCAGACCGCGATCCTCGCCCAACTGGTCGAGCGGGTGTTCTCGGTGGAGCGCATCAAGGTGCTGCAGGACCGGGCCAAGGAGCGTCTGGTCGAACTCAACCTGCGCAATGTGGTGTTCCGCTGGGGCGACGGCTGCGAAGGGTGGCCGGCGCTGGCGCCGTACAACGGCATCATCGTCACCGCAGTCGCGCCTGAAGTGCCGCAGGCACTGCTCGATCAGTTGGCGCCAGGTGGGCGCATGGTGATCCCGGTCGGGCCGGCGGGGGAGACCCAGCAACTGATGCTGATCGTGCGCGAAGAGCATGGCTTCTCGCGCCGGGTACTTGGGGCCGTGCGCTTCGTGCCGTTGCTCAATGGCCCACTGGCCTGAACGGGGCCACGGAATATTTGCGCCGACGACGAATTCTTGCGTCTGGGCCCTGTCTATCTGGCGTGGCGCTTTTCGGACACCGATCAGGCCAACAGCGAGTCACCCCAAGCAGGATGGCTCGGTTATAATTGAAACAATATTGCATTTTGTATCGTCATTTTTGACAGCATGAGGGGAGCGCGGGTGGGTCACACAGGCATGCGGCAGCGCAAGGATCGGTCGGTATTGAAGCTTCTGGTGATCGCGCTGGCCATGGGGACCCTGCTGGCTGGCTGTTCCAGCACCAGCTCGAACGGCGCCCGCGTGGTCGACCGCAACAACGCCGCGCCCAAGCGCCCGACCGTCACCTCTGGCCAGTACATCGTCAAACCCGGCGACACGCTGTTCTCCATCGCCTTCCGCTACGGTTGGGACTACAAGGAGCTGGCGGCGCGCAACAATATTCCCGCCCCCTACACCATCCGCCCGGGCCAGCCGATCCGTTTCAGCAGCGGCGCGGGGGGCAGCACGACGGTCGTCGGCAGCACTTCGTCGTCGAGCCGGACCACCGTGATCCGCCGGCCGGTCGCCACCACGGCACCGGCGACCAGCAATGGCAAAAGTGCCACAACTGCCCCTTCCACCACCTCGCAAACGGTTGCCCAGGTGCCCGCCGCAGAGCGCGCCGTCGGCGGTTGGACGTGGCCGGCGAACGGCGTGCTGATTGGAAAATTCGCTTCAAACGGTAGTTTGAATAAAGGCATTGATATCGCCGGTGATTTGGGACAGCCTGTTTTTGCTGCGTCTGATGGAGCGGTGGTCTACGCCGGCAGTGGCTTGAGGGGCTATGGCGAGCTCATCATCATCAAACACAGCGATACCTACGTCAGTGCCTACGGTCATAACCGCAGGCTTTTGGTTCGGGAGGGGCAGCAGGTCAAGGCAGGGCAGACGATCGCAGAAATGGGGTCCACGGGCACTGATCGGGTGAAGCTGCATTTCGAGATTCGCCGCCAGGGCAAACCCGTCGATCCACTCCAGTTCCTGCCACGCCGTTGATCATTGTCCCAGCCTGTTCCTTGGATGTAGAGGGGACAGGCTCCAGCGCTGCCATGGAAGGGTGACGCTCGAGTCTGAGTTCGAACTCAGCAAAGGACTATAACAATGGCTCTCAGTAAAGAAGTGCCGGAGTTTGACATCGACGATGACCTGCTTCTGATGGAGACGGGCATCGTTTTGGAAACGGATGTGGTGTCAGACGAACCTGCTGTACCTTCGGTTCGGACCAAGTCGAAACAGGGCGCATCGCTCAAGCAGCACAAGTACATCGACTACAGTCGGGCACTTGATGCGACCCAACTGTATCTCAACGAAATCGGCTTCTCGCCCCTGCTTTCGCCAGAGGAAGAAGTGCATTTCGCGCGTCTGTCGCAAAAAGGCGACCCGGCCGGCCGCAAGCGCATGATCGAAAGCAACCTGCGCCTGGTGGTCAAGATCGCCCGCCGTTACGTCAATCGCGGCCTGTCGTTGCTCGACCTGATCGAGGAAGGCAACCTGGGGCTGATTCGTGCGGTAGAGAAGTTCGACCCCGAGCGCGGCTTCCGCTTCTCGACCTACGCGACCTGGTGGATCCGCCAGACCATCGAGCGGGCGATCATGAACCAGACCCGCACCATTCGCCTGCCCATCCACGTGGTAAAGGAGCTCAACGTCTACCTGCGCGCTGCCCGCGAGTTGACGCAGAAACTCGACCACGAGCCGTCGCCGGAAGAAATCGCCAGCCTGCTGGAGAAACCGGTGGCCGAGGTCAAGCGCATGCTTGGCCTGAACGAGCGGGTGTCTTCGGTGGATGTCTCGTTGGGGCCGGACTCCGACAAGACACTGCTCGACACACTGACCGATGATCGTCCAACCGACCCATGCGAACTGCTGCAGGATGATGATCTGTCGCAGAGCATAGACCAGTGGCTGGGTGAGTTGACCGACAAGCAACGTGAGGTGGTGGTACGACGCTTCGGCCTGCGTGGGCATGAAAGCAGTACCTTGGAGGATGTCGGGTTGGAGATCGGCCTGACCCGCGAGCGGGTACGGCAGATTCAAGTCGAAGGCCTGAAGCGCCTGCGTGAGATCCTTGAGAAGAATGGCCTGTCTAGCGAGTCGCTGTTCCAGTAGCCGGTGACAGGTGCCAGGTAAACGCCCCGACCCGTTCGGGGCGTTTTCGTTAGCGGCTTGCAAGAGTGGTTGCAACGAAAAGCCCCGCCATCAAGGCGGGGCTTTTCATTCAACGCAACGTGCAACCGTTACTGGATCTGGCTGACCGAGCGTGGTGCCACCGGCTGGTTGTCGTTGGAGATGGTTACTTCCACACGACGGTTTTGCGCGCGGCCGGAGTTGCTGCTGTTGTCAGCAACCGGATACTCCTTGCCGTAACCCTGGGCAACGATGCGCGCAGGATCCACACCGGCACGCACCAGGGCCATGCGCACTGCGGAGGCGCGACGTTCGGACAGGGTCTGGTTGTAGTTGGCAGAACCAACGCTGTCGGTATAGCCCTCGACGATCACCTTGCGTTCAGGGTTCTCCTGAAGGAACTGCGCCAGCTTGGTGACGTTCGGGTAGGCGCTGCTCTTGAGCTCCGCCTTGTTGAAGTCGAACAGCACGTCGCCGAAGGTCACCAGGGTGCCACGGTCGGTCTGCTTGGCGTTGAGGCTGTCCTGCAGTTTCTTGATCTGCGCATCGCGGGCGTCGAGCTTGGCCTGGGCGCGTTGTGCCGCGGCGTTTTTCAGTTCACCCTCTGCGGTGCGCAGGGCAATGGTCTGCTTGGCCACTTCAACGCGTTGATTGGTGAGGTAGGCGAGCTGGTCGACCTTCTTCTCATCCTCGCGATCCATGTAGGCCTTGTCGGCCTTGTTCAGCCAGTCCTGAGCGTCCTTGGTCTCGAGCGCGGCCACTTTGCTCGACTGCGGATCGCTCTGCAGGGCGGAGAAATTGGTGCGGGCCGACTCGAGGTTGGCGTTCGGGTCGTGGGAGCAGGCGGCGAGGCCGACGCTGAGGGCCAGCAGGGCGGGAATCATGACGTAATTGCGCATAGTGTTCATCCTTTGATCTTTAACGAAGGCAGTGGAAGCTGAGCAGGCTTATTCAGCGCTGCGCAGGCCTTCCTCACGTACGTCCTGGACACCCTGGCGAGCATCCTGCACGGCCTTCTGGGCCTTGGCTGCCTGGGCTTTGCGCTCGGCAAGGCGAGCGTCCCATTCGGCTTGCTCGGCCAGCAGCTTGGCCTCGTCATACTTCTTGTCGTGCATGGCGATTTCGGCTTTCTTGAACTTGTCCTGGGCAGCCTTCATCTCCACTGCTGCGAACTCGGTGCCACCGGCACTGACCGCCGAGTTGACCGCCGATTGGGTCACGGCGTATTGCTCGGTAGGCGGCTTGCCCGCGCAGCCGGCCAGCACCAGGCTGCTGCCCAGGGCCAGCGCGGCCAGCTTGAGCCCGCGCAGATGAGTGGAGGAAGGTTGTGCGATGCGGGTCTTCATGGTGGTCAACTCCATTGGGTCACTCCTGTTAAACGACGATGCCACGCCGTGACAATCGCTGTTCCCCTGTTGCCAGTGTCGGGCGCAAAGGCCCGTGTTTACAGGGTTTTGCCGTGATGGCTATTGGCTGTGACCGGAGTGTTTTTTGAATAGTTCAGAAAAATTTGCACGCTAAAGGTATTTTTTTCTGACTAATCAGTCAGCGGTTTTCGCCTGGAACTTCCGCTGTAAATGACGGTATGCCGGGCAGTGCCCGGCACCCGAAGTGGCTCAGTGCGAGGGGTCTTTATGCACACGGCCAAGGGCTTGCAGATGGCGCCTGGAGAGAGCCAGAAAGCGCGGAGTAGGGCCGATGTCCTCGTACAGCGGGTCACCTTCCTCGTCGGTGGCAATCACTTGCTGGCCCTTGACGTAGGGGAAGCTGGCCTCCAGCTCTTCCAGTGCCGCCGCCACCAACTCGCCCAAGAGCTCCTCGGGGCTACGCTTGGGATACATGTCGATCAGCGCGGCCAGACGCGCTTCTGCTTCCATGTCCAGGTGCAGGACATGGCCGGTGGGGCTCAGGCGGCCGGCGGCGTTTTGTTCCCAGTGCTGGGCGAGTTGGCGAATTTTCATGATGACCTCTGTCAAAGCCTGGAGTGGCATTGCTTCGAATGATCTGTGTTCACTTTAGTTGCTTTGGCAGCATGCGCCTTGCCAGGAATGGTCGCGAGTGGGCACTCTTGGGCGCATGCGGTTTCCTGGAGTGGAGAAGGCTGATGAGTGATATCGATCTGCGCTTGCGCGAGGATGTGCACCTTTTAGGAGAACTGCTTGGCGAGACTATCCGCCAGCAGCATGGCGAGGCATTCCTGCAGAAGATCGAGGATATCCGCCACAGCGCCAAGGCCGACCGCCGTGGAGCGGGCGAGCAACTGAGCTCGACCCTGGGCGACCTGGCCGAGCAAGACCTGCTGCCGGTGGCGCGGGCGTTCAACCAGTTCCTCAACCTGGCCAACATCGCCGAGCAGTACCAGCTGATCCGCCGCCGTGACGCTGGCCAACCCGAACCGTTCGAGGCGCGGGTGCTCCCCGAGTTGCTGGCGCGCCTGAAGGCCGCTGGCCATGGCAACGATGAGCTGGCCAGGCAACTGGGCAAGTTGAACATCGAACTGGTGCTCACCGCGCACCCCACCGAGGTGGCGCGCCGCACCTTGATCCAAAAGTACGACGCCATTGCCGCGCAGCTGGCCGCGCAGGATCACCGCGATCTGATCCCGGCCGAGCGCCAGCAGGTGCGCGAACGCCTGCGCCGGCTGATCGCCGAATCCTGGCACACCGAGGAAATCCGCAGGACCCGGCCCACACCGGTGGACGAGGCCAAGTGGGGCTTCGCCGTGATCGAGCACTCATTGTGGCAGGCTGTGCCCAGCCACCTGCGCAAGGTCGATGCGGCTCTGTTCGAGGCGACTGGCCTGCACCTGCCGCTGGAGGCGGCGCCGATTCGCTTCGCCTCGTGGATGGGCGGTGATCGTGACGGCAATCCCAATGTCACGGCGGCGGTAACCCGCGAAGTGCTCTTGCTGGCGCGCTGGATGGCCGCCGACCTGTTCCTGCGCGATATCGACTACCTGGCCGCCGAGCTGTCCATGCAGCAGGCCAGCGCCGCGCTCAAGGAAAAGGTCGGGGACAGCGCCGAACCATACCGGGCGCTGCTCAAGCAGTTGCGCGACCGCCTGCGTGCCACCCGCGCCTGGGCCCACGCCTCGTTGGCCGCGACGCAGCCGGCCAGCGCGGCGGTGCTGGTGGACAATCGCGACCTCATCGCGCCGCTGGAGCTGTGCTACCAGTCGCTGCATGAGTGTGGCATGGGCGTGATCGCCGACGGCCCGTTGCTCGACTGCCTGCGCCGGGCGGTGACTTTCGGTCTGTTCCTGGTGCGCCTGGACGTACGTCAGGACGCTGCCCGCCATCGCGACGCGCTGTCGGAAATCACCGACTACCTCGGCCTGGGCCGCTACGCCGAGTGGGACGAAGAGCGACGCATCACCTTCCTCCAGACCGAACTGAAGAACCGCCGCCCCCTGCTGCCGGCGTATTTCCAGCCCCAGACCGATACCGCCGAAGTACTCGCCACCTGCCGCGAAATCGCTGCGGCCCCGGCGGCGTCGCTGGGGTCGTACGTGATTTCCATGGCCGGCGCGGCGTCCGATGTACTGGCGGTGCAGCTGTTGCTCAAGGAGGCCGGGCTGACCCGGCCGATGCGCGTGGTACCCCTGTTCGAGACCCTGGCCGACCTTGACAACGCAGGCCCGGTCATGGAGCGCCTGCTCGGGCTCCCCGGCTATCGTGCCGGCCTGCACGGCCCGCAGGAGGTGATGATCGGCTATTCCGACTCGGCCAAGGATGCCGGCACCACGGCGGCGGCATGGGCCCAGTACCGCGCCCAGGAAAACCTGGTACGTATCTGCCGTGAGCACCAGGTAGAGTTGCTGCTGTTCCATGGTCGCGGTGGCACGGTCGGGCGTGGCGGCGGCCCAGCCCACGCGGCGATCCTGTCGCAGCCGCCGGGGTCGGTGGGTGGCCGTTTCCGCACCACCGAACAGGGCGAGATGATCCGCTTCAAGTTCGGTCTGCCGGGCATCGCCGAACAGAACCTCAATCTCTACCTGGCCGCGGTGCTGGAGGCGACCCTGTTGCCACCGCCGCCGCCTGAGCCGGCCTGGCGCGTACTGATGGACCAGCTGGCCGCCGACGGGGTCAAGGCCTACCGGGCCGTGGTGCGCGAAAATCCGGACTTCGTCGAGTACTTCCGTCAGTCCACCCCCGAGCAGGAGCTTGGCCGCCTGCCGCTGGGCAGTCGCCCGGCCAAGCGCCGCGCCGGCGGCATCGAAAGCCTGAGGGCGATCCCTTGGATCTTCGGCTGGACCCAGACACGGCTGATGCTGCCGGCCTGGCTCGGCTGGGAGACCGCGCTGAGCAATGCCCTGGCACGCGGGCAGGGGGCGCTGCTGGCGCAGATGCGCGAACAATGGCCGTTCTTCCGTACCCGCATCGACATGCTGGAGATGGTCCTGGCCAAGGCCGATGCGCAGATCGCCGAGGCCTACGACGAACGTCTGGTGCAACCCGAACTGCTGCCGTTGGGCGCGCACCTGCGCGACCTATTGTCGCAGTCGTGCCAGGTGGTACTGGGTCTGACCGGGCAGTCGGTGCTACTGGCGCACAGCCCGGAAACCTTGGAATTCATCCGCCTGCGCAACACCTACCTGGACCCGCTGCACCGCCTGCAGGCCGAGTTGCTGGCACGCTCGCGCAGCCGCGAAGCCGCTCTGGACAGCCCGTTGGAGCAGGCCTTGCTGGTGACCGTGGCCGGGATCGCGGCTGGGTTGCGCAACACCGGTTGAGTTCAGCCCAGTCCGGGCGTGGTGAGGGCCGCGCTGGATCGTGATCGGTCCTCGCGCGGCCGGTTGCGCCTGGCGCAACCTGTCCTCTGGCAGGCTACAAGTGGCGCGTTCCTGCCACTTTGGGACGCTTGTCGGGGGGGCGGGTGCTGTGTATCTTGAGCAGCCTTTTGACCGATTTTGCGGTCTCGACCGATTTTTCCGGAATTGGCCTTGTGCGCCGAATCCGTTGATTTGCATAAAAAATATGAGGAGCACAAGATGCGCGTAATTCTGCTGGGAGCTCCCGGGGCCGGTAAAGGTACTCAGGCAAAGTTCATCACCGAGAAGTTCGGTATTCCCCAGATCTCCACCGGTGACATGCTGCGTGCCGCCGTCAAGGCCGGTACCCCACTGGGCCTGGAGCTGAAAAAGGTCATGGATGCCGGCCAGCTGGTCTCCGACGAGCTGATCATCAGCCTGGTCAAGGAGCGCATCGCGCAGGCTGACTGCGCCAACGGCTGCCTGTTCGACGGCTTCCCGCGCACCATCCCGCAGGCTGAAGCCATGGTCGCCGCTGGCGTCGACATCGACGCAGTGGTCGAAATCGCCGTGGACGACGAAGAAATCGTCGGCCGCATGGCTGGCCGCCGCGTGCACCTGGCATCCGGCCGCACCTACCACATCCAGTACAATCCGCCGAAGGTGGAAGGCAAGGACGACGTCACCGGCGAAGACCTGATCCAGCGCGATGACGACAAGGAAGAAACCGTGCGTCACCGCCTGTCGGTCTACCACAGCCAGACCAAGCCGCTGGTGGACTTCTACCAGAAGCTGTCGGCCGCCAACGCCGGCAAACCGAAGTACAGCCACATCGAGGGCGTCGGTTCGGTCGAATCGATCACTGCCAAGGTGCTGGCAGCCCTGAGCTGATCCATCACCGTGTGTCACGACGGCCCGCTTGCGGGCCGTTGTCGTTTATACTGCCGCTCTTTTCCCTGTTGCCTGGATACCTTGCTCGATGACCACCTTGCTGGCCCTGGATACCGCTACCGAAGCCTGTTCCGTCGCCCTGCTGCATGACGGCAAGGTGACCAGCCATTACGAGGTGATCCCGCGCATGCACGCGCAGAAGCTGCTTCCGATGATCAAGCAGTTGCTGGCCGAATCGGGCGTGGCGCTGAGCGCGCTGGATGCCATCGCCTTCGGCCGTGGCCCGGGCGCCTTCACCGGCGTGCGTATCGCCATCGGCGTGGTCCAGGGCCTGGCTTTCGCCTTGGAGCGCCCAGTGCTGCCGACATCCAACCTGGCGGCCTTGGCTCAGGGCGCCTTGCGTGAGCGTGGCGTGCAGCAGGTGGCCGCGGCCATCGATGCGCGCATGGACGAGGTGTACTGGGGTTGCTACCGCGCCGAACAGGGCGAGATGCGTCTGGTCGGCCACGAGGCGGTACTGCCACCGGAGGGTGTGGCCCTGCCACAAGGCGCGGGCGAGGCATGGTTCGGTGCCGGTACCGGCTGGGGCTACGCCGAGCGCCTGGCCGTGCAGGTATCTGCCATCGATGCGGGTGCGTTGCCCAGCGCCCTGGATATCCTCTCCCTGGCCGGCTTCGCCTGGGCACGGGGCGAGGCGGTGGTCGCCGAGCAGGCGCAACCGGTCTACTTGCGCGATAATGTGGCTACGCCCAAGGCGCGTTGAAGGCATTTCGTCGGCTATCGCCGTTCACGATAAAACCTTTTGCGCGAACTGTGGTCCAGTTATCAGTTCGGGCATTAGCGAAGGATTCCTGATGCTGCTAAATTGCCATCATTGATCCTGAGTGCCTTTGTCATGCGTATCGACGGCTTCTCCTCACAGAGCTACCCCATCAAGCGTGCGCCACGCAAGGCGCCGGCGCGTGACGAAGCCATCGATGAAGCCGATGCCGAGATCATCGAGGACATCGACGCGCAGATCAGCCGCGCCAGCCGTCGCGGCGAGAACCTGCCGGCCCGCCAGCAGGACCTGATCTTCCCCCGCGCCCGCAACCGCCGTACCTCCACCGCCCTGGCCAGCTACCTGACCACCGCCGGCTTCACCGACTGGGAGATGGAAGTGCTGGGGCTGGACCTGTACATTTGATGGATGACGCCATCATCTCTGCCTTATTTCCTCGGTTGCCCGTCCTGGGCTGAAAACGCCTGGCGCGATTACCTCTATCCCGCCGACGCCCGTAGCGGCGAGTTCCTCGGGCTCTACAGCCAGGTATTCAACGCCGTTGAAGGCAATACCACCTTCTATGCCCGTCCCGCGCCGGCGACCGTCGAGCGTTGGGCGCAGATCATGCCGTCGGGGTTTCGCTTCACCGCCAAGTTTCCCGGCGATGTGAGCCATGCCGGCGACCTGCGTGAACAACTCGATGCGGCCGTCGACTTCACTCGGCTGATGGCTCCCCTGGGTGAGCGCGTGGCGCCGTATTGGCTGCAGTTGCCGGCAATGTTCGGCCCGTCGCGGCTGGGCGAGCTGGCGCATTTCCTTGATGAGATCGGTGTGGCGGTAGCGGTTGAGGTGCGCAACGACGCCTTCTTCGCCCGGGGCGAGGAGGAGCGTCAGCTCAATCGCCTGCTGCATGAACGTGGAGTCGAGCGTATCTGCCTGGATCCGCGTGCGTTGTTCAGTTGCACCTCGCGCGAGCCCGCGGTGCTCCATGCCCAGGCTAAGAAGCCCAAGGTGCCGCCGCGGCCAGCGGCCTTCAGCCAGTCTCCGCAGGTGCGCTTCATCGGCCATCCGCAGCTCGAGGCCAACGAGACCTTCCTCACCCCATGGATCGACAAGGTCGCTGCATGGATTGAAGAGGGCCGCAGCCCCTACGTGTTCCTGCATACCTCCGACAATCGCCTGGCGGCGGCGCTGGCCCAGCGTTTTCACCAGCGGCTGATGGCTCGCCTGCCGGGCCTTGCAGCGCTGCCTGAATTGCCCCGCGCCCCTGAGGTCGAACAACTGGGGTTACTTTGATCTGACTGCCGGGAGGTTGAACCATGGATGTGCAAACCCTGCGAGCCGAAGCTTTCAAGGCGCTCCACGAGCGAGATGGCGCGTTCGTCATCCCCAACCCGTGGGACGCCGGCTCCGCCAGGCTGTTGGCCAGCCTGGGATACGAAGCGCTGGCCACGACCAGCGCGGGGCTGGCGTTCAGCCTGGGGCGGCCGGATGCCGAGGGCGCGCTGACGCTCGAGGAAACCCTGGGCAACGCCCAGGCGATCGTCGATGCCACGCCATTGCCGGTGGCGGCGGACCTGGAAAACGGCTTCGGCGAATTGCCCGAAGACTGCGCACAGAGCATTCTGCGCGCCGCCGAGGTGGGGTTGGTGGGCGGTTCGATCGAAGATGCCAGCGGTCGCGCCGAAGTGCCGATCTACGACTTCGACCTGTCCGTGGCGCGTGTACGCGCCGCCGTGCAGGCTGCCCGCGGCCTGCCGTTCCCCTTCACCCTTTGCGCGCGCGCCGAGAACCTGCTGCACGGGCGTCTCGACCTGGATGACACCATTCGCAGGCTGCAAGCCTATGCCGAGGCCGGCGCCGATGTGCTGTATGCCCCGGGGCTGCGCAGCGTCGATGAGATCCGTGCGGTGGTGCAGGCCGTGGCGCCAAGGCCGGTGAACGTGCTGATGGGCATGGCGGGCGTACCCTTGAGCGTGAACCAGTTGCAAGACCTGGGCGTCAAGCGCATCAGTGTCGGCTCATCGCTGGCGCGTGCCGCCCTGGGCGCTTTGCAGCGGGCCGCGCTGGAGATCCATGAGCAGGGCACTTTCAGTTATGGCGAGCAGGCTTTGCCATTCGCTCAGCTCAATGACCTTTTCCGTCGCTGAGGCTGCATGGGCAAAACGTTGACCGTACTGGCCAGCCTGCTGCTGGCCGTGCTTGTTGCCTGGTGGCTCGGTTTGCGCCCGGCGGATGCCTGGAACCCATGGGCGGTGCTGGATGTGCGGCAGCCGCCGAACCTGCTGACACCCTACAAGCTGTCGCGCCTGCGCGCCGACCCCGAGCTGTGCCGCCAGGCCTTGCAGACTTCATCATTGCGCTATCGGCCGCAAAGCGACAGCCCGGCGGCGGCCAACTGCCCGTTGCGCAACGTCTGGCGCATCGAAGGCGGGCAGGCGCGGCTCAGCAGCAGCTTCCTCGCCAGCTGCCCGCTGGCCGTGGCCTATGCGCTGTTCGAAGTGCATGGGTTGCAACCGGCTGCGCAGCGGGTGTTCGGCCAGCCAGTGACCCAGGTCGATCACCTGGGCAGCTTTGCCTGCCGCAACGTCTACCACCGCAAGCAAGGTCGGCTCAGCCAGCATGCCAGCGCCAATGCCCTGGATATCAGTGGTTTTCGCCTGCAGGACGGCCAGCGCATCGTGCTGGCGCGGGACTGGCAGGGAGATGGGCGCAAGGCGGACTTCCTGCGCCAGGTGCAGGAGGCGGCGTGCGCAAGTTTCAGCACGGTGCTGGGGCCGGAGTACAACGCCGCCCATCACAATCACTTCCATGCGGACATGGGTTTCTGGCAGATCTGCCGCTGAGGTTCAGGCGTGCAGGCGCACGTTGTTCAGCACAACCGGGCGCGCCCAGTGGATATCGAATTCCAGGTCGTTCTGCTGTTTGGCCAGCGTGCTGTCGTCGAAGGGCTCGGGCGCAGGGTCGAGCAGGCCGGTCTCGAACTCGGCGATGGGCAGGAACAGCGGGCGTGGCGTTGGGCCAGGGCCGGGCTCGGCGATGGGGTGGCCCTGGCTCATGACCACTGGACGCACCCAGCTGTTGTCGATGTCGAGCTGGCGTTGCTGCTCGATCAACTCGACGGTGTCGAAGGGCTCGGGGGCAGGTGGCAGCAGTTTGGCCTCGAGTTCCGCCTTGGGCAGGAACAGCGGCTCGGGTGGTGCCACCTCGGTGTCGTGAACCGGCAGGGCGCGCTGGGCATCGATCAGGGCCAGGGCGCGGGCGCCGCCGATCGGTTCGCCGCTCTCCTGGTCGCACTGCATCAGCGCCTGGCTGAAACCGTCGACTTCGCCTTTTTGTTGCTCTGCCATGGCGCGGGCAAAGAAATCCTGCCACAGGTGGCTGACGCCACCCAGTGCCTGGGTATTCTGTCGACCGTAGTTGCCGACGGGCGACAAGTAGGTCAAGCCAATGGGAAGAGTGTCTGTCATGGCAGTCGCGGGCGTTGTGCTCTGGCAGAATAGCGGGATATTGCCTGTATCGGCTCTGGCCGGGGTTACATTAATTTTTTTCGAGTGCGCGAATCGATGTTAGAGCAACAACAGGCGGCGGGTATCAGGGTCGAGGCGTTGGCCGCGCAATTCCAGGCGCAGGCCGAAGCATGGGCGCAGCGACTGGGCTTGCCGCTGGTTGACGAGGCGGCGGAGTTTGCCGTGCAGCTGGGCGCCGAGGGCCTGCAGATCCAGCAACTGGGGCCGCAGGCGCCCGGGCCTGTGCGGGTGGATTTCGTCGAGGGGCAGGCGGCGCATCGACGGCTGTACGGCGGTGGCAACGGGCAGATGATCGCCAAGGCGGTCGGTATCGCCCAAGGCGTGCGGCCGCGGGTGCTCGATGCCACGGCGGGGCTGGGCAAGGACGCGTTCGTGCTGGCCAGCCTGGGCTGCGAGATGACCCTGATCGAGCGCCAGCCATTGATTGCCGCGCTGCTGGAGGACGGTTTGGCGCGGGCGCGGGGGGATGCCGAAATCGGCCCGATCGTCGCGCGCATGCAACTGCTGACAGGCAATGCCATCGAGCGCATGCGTGCGTGGGAGAGGGAGGCGCCGCAGGTGATCTACCTCGATCCGATGTTCCCGCATCGCGACAAGAGCGCGCTGGTGAAGAAGGAGATGCGGGTGTTCAGGCCGCTGGTCGGCGATGACCTCGATGCACCTGCCCTGCTCGAGGCCGCCCTGGCGCTGGCCACCCACCGGGTGGTGGTCAAGCGGCCGCGCAAGGCGCCGATCATCGAGGGAGGCAAGCCGAGTCACAGTCTCGAGGGGAAATCGAGCCGGTACGATATCTATCCCAAGAAGGCGCTGAAGGGGTGAATGTCGGTCGTTGACTCAATCTGTGGGTTGTGGCGACCCCTGCGCCCGGCGATACCGCCCGGCGGGTCTGCCGCGGTGGCGCAGACTCGGTTATACTCGCGGGCTTTTCACCGAATTCGCACGAGAGCTGCCCGCCCATGGAAATCCAACCGATCCTGAACACCATCAAGGACCTCACCGAGCGTTCCCAGTCTATTCGGGGGTATCTTTGACTACGATCACAAACATGATCGTCTGGTCGAAGTAAACCGCGAGCTGGAAGACGCCGCAGTCTGGAACAAGCCCGAGTATGCCCAGGCCTTGGGCCGTGAGCGCGCGATGCTGGCACAGGTGGTCGAGACCCTCGATAAACTGGCCAACGGTCTGTCCGACTGCAAGGACCTGCTCGACATGGCTGTCGAAGAGGGCGATGAAGGCGCTGTCGGCGATGTCGAGACCGAGCTGCAAGGGCTCGAGGAATCCCTCGCCCAGCTCGAGTTCCGTCGCATGTTCAGCGGCGAGATGGACATGAACAACGCCTATCTGGATATCCAGGCCGGCTCCGGCGGCACCGAGGCCCAGGACTGGGCCAACATTCTGCTGCGCATGTACCTGCGCTGGGCCGACAAGCGCGGCTTCGACGCCACCATCATCGAACTGTCCGAAGGTGAAGTCGCCGGCATCAAGGGCGCCACCGTGCACATCAAGGGCGAGTACGCCTTCGGCTGGCTGCGCACCGAGATCGGCGTGCACCGCCTGGTGCGCAAGAGCCCGTTCGACTCCGGCGCCCGTCGCCACACCTCGTTCTCGGCGGTGTTCGTCTCGCCCGAGATCGACGACAAGGTCGAGATCGAGATCAACCCGTCCGACCTGCGCATCGACACCTACCGCTCCTCCGGCGCCGGTGGCCAGCACGTCAACACCACCGACTCGGCGGTGCGTATCACCCACGTGCCGACCAACACCGTGGTGGCTTGCCAGAACGAACGTTCCCAGCACGCCAACAAGGACACCGCCATGAAAATGCTGCGGGCCAAGTTGTACGAGCTGGAGATGCAGAAGCGCAATGCCGCCTCGCAGGCGCTGGAAGACAGCAAGTCGGACATCGGCTGGGGTCACCAGATCCGTTCCTACGTGCTCGACGACTCGCGCATCAAGGACCTGCGTACCGGCGTCGAGCGCAGCGACTGCCAGAAGGTCCTGGACGGCGACCTCGACCAGTACCTGGAAGCGAGCCTCAAGCAGGGGCTGTAAGCATCACCGCCGTGGCGGGCCCGTGGGAGCGGGCTTGCCCCGCGATCCCTCACCCGCGAGGGCAACGAACACCTGATGGAAAGAATGACGACATGAGCGACCTCAAGACCGAAGCGCAAGACCTGCAACAGGAAGAAAACACCCTGATCGCGCTGCGCAAGGAAAAACTTGCCGCCGAGCGCGCCAAGGGCAACGCCTTCCCCAACGACTTCCGTCGCGACAGCTACTGCAACGACCTGCAGAAACAGTACGCGGACAAGACCAAGGAAGAGCTGGAAGCCGCCGCCATTCCGGTCAAGGTTGCTGGTCGCATCATGCTCAACCGTGGCTCGTTCATGGTCATCCAGGACATGACCGGCCGCATCCAGGTCTACGTCAACCGCAAGACCCTGCCGGAAGAGACCCTGGCCGCGGTCAAGACCTGGGACCTGGGCGACATCATCAGCGCCGAAGGTACCCTGGCCCGTTCCGGCAAGGGCGACCTGTACGTCGAAATGACCAACGTGCGCCTGCTGACCAAGTCGCTGCGCCCGCTGCCGGACAAGCACCACGGCCTGACCGACACCGAGCAGCGCTACCGCCAGCGCTACGTCGATCTGATGGTCAACGAGGAAACCCGCCACACCTTCCGTGTGCGTTCGCAGGTGATCTCGCACATCCGCAAGTTCCTCATCGAGCGCGACTTCCTCGAAGTGGAAACCCCGATGCTGCAGACCATCCCCGGCGGCGCCGCGGCCAAGCCGTTCGAAACCCACCACAACGCGCTGGACATGGCCATGTTCCTGCGCATCGCCCCGGAGCTGTACCTCAAGCGCCTGGTGGTCGGTGGTTTCGAGAAAGTGTTCGAGATCAACCGCAACTTCCGTAACGAAGGCGTTTCGACTCGTCACAACCCAGAATTCACCATGCTCGAGTTCTACCAGGCCTACGCCGACTACCGCGACAACATGGACCTCACCGAGGAACTGTTCCGCGAGCTGGCGCAGCTGGTGCTGGGCAGCACCGACGTGCCGTACGGCGACAAGGTGTTCCACTTCGGCGAGCCGTTCGTGCGCCTGTCGGTGTTCGACTCGATCCTCAAGTACAACCCGGAACTCACCGCCGCCGACCTGCAGGACGTCGACCGTGCCCGCGAGATCGCCAAGAAGGCTGGCGCCAAGGTGCTCGGCCACGAGGGCTTGGGCAAGCTGCAGGTGATGATTTTCGAAGAGCTGGTCGAGCACAAGCTGGAGCAGCCGCACTTCATCACCGAGTACCCGTTCGAAGTCTCGCCGCTGGCCCGTCGCAACGACGACAACCCGGCCGTGACCGACCGCTTCGAGCTGTTCATCGGTGGCCGCGAGATCGCCAACGCCTACTCCGAGCTCAACGATGCCGAAGACCAGGCCGAGCGCTTCCTGGCCCAGGTGGCCGAAAAGGACGCCGGTGACGACGAAGCCATGCACTACGACGCCGATTTCGTCCGCGCACTGGAGTACGGCATGCCGCCGACCGCCGGTGAAGGCATCGGCATCGACCGCCTGGTGATGCTGCTGACCAACTCGCCGTCGATCCGCGACGTGATCCTGTTCCCGCACATGCGTCCACAGGCCTGAGTGATCTGAACAAGCCGCCTTTCGAGGCGGCTTTTTCTTGCCTGAAACTTTATGTTGTTTCTACGGGCCCCGCGATGAGGCCGGTACAGGCAACCCACTGTTCGTGAGGTAAACCCGAGTGACCCCCGCCATGCCCCACCAGGGCGCCGCCGGCATCGCCACCGCCGTCGCCGAAAGCGTGCAGTACCAAGGCCGCAAGACCGCCCGACAGGGCAGCGAGCAACGCCGCCAGCAGATCCTCGACGCCGCCATGCGCATCGTCGTGCGCGATGGCGTGCGCGGTGTGCGCCACCGCGCCGTGGCCGCCGAGGCCGGCGTGCCGCTGTCGGCCACCACCTACTACTTCAAGGATATACAGGACCTGCTGGCCGACACCTTCGCCCAGTACGTCGAGCGCAGCGCGGCCTACATGGCCAAGCTCTGGACCAACACCGAAGGCGTGCTGCGCCAGTTGCTGGCCCAGGGCGACGGCAGCCACGAGGCACGGGCGCACCTGGCCGATGAAGTGGCGCGCATGCTGGCCGACTACGTGCTGCGCCAACTGAACAACCGCCGCGACTTCCTCATGGCCGAACAGGCCTTCCGCCAGGAGGCGCTGCTGTGCCCGCGCCTGGCCGAGCTGGTGCAGGCTCACGAGCAGATCCTGCTGCATGGCGCGCGCCAGATACTGCAGGTGGTCGGCTCGCGCCAGCCGGAACAGGATGCCCAGATGTTGACGGCGATTATCGAGCAGATGGAATATCAGGGCCTGCTCAAGGATGCGAATGCGCAGGCCGATGAGCAGATGCTCGCTATCCTTGTCCGATACCTGCAGATGGTGCTGGCCTCGGCCTGAGTGGCGAACGATTTTTCAAGGAGAACCTGATGAAAGCCTGGCGTGTGGTGTTGTTGACCTTATCATTCCTCCTGCTGGGCGGTTGTCTGGTGACCTTCGACGAACCGCTGCCGGCCAACCAGCCAGCGCCTAAGGCCCTACTCGGGCAGTGGAGCAGCAAGGACGCCTGGGGCCAGCCGCTCAAGCTGAGTATCAGCCGTGCCGGTGGCAACACCTACAAGGCAGTGGCCCGTGCCCAGGGCAAGGCGCCCGAGGAATACGTCTTCACCGTGGCCCGGCACGGCAACCGCTGGTACCTGTCGGCGGGCGTGCCCAAGCGGCTGGGTGGCAACTTCCTGATCGGCGGCTTCGAGGTAATCGACGGCAAGCAACTGGTGGTCTACAACCTCGATGTCGAGCAGGTCCAGCAGGCCGTGGACGAGAAGGAGCTGAGCGGACGCAGCACCCAGGTGCCCGAGGACAATGGCCCCGGCGTGGTGATCGACAGCCCGACGGAGCGTGTGCTGGCTTACCTGGACGACCCGGCCAACTCCGACCTGTTCGTCGAAGTGGCACGCTTCCAGCGTTCCGCCAAATAGCACTGAGCATACCGGCCTCCTCGCGGGGCAAGCCTACTTCCACGCAACGTTGCGACAGGCTTCAACAAGGAGTCCCCGGTGGACGAATACCAGCAAACCATCCGCAGCCTGTCCGATCGCATTGTCGCCACGCAGACCCCGATCCGCGTGCTTGACGCAGTGAAATGGGACGACGGCATCCGCCAGGGCTTCCTCAAGGCCAAGGGCAAGGAGCCGCCTGCGGTGGATCGCGCCTATTACCAGAACCGGCCGTTGTCGTTCGATTCCAGCGCGGTGAAGGCCGAGTTCCAGAGCATCGAGCGCGACATCACCCGGCAGCTGGGCCAGTTCAACCCGGTCGGCCAGATCATGCGGCGCATGTGCAAGGAGTACCGCATGGTGGTGCGTATGCTCGAGGCGCGAGGCACGGAGGATTTCGGCCTGATCTCCCAGGAGCTCTATGGCGCCGCCTCCGATGCCTTCCACGCCGGTGACCCGACCCTGGCCGACCTGGGCCTGATGCTCTCGGACTACCTGAACAACATCGACGGCCGCGGCGACCTGAAGGACGAGCCGAAGAATCTCACCGCCAAGGAAGCGGTGGAGATTCTCCAGCGGCGTTTGAACAAGGTGTTCGGTGAAGCCGAGGAAACAATCCGCGTGTTCGAGTCTGACGGTATCGTCGCCGACGCGGCGGCCGGTGCCGACTACATCAAGGTGCGCGCCGACGCCATGTTCAACAGCCGCGACGTGCGGGCCCTGGAGGTACACGAAGGGTTGGTGCATGTCGGCACCACCCTCAATGGCCTGAACCAGCCGATCTGCACCTTCCTGGCCAAGGGGCCGCCCTCGTCGACGGTGACCCAGGAGGGCCTGGCGATCCTCATGGAAGTGATCGCCTTCGCTTCCTACCCCAGCCGCCTGCGCAAGCTCACCAACCGCACCCGGGCCATCCACATGGTCGAGGAGGGCGCGGACTTCCTGCAGGTCTTCGAGTTCTTCCGTGGCCAGGGCTTCGAGATGGGCCAGAGCTACAGCAACGCCAGCCGCGTCTTCCGTGGCTCGGTGCCCAACGGCCTGCCATTCACCAAGGACTTGTCCTACCTCAAGGGCTTCATCATGGTTTACAACTACATTCAGTTGGCCGTGAAGAAGGGCAAGCTCGAACAGATCCCGTTGTTGTTCTGCGGCAAGACCACCTTGGAAGACATGCGCACCCTGCGCCAACTGGTCGAAGAGGGGTTGGTGGAGCCGCCCAAATACCTGCCGGAACAGTTCCGCGACCTCAACGCGCTGTCGGCGTGGATGTGCTTCTCCAACTTCCTCAACCACCTGAGCCTGGACCGTATTGAAGCCGACTACGCGAACATTCTCTGACGCCTGCCGTCACCTCGCCTTCGGCCTCGGTTTGCTGCTGCTGGGGGGCTGCAGCAGCCTGCTGTTCTACCCCGAGCCGGGCCAGCCGTTCACTCCGGCACAGGCGCATTTGCAGTATCAGGACGTGAGCCTCGCCGCCGCCGACGGCACGCGCCTGCACGCCTGGTGGATCCCGGTGCCGCAGGGGGTCGAGGTCAAGGGCACCGTGCTGCACCTGCATGGCAACGGCGGTAACCTGGCCTGGCATCTAGGTGGCAGCTACTGGCTCCCGAAAGAGGGCTACCAGGTGTTGATGCTTGACTATCGCGGGTATGGGTTGTCCCAGGGCAAACCGACGTTGCCCGAGGTGTATGGCGACATCGGCGCGGCCCTGGACTGGCTGCACGCCGCTCCCCAGGTGCAAGACAAGCCGCTGGTGCTGCTGGGCCAGAGCCTCGGCGGGGCGATGGCCATTCACTATCTGGCACAGCATCCCGAGCAGCGTCGGCGTTTCAGCGCCTTGGTATTCGACGGTGTGCCGGCCAGCTACCGGGCCGTGGGGCGTTATGCCCTGAGTACCTCGTGGATGACCTGGCCGCTGCAGGTGCCGCTGTCGTGGCTGGTGCCCGATGGCGACAGCGCGATCCACTCGATCGAGCGTCTGGACAGCCCGCCGAAGCTGTTCTTCCACAGCATCGACGACAACCTGGTGCCGCTGGACAACGGCCTGCGCCTCTACCGACATGCACCACCGCCGCGGGTGCTGCAACTGACTCGTGGCGATCATGTGCAGACCTTCGCCGACCCGACCTGGCGCCAGGTGATGCTGCGCTTCCTGGACGATCCCACGCACTTCAACGGCCTGCGTCGGCTGGCCGAAGTACCCAACTATCCTGACGAGAAGAACAAGCAATGAGTGAAGAACGCAACGCCATCCCACTGATCCTGACCGGTGTCGGCAGCATCATCGTGACGGTGGGAGCCCTCTGGTACTACGGTTACCTGCATTTCGCCAAGCCGGAGGACGCCCTGTTGCTGCAGGACTTCACCATGCTCAAGACCATTCCCGGCGAGGACTACAAGCTCTCGCTGACCCCGGCGCCGCAGGTGGCGCAATGTATCGACGGCGTGCTGGTGCTGTTCGATACCGAGCAGAAAGGGCTGACCGGCGTACTGGTGGACAACCGCAAGCGCGCGGTGCGTTGCGCCGGGCAGGAGACGCCGCAGCAGGAGCTGCAGTGACAGGCACCCCAGGCAAGGGGCTCGTCCGCTGCCACCGGCCCGGCCGGCGTCATTCGTCGTCGGCAGTGCCGTCGGCCCGCCAGTAGGCGGCAGCCTTGAGGGCGTCTTCCTGCACGCCCTTTTCCAGCAGCAGCGCCTTGGCCTGCCGGGTCAGTGCCTTCTCCAGCGCCACCCAGCCATACAGCCGGCCTTGAGGCAGCGCCAGGTGCTTGACCCGCTCCAGCAGGTCTTCTGCATGCCGGCGCACCCAGATCACCTCCACTTGCGCCTTGCTGGCCAGTGCCTGGCGCTCTTGCTCGTCCTCGATCTGGATCACCGCGAGTACCTGGCGCCCCGCCGGCAATTCTTCAAGGCGCCGGGCGATGGCCGGGATTGCGGTTTCGTCACCGATCAGCAGGTAGCTGTCGAAGATGTCCGGCACCACCATCGAGGCGCGTGGGCCGGCGATGTCCAGGGTCTGGCCGGGCGCCGCCTGGGCGGCCCAGGTGGAGGCGGGGCCGTCGCCATGCAGGACGAAGTCGATATCCAGTTCAAGGTTCTCCAGGTCGATACGCCGTGGCGTGTACTCGCGCATGGTTGGTCGGGCGCCGCCGTCGCGGCCGAGGTTGCGGGCGTCGATGGCCTGCTGTTCTTCGGGCGTGCAGGCGAACAGCAGCTTGATGTGGTCGTCGCTGCCGACGCTGGCGAAGCCCACCAGCTCCGCGCCACCCAGGGTGATGCGGCGCATGCGCGGGGTCAGGTCGGTGACCCGCAGCACGTTGAGGCGGCGTTGGCGGATCTCGTGGTTGACGCGGTGGATGGTGTTGCTCATGGGGTGTTCTCCGTAACAGGGATGGCCGGCCCGGAGGCGATGGCCTTGGCGGTTTCGTTGAGCAGGTTGCGCACCCGCTCGATCTCTTCGGCGCTCCAGCGGCCGCTGTGCATGTGCAAGGCATGGCGCAGGTTGCCGACGGCTTCGTGGATTTCCGCGGGGCGGTCATGACCGCGCAAGGCACGCTTGCTCACCTCGATGCGCATGCGCACGCCATCGAGGGCAACGGCCTGTTCCGCCAGGGCGCTGCGACCGGCATCGGTGATGGCGTAAAGGCGCTTGCTGCCCTGGATGGCGCCAGTGACCAGCTCGGCTTCCTCGAGGTAGCTGAGGGTCGGGTAGATCACCCCGGGGCTGGGGCTGTAGCTGCCGTCGAATAGGCTCTCGATCTGGCGGATCAGGTCGTAGCCGTGGCCCGGTTGCTCGGCCAGCATCGACAGCATCAGCAGTTTCAGGTCGCCCGGGGCGAATACCCGTGGGCCACGTTCGCCGCGGCCGGGGCGGCGTTCGAAGGGATCGTGGTCACGCATGGAGAGGGCTCCGTCTGTTTAGATATATCGCAAGATATTACTCAAGATATATCTAAAGACAAGCCTTCAAATGCAGATGATTATCATCTGTTTTCTTGATGATTCACGACTGGCCCGCCACCTGCGGCGCCTTGCAGGCGGTTGGGTTGCCTGGTTCCAGGTAGGGCATGAGGATCGGCGCCATGCCCTTGAGCACCTGCACCGGCAGTGCCGAGGTAAAGGTGAAGGCCTCGGCCGTGCGCCCCGGAACGAACGCGGTGAGGGTGCCGAAGTGGTTGTCGCCGAGGAAGAACACGAAGGTGGCGGTGCGGTTCAGCGAGCGCGAGCCGATCAGCCGGCCGCCGGCGCCGAAGCTTTCGATACGGTTGTCGCCGGTGCCGGTCTTGCCGCCCATCACCAGCGGCGTGCCGTCGTGCAACTTGAAGCTGCCGGAGATGCGCCGCGCGGTACCGGCATCGACCACCTGCGACATGGCGCCCTTGAGCGCCCGGGCGACCTCGACGGGCAATATCCGCTGACCGCGGTCCGGATCGCTGATCAGTTGCGTCTCGTACGGGGTGTTCTGGGCGAAGTGCAAGGTGTCGATGCGCAGGGTCGGCAGGCGCACGCCATCGTTCTGGATGATCCCGACCAGTTCGGAGAGGGCGGCCGGCCGGTCGCCGGAGCTGCCGATGGCGGTCGCCAGCGACGGTACCAGGTGGTCGAACGGATAACCCACGCGCTTCCAGCGCTGGTGGATGTCGGTGAACGCCTCGATTTCGACCATGGTGCGGATGCGGCTGTCGCGGGCGCCCTGGTGGCGGCTCTTGAACAGCCAGCTATAGACCTCCTGGCGTTCGAAGCGGCTGGCGTTGAGGGCGTCCTTGAGCGATGCGCCAGGGTTTTTCAGCAGGTAGCCGAGCAGCCACAGGTCCAAGGGGTGGACCTTGGCGATGTAGCCCTGGTCGGGCAGGTCGTACTTGCCCGGGCCATAGGCCTCGTACATCTCCACCAGACGGCCATCGGTGAGCTTGGCCATGGCCTTCTTGTCGTCCTTGCTGTGGGCGCGGACGAAGGCGTTGAAGGTTTCCTGGCCGGCTTCGGGGAACAGGTAGCGGTGCACCGCGGCCAGGCGCTGCGGGGTCACGCGCATGCTGTCGAGGAAGGTGTCCAGGCGCTGCTGCGAGGTCTTGCGCTGGTATTTCTTCCAGAAGCGCATGGTGTAGTTGGAGCCTTCGCGGTCGGCGAAACGCGCCAGGTATTCCTGGCGGCGCGGGTCGCTGTCGTCCCTGAGCAGCGGCTCGCGATTGAACGGCTGCTGGTAGGTGACGTAGCGCACGATGTCGCGCATCAGGCGGATGAACGGCAGGTTGATCGACTCGCGCAGGGCATCCTTGAGGGTCGGGTTGCGGTTGTTGTCTTCCTTGCGGAAGTTGTTGAACACGTGCATGCCGCCGCCGGTGAAGAAGGCTTCGCCGGTGTTGGCCGAGTACTTGCGCTCGAGGGCTGCATCGAGCATGGCGTCCAGGCTCTGGTTCTTGCCGTTCTGCATCAGCCATTCGAGTGACCACTGGCTGATGCGGTCGAGCTCGGCCACCGGGACTTTCTTCAGTTCGGCGGCGGGTTTGCCGGCGTATTTGTCGTGCAGCTCGGCAACGATTTCCAGGTAGGTGGTAAGCACCCGCAGCTTGGCGGTGGAGCCCAGTTCAAGCTTGCTGCCTTCGTTGATGTCGAAGGGCTGGTTGGTGCTGTCGGTCTGCACCCGTACCCGCGAGCCGTCGGCGGTGCGTTCGAACAGGGTGAAGCTGTAGCTGACCTGGTCGGTGGTCTTGCTGGTCAGCAGGCGTTCGCCGATCAGGCCGAGCTGTGCGGCGAACGCCGGGTCGGCGAGGTTCTTCAGATACTGGCTGACCTGCACTTGCAGGTCGGCCTGCAGGGTGCTGGTGGCTGACAGGTCGAGGCGGTCGAGGTCGTACAGCGGCCGGTTGAGCATGGCTGCCAGGCGGTTACGGGCCAGGCTGATGCCTTTGTTGGTGATGATCGGCACGATGGTCGGCTGGGCCACCCAGTCGCGGTACACCGCCTTGCTGGCAAGGGCAGCGTCGGCCAGTGGACGGTCGATGACTGCGTTGGCGGCGAGTACCCGTATATGCGAATCGGTCAGTTCCGCCAGTTCGATGCGGCCCTTGGACAGGTAATGCGAGGGGCGGCGCTGGGCGATCATCAGCGACAGCACCTGGCGCAGGGCCAGTCCGCGCTCGGCCATGCTCTTGTCGTCGGTGGCGGTGGAGGTGAGGGCCTGGTTGACCTGATCGAAGTCGGCGCCGTACCACACCCGCAAGCCTTCCGCCATGCCGTGCACCTCACCGTGGCCAGGGACGGCCGACAGCGGCACGCTGTTGAGGTAGTCGCGCACGATGCGTTCGCGGGCCTCGGTGGTGTCGGTGCCGCCCTGGTAGGCGCGTACGCTGGCGGAGATCATCTGGCGGATCTTCTCGGCGCCGGAGACGGTCAGCCCGTCCGGCGAGTGGCGATACTTCTCAAGCTGGGTGGCCAGGGTGCTGCCACCGGCAGATTGGCCGGGCAGGGCCAGGTATTTGGCAATCTGGCTGTAGGCCGCCTTGGCGAAGCGGGGCCAATCCACCGCCGGGTTGTTCTGCGGGTCCTTCGGGTCGAGCAGGTCGCGGTTCTCGATGAACAGCAGGCTGTTGACCATCACCGGCGGGATCGCGGCGAAATTCGGATACAGGTGCTGCGGGTAGTTGTACTGGTAGAGCATGTCGCCGCGGCAGTCGGTGATCGACAGGCCAGCCTGGATCTTCTCCACGTAGGGCACGAACAGGCCGTGTTCGACGTAGTTCATCAGCGCCGGGGAGAAGCGCACTTGCTGGTTGATCAGGTAGTCGCGCTTGAGCAGTCGTGGCAGGAACTCGCCCAGGGCGCTGTAGCCCAGGCGTTTGTCGAACGGGCCGTCGCCCGGGTAGACGATGGCATCGCTCGGGCCGGGCTCCAGGGCATAGGTCAGGGTGCCGGCCAGGCGGCTGAATTCACGGGACTGCAGGCGCGAGGTCTGGAATTCGTCGTAGGCGGCCAGACCTACCGCCACCAGTGCCACCAGCAGGATAAGCAGGATCAGGCGCCACCACAGGCGGCGCTGACGTGGAGTCTTGGACAAGGGGGCTTCAGCCTGAGTTTCTTTGGGTGCTTCCGTTCTGGTTGGTTCCGATTGCCACAGTGCGCCCATAGTCTTGAGTCCGGCCAGGTGTTTTCGCGTTGCTTGTCTGAAGCTTAGACGGTGGCCGAGTTTGGTGAAAAATTTGTAAGTAGCTTCGGGGAATCACGTATGAACATGCGCCTTTGGTGCGACTTCCATTCTTCGGCAATGTTGCTAAGGTAGCTGCCCCATTCCTGTGCATGGGCGGAGCGAGGCCAGGATGCCCCTCCGGTGAAGGGGATTTGGCCGAGAATTCTCGCCAAATTTCCTGCTGTATATAGTGAAAAGCCCTACAAGCTGCTTCCTATACTGCTCGCCCCCTTCGACCCGTCGGTGCTGTGTGCCCGGCGGACAGGCCCGCCCACAAGGCGGCCTGGCGAGACGACGCCCCGCCTATCGGCGCGGCCGGTGCTGCACGAAGGTCAAATCCAATAACAAAATGAGGTTGTATTGCTATGCCAGTCGGCAACCACCCTGCCCAGGGCGAGTCCGCCCAGGGCGGCCCGCTCAAGCGCGAGCTGGGCGAACGGCACATCCGTCTGATGGCCCTCGGCGCCTGTATCGGCGTCGGTCTGTTCCTCGGTTCTGCCAAGGCCATCGAAATGGCCGGCCCTGCCATCATGCTTTCCTACATCATCGGTGGCCTGGCCATCCTGGTGATCATGCGCGCCCTCGGCGAAATGGCCGTGCACAATCCGGTCGCCGGGTCGTTCAGCCGCTACGCCCAAGACTATCTCGGCCCGCTGGCGGGCTTCCTGACCGGCTGGAACTACTGGTTCCTGTGGCTGGTGACCTGCGTCGCCGAAATCACCGCGGTGGCCATCTACATGGGCATCTGGTTCCCCGACGTGCCGCGCTGGATCTGGGCGTTGATGGCCCTGGGCAGCATGGGCGCGATCAACCTGATCGCGGTCAAGGCATTCGGTGAGTTCGAGTTCTGGTTCGCCCTGATCAAGATCGTCACCATCATCGCCATGGTGCTGGGCGGCATCGGCATCATCGCCTTCGGTTTCGGCAACGACGGTGTGGCCATGGGCGTCTCCAACCTGTGGAGCAACGGCGGCTTCATGCCCAACGGCGTGACCGGCGTGCTGATGTCGCTGCAGATGGTGATGTTCGCCTACCTGGGCGTGGAGATGATCGGCCTGACCGCCGGCGAAGCGCGCAACCCGCAGAAGACCATCCCCCAGGCCATCGGCTCGGTGTTCTGGCGCATCCTGCTGTTCTACGTGGGCGCGCTGTTCGTGATCCTGTCGATCTACCCGTGGAATGAGATCGGCAGCCAGGGCAGCCCGTTCGTGATGACCTTTGAGCGCCTCGGCATCAAGACTGCCGCCGGCATCATCAACTTCGTGGTGATCACCGCCGCGCTGTCGTCGTGCAACGGCGGCATCTTCAGCACCGGGCGCATGCTCTACAGCCTGGCGCAGAACGGCCAGGCCCCGGCCACCTTCGCCCGCACCTCGAAGAGCGGCGTGCCGCGCAACGCCTTGCTGCTGTCGATCGGCGCGCTGCTGCTGGGCGTGCTGGCCAACTACCTGGTGCCGGAGAAGGTGTTCGTCTGGGTAACCTCGATCGCCACCTTCGGCGCGATCTGGACCTGGGTGATGATCCTGCTGGCGCAACTGAAGTTCCGCGCCGGGCTCACCACCGCCGAGCGCAACGCGCTGAAGTACCGCATGTGGCTGTGGCCGCTGAGCTCGTACCTGGCGCTGGCGTTCCTGGTGCTGGTGGTGGGCCTGATGGCGTACTTCCCGGACACCCGCGTGGCCCTGTACATCGGCCCGGCGTTCCTGGTGCTGTTGACGGCGCTGTACTACACCTTCCGCCTGGCGCCCAAAGAGGCGCAGGGTACGGTGAGTACCGCCTCCTGATGAACAAAGCCCCGGCCAGTGCCGGGGCTTTGTTTTCATGTGGTGACCATCGTGGCCTGGCCTGTGAGCGGGCTTGACCTGCGATGAAGTCTGATCAGGCCGCTACCTCGCTGTGCGGCTCGAAGCTGTCCGCCCGCGCCAACTGCCACATCCGCGAATAGAACTGCCCGTTCACCTCGCCGGTGAGCAACTCACCCGGCTTGAGGAACACATGCATCTGCGAGAACAGCTTGATCTCGGTAGCCGAGATACGCCGCACCAGGTGCTTGGCCTCCAGTTGCGCTGGGTGCTCCAGCCCTGCGGCGGCGAGCATTTCGGCCAGGGCGCGCAGGGTGTTGTGATGGAAGTTGTACACCCGCTGGGCCTTGTCTGGCACCACCAGTGCGCGCTGGCGCAGGGCGTCCTGGGTGGCCACGCCGGTCGGGCACTTGTTGGTGTGGCAACTCTGCGACTGGATGCAGCCGATGGCGAACATGAAGCCGCGTGCCGAGTTGGCCCAGTCGGCGCCGATGGCCAGCACGCTGGCGATGTCGAAGGCGCTGACGATCTTGCCGCTGGCGCCGAGCTTGATCTTGTCGCGCAGGTTCAGGCCGACAAGGGTGTTATGCACGAACAGCAGGCCTTCGCGCAGCGGCACGCCGATATGGTCGGTGAACTCCACCGGGGCGGCGCCGGTGCCGCCTTCCTTGCCGTCGACGACGATGAAGTCCGGGAGGATGCCGGTTTCCAGCATGGCCTTGGCAATGCCCATGAACTCCCACGGGTGGCCGAGGCAGAACTTGAAGCCCACTGGCTTGCCGCCGGACAGCTCACGCAACTGGGCGATGAACTGCATCATTTCGATCGGCGTGGAGAAGGCGCTGTGACGCGACGGCGAGATGCAGTCCTCGCCCATCAGGATGCCGCGGGTCTCGGCGATCTCCCTGGTCACCTTGTGCTTGGGCAGGATGCCGCCGTGGCCGGGCTTGGCGCCCTGGCTCATCTTGATCTCGATCATCCGTACCTGCGGGCTCTGCGCCTGGGCGGCGAAGCGCTCGGGGTCGAAGCGGCCATCCGCGGTGCGGCAGCCGAAGTAGCCACTGCCCAGCTCCCACACCAGGTCGCCGCCGTGCTCGCGGTGGTAGGGGCTGATGCTGCCTTCGCCGGTGTCGTGGTGGAAGTTGCCCAGCTTGGCGCCCTGGTTGAGGGCGCGGATGGCGTTGGCGCTGAGCGAGCCGAAGCTCATGGCCGAGATGTTGAAGATCGACGCGGAGTACGGCTGGGTACATTGCGGGCCGCCGACCACGACACGAAAGGCGGCCGGGTCGGCCAGCGGCGCGGGGCGCATGGAATGGCCGATGAATTCGAAGCCCGACTCGTACACATCGATCAGGGTGCCGAAGGGTTTGTCCGAGGCCTCGTTCTTGGCACGGGCATACACCAGCGAGCGCTGGGCGCGGGAGAAGGGCAGCGCATCGCTGTCGGACTCCAGCAGGTACTGGCGGATCTCCGGGCGGATGCCCTCGACCAGGTAGCGGATATTGCCGAGGATCGGATAGTTACGGCGCACCGCGTGGCGCTGCTGCAGCAGGTCGAACACGCCGATCAGGCTCAGGACGCCGGTGGTCAGGGCGAACGGCCACAGCCAGTCGTGGGCGAGGAACGGCAGGCTGGCGAGGGTGAACAGCACGCAGGCGGCGAAGAAGGCGTAACGGCTGAGAAGTGACAGGCTCATACGGGGTCCTTGCGGATGGCTCGGTCAGGCTCAGGGGCCTGGGCAAAGGCCGACCATAGCCCGGTTGGGCGGCGTTTTGCCAGCGCACCGGGCGGCAGAAAAATGAAAACTCGTGTATCGAAAATCATTCGCATTGTGATACGTTATAAAGTATCGCTATTGCTTTCCAGGAGATTGCGTCATGAAAGCTGGCATTCACCCCGACTATCGCCCGGTGCTGTTCCACGATACGGCTGCCGATGTGTACTTCCTGATCGGTTCCACGGTGGATACCGATCGCACCCAGGTGCACAGCGATGGCCAGACCTACCCCTACGTCGCGCTGGATGTCTCCAGCGCCTCGCATCCGGTGTACACCGGGCAGCAGCGCAAGACCACGGTGGAAGGGCGGGTGGCCGGGTTCAACAAGCGCTTCGCCGGGTTCCAGGCCAAGGGCTGAACCTGCGGTAGCGGCGGTACACCGCCGCTCTCTAGGTTGCTGTACCGCGCAACAGAAGCTGGCGCCAGTGCTCCTGTTCGCTGGCCGCTGCCTCGACCGCAAACAGGTACTTCCCTGCCACGCGACTGGCGACTGGCACCCCGTCGCGGTACAGCAGCCGATTGCCCGCCACTGCCGGCATTTTCGTTCCCGGCAGCAGGGTGCCGACCAGATTCAAGGGGTCGCAGCCGCTGACCACCACCAGTTCCCCGCCTGGCGCGCGGTTGCGCACCTGGCGCAGCAAAACTACCGCTTCGGGCAGGGCGAACTGCTCGCCCGCCAGCCCGGCAATGAAGCGCCCCCCGCGGATCTCGCCTCGCGCCTCGAGACGCTGATAGCAGCGCAACAGTGCGCGCCACGGGGGCAGCACATCGCTCTCGCGCTCCAGCAAGCGCCAGCACACCACGCCATAGCGGCGCAGCAGGCTGCGGGCCACATGTTCCAGGCGCTGGTCGCTGTCGACCGTGGTGGCCGAGCGGCGCAGCAAGGCCCAGCGCCCGGCATGGACCATGCTGCTCGACAGTGCTGGGTGCCCACGCCGGCTGGTGCGCGGCCTGCGCCTGGCCGCTGGGCTGATGAGGCTGCGCAGGCCGCTGAAACCGTCGGCGCTCGCCAGGCCTGAGCCCACCAGTTCCTGCAGCGCCGATTCCAGTTCGCTGGGCAGCAGGTGGGCTTCATGGGCCAGTTCGTCGAAGAACAGCGCGCCTTGCTCCTGCAAGGTCTGCAGGACCCGATGCGCGCGGGCACCCAGTTGTTCGAGGTCGGGCGCGGGGGTGAGGCTGCGCCACAGCCCCAGGTGCTCGCGGGGCAGCAGCACCAGGGGCGTGCTGGCCAGGGTGCTGGCCGCCAGCGTCGCCGCCAGCCGACTCCAGGCCCACTGGCCGCTGCGGCAGGCCTCATCGAGCCAATGGGGGCTGTAGTCCTTGATTCGCGCTGGCAGCAGGTCGCTCTCCCAGGCCCCGGCGGCAGCGGGAAAACCTTGCAGCTGGGCGAGCACCTCGGATACCGCCTGCGGCCCACGCAGCCGGGTTTCGCCGCTCATGTGCTGCCAGTCGAACAGGAAGCGCAGGTAGTCCTGCAGGCTGACCGGTTCGATCTCCTGGCGCAGGCGTTTGACCGTGTAGCGATGAATACGCGCCAGCAGGTGCCGTTCGCACCACTGCAGGCGCGGCTGGCCGGGGCTGAAATGACCACGCATCACATGGCCCTGGCCCTCCAGGCGGGCCAGGGCCTGTTCGCAGTCGCCGGCCTTCAGCGCCAGAGGTGTCGCGATCTGCTCCAGCGTCATCGGGCCAAAGCCATCTAGGCGGCAGCGCAGCAGTTCCGTGAGGGCGGTATCGCTGTCGACGGGGGCGTCATAGCCCGGCAATAGCGGCATGTCCGGTTCCAGGCGAGCGTCCGGGTATAGCGTCAACAGCGCCTGCTGGCGCTCACGGGCCAGCCACAGACGGTGTTCGCCCGTATCCAGGCGACAGGCCCGGCCCGCCTTGGCCAATTGCTGCAACAGGTCGCGCCAGGCGCCATTGGCATCTACTTCGTGCTCGGCCACAGCCCCCAGGCTCATCAGCGTCTCATGCATTTCATCGGGGTTACGAGCCTGGGGCCAGGCTTCGGCCTGCACCGCGGCAATGGCGTCGGCGTCGAGCGCGCCCAGGTCGTCGGCGCTATGCACGTCGCTCCAGCGTCGGTTGAGCACGGCCTGGGTGCGTCGCTCTTCCAGCGGCGCGTCGTCGAGGAAGGTGTAGGGGCGGGCATTGAGGATCGCCGAGGCCAGCGGCGAGGGGGCCGGCAAATCGCGACTGAGCAAGCCTACTTCACCGTGCTCCATGCGCCGCAGCAGCGCCAGCCAGCCTTCGCTGTCCATGGCCTCGTGCAGACAGTCGTCGAGGGTCTGCTCGACCAATGGATGATCGGGGATTTGCCGCTCGCCGACGATGTTCTCCAGGCAGGCGAGCTGGTCGGGAAATACCGACGCCACCAGGTCCTCGCTTTTCATGCGCTGGATCTGCGGCGCCACCTTGCGCCCGCCCACGTAACGCGGCAGGGCCATGGTCACCGCGGCATTCCAGTGCCAGCGCACGCCGAACAGCGGGGCGTCGAGCAAAGCCTGGATCAGGATCGCTTCGGCACTGCCGCTGTTCAGGTAGCGCCACACCTCGTCCAGGTCGAAACTGTGGCTGGTGGACAGTGACAGCACGATGGCGTCCTCGCTGGCCGCCGCCTGCAGTTCGAAGTTGAAGGTGCGGCAGAAGCGCTTGCGCAAGGCCAGGCCCCAGGCGCGGTTGATACGGCTGCCAAAGGCCGAGTGGATGATCAGCTGGGTGCCGCCGGACTCGTCGAAAAAGCGCTCCATCACCAGCGTCTGCTGCGAGGGCAGGGCGCCGAGTACCTGCCAGGTACGGCCGAGGTAATCCAGCAGCTGGCTGGCGCAGGCTTCGTCCAGTTCATAAGTCGCCTGGAGCCAGGCCTGCACCTGTTGAGCGTCGCCGTCCTGCAATTGCTGGTCGAGACGCTGCTGCAGCCGGGCTACCGCAGCAGACAGCTCGTCACTGCGCCCAGGCGCCTCGCCGAGCCAGAACGGAATGGTCGGTGGCAGGCCGTGCGCGTCCTCGACCCGCACCCGCCCGGGCTCGACGCGCAGGATGCGGTACGACGCGTTGCCCAGCTGGAAGATGTCACCGGCAATGCTCTCGACGGCGAAATCCTCGTTGACGCTGCCGATGTTCAGCGCCTGGGGTTCGAGCAGCACGGCGTAGTCGGCCGTCTCGGGGATGGTGCCACCGCTGGTGAGCGCGGTGAGTTGGCTGCCGCGACGCCCGCGCAGGGTGCCGTTCACCGCATCGCGGTGCAGGTAGGCGCCGCGCACCCCCTGGCGGCCGTTGTAGCCCTCGGCGAGCATGCGCAGCAAGGCCTGGTAATGGCGCTCGTCCAGCTCGGCATAAGGCGTCGCCTGGCGCAGCAGGTCGAACAGGGCGCGTTCGGACCACGGCTGATTGCTGACCTCGGCGACGATTTGCTGGGCCAGCACGTCAAGCGGCGCGTGAGGGATGTGCAAGGTATCCAGCTCGCCCTGGCGCACGCAGTCGAGCAACGCCACGCATTCGATCAGGTCATCCCGCGAGGTGGGGAACAGGCGGCCCTTGGGGGTGCCATTGACCTGGTGGCCGGAGCGTCCGACCCGCTGTAGGAACGCGGCAATCGAGCCGGGCGAGGCGATCTGGCAGACCAGGTCGACATCGCCGATATCGATGCCCAGCTCCAGCGACGCGGTGGCCACCAGCACCTGCAGTTCGCCAGCCTTGAGCCGCTGCTCGGCGACCAGGCGATGTTCCTTTGCCAGGCTGCCGTGATGGGCGGCGACCGCGTCGTTGCCCAGGCGCTCGCCCAGGTGACGCGTCAGGCGCTCGGCCAAGCGTCGGGTGTTGACGAATACCAGCGTGGTGCGATGCTCGCGGGCGAGCACCGCGAGCCGGTCGTAGACCAGGCTCCAGACATCGGTGGCCATGACCGCGCCCAGTGGCACAGGCGGTACTTCCAGAGCCAGGTCGCGTTGGCGGACATGACCGATATCGACGATGGCGCAGGGCTGTCCGTGGCCAACCAGAAACTGCGCCACGCGCTCCACCGGCCGTTGGGTCGCGGACAGGCCGATACGCCTCAAAGGTCGGCCAGCGAGGGCCTGCAGGCGTTCCAGGGTCAGCGCCAGGTGGCAGCCACGCTTGTTGCCGGCCAGGGCATGGATCTCGTCGACGATCACCGTGTGCACACTGGCCAGCCCCTGGCGACCGGAGGCCGAGCCCATCAGTACATACAATGATTCTGGCGTGGTCACCAGGATGTGCGGCGCCAGCTTGCGCATGGCGGCGCGCTCCTTCTGGGGCGTGTCGCCGGTGCGCACGGCGGTGGTGATGCGCGGGGCCTTGAGACCCAGTTGGGCGAGCTGGTGGCCGATGCCCTCGAGCGGCGCATCGAGGTTGAGGCGAATGTCATTGGACAGCGCCTTGAGCGGCGACACATAGACCACCTGGGTTTGCGCAGGTAGCTCGCCGTCCTGTTCCAGCCCTTGGCGGAACAACTCGTCGAGCACCGCGAGGAAGGCGCTGAGGGTCTTGCCCGAGCCGGTCGGCGCGGCCAGCAGCATCGACTGGCCGGCATGGATCAGCGGCCAGGCGCCGGCCTGGGCTTCGGTGACCGTGGCAAAGCTTTGGCGGAACCAGGTGGCGACGGCGGGGTGGAACAGGTCGAGCACCGGGTGCAGGGGGGCGGGCAGGTTCATGGGTTGGTTATGGCGGGTAAGCAGGGCAATGGCAAGGGGCCGTTCGTCTGCCTGTTCTGGCTCAATCGCGGGGCAAGCCCACTCCCACGACAGCCCTGCCAGGTACTCATGGGAGCGGGCTTGCCCCGCGATTGAGCCTTGTCAGGTATTCTGCGCAACTGGAGTAAACCGAGTGTCCACCATGCCCAATACCATCCGAATCGCCGCCGCCCTGCTCATTGACTCCCAGGGGCGAACCCTGCTGGTACGCAAGCGCGATACCCTGGTCTTCATGCAGCCGGGTGGCAAGATCGACTCGGGCGAGTCTCCGGCGCAGGCGCTGGTGCGTGAGCTGCACGAGGAACTGGGGCTGCGCGTCGATCCCGCCCAGGCCGTCCACCTGGGCCGCTTCAGTGCCCCGGCCGCCAACGAGCCGGGCTTTGAGGTCGAGGCCGAACTGTTCCGTGTCGAGTGCCGCGAGGCGGTGGTCCCGGCGGCGGAAATCGAAGAGGTGATCTGGCTGGCCGTCGACCAAGCGAACACGCTGAACCTGGCGCCGCTGACTCGCGACCTGATCCTGCCGCTGTGGCGCGAAGGCTTCAACGCACCGCGCTGACTCCGTCGAGCGTGGCGAACGAGGTGTCCTTGGCGGTCAGCAGGAAGTCGCGCATGTACGGGGCGTCGAGCATGTCGGTGCGCACTGCCGCGTAAAGGGTGGCGAACAACCCTTTGTCGCCCAGTCGCTTGCCCTTCACATAGCCGCGCGAGCTGTACTCGTGCAGGGCCCAGTGCGGCATGCCGCACACGCCACGGCCGCTGGCCACCAGTTGCATCATCATCACCGTCAGCTCCGAGGTGCGCACCGCGGCCGGCTCGATGTCGGCCGGCTCCAGGAAGCGGGTGAAGATGTCCAGGCGGTCGCGTTCCACCGGGTAGGTGATCAGGGTCTGGTCGAGCAGGTCCTCGGGCACGATATAGGGCTTGCCGGCCAACGGGTGCTGGTTGGCAACGGCGAGCATGGCCTCGTAGGTGAACAACGGCACGTACGTGATGCCGGCCAGGTCCACCGGGTCGGAGGTCACCACCAGGTCGAGATCGCCGCGGGCCAGGGCCGGCAGTGGCGCGAAAGCAAAACCCGATGCCAGGTCCAGTTCCACCTCCGGCCAGGCATCGCGGAACTGGTCGATGGTTGGCATCAGCCACTGGAAGCAGCTGTGGCATTCGATGGCCATGTGCAGGCGCCCAGCGGTGCCGCCGGCAAGGCGGGCGATATCACGCTCGGCGCCACGTAGCAGGGGTAGGGTGGCGTCGGCCAGTTGCAGCAGGCGCAGGCCGGCGCTGGTGAAGCGGATCGGCTTGGTCTTGCGCGTGAACAGTGGCAAGCCGAGGCGTTCTTCCAGTTCCTTGAACTGGTGCGACAGCGCCGACTGCGTAAGGTGCAACCGCTCAGCGGCTTCCACCAGACTGTCGGCTTCACGCAAGGCGTGAAGGGTTTTCAAGTGGCGTATTTCCAGCACGGTGAAACTCCAACGATATTCTGGCGCAGGCTGATCAGGAATGTTGAGTTTCTCTCATGTTGATGGTGTCTGTCGATGCATGGCGCGAGGGGCTTGGCCGAGCCCCTCGCGGCCGATCAGAACAATGTCGCGAAGTGCTTGCGGGCAATGGCTCGCGTCAGTTCACCACGCCAGATCTGCTCGACGTGGCTGTCTTGCCATTCCCGCCCCAGGCGCCTTTGAGGGACGGTCTTCAAGTGCGCCTTGACGTACTCGTCGAAGGTGGGATTGGCCTTGTTGAAATGGAAGTGGGCATACCATAGCGGGCTTGGCGAGGCGCCACGGGTATCGAGTACCACAAATTCCTGCAGGAAGTCCCTGCGGCCATCGCTGGTCCGTCGCAGCTCCACCAGCCCGCCCTCCTTCTCGATGCGCACCAGGCCTGCTTCGTGCAAATAATCAAGGTGTGCGCTATTGGGTTGGCCCGTACCGATGATGAAGTCGACGCGAAGTGTCTTGCCATACCGCCTTGCCTCCAGTGCCATGTCGCGCAACTGCCGTACCAGGTCGTCGTCATGCGCCTGTTCGCCAATTCGCAGGGCGAGGCTTTCCAGATCGGTGGCCTTGAACTGCATGAGATCGTCGAGACTCGCGCCGTCCATGCCTTGATGCGCGTACTGCTGTACCTTGGCTCGATACGCTTGCAGTTCGCCCAATTGCCGTCTGGCCTCGTTACTCAACTCTTTCAGGGATACGCTACCCCCCGGGCTGGGAGCGGTGTCAGGGTTGGTCAGGGTGAATTTTCCCGAGCGGTCCTGATGATAGATTTCGGTCCGCCCGTTGACCCCGGTGATGCGGTAGACGTTGAGGCTATGCTGGTCGGGTTCACCGACCAGCAGGCGGTTGTCGATGGTCTCGAATACGCGCGGCTGGCGGGTGCCCTTTTTGCTAGCCAGCGGGGCGGGCTTGGTTTTATTGAGCAGCAGCCTCCTGAAATGTGCTTCATAGGCCGTCAGTGACGACTCCAGGCGCTGCGCGGCAGCGTGGTCGATGTACGTTGTGTAGCTGCCGAGCCAGTATTTCAACTGATGACGAAAGCGTTCGGAATGCTGTATCGACGCCGTCATGATGGTTATACGTTGCGTGGCCGAGGCTTGTGTTGCGCCGAGTTGATGCAGGGCATACAGGGCACGATCCAATGTTGTTCGCGGTTCCTTCATCAAGAACTGCAGGCGGATGCCGGCGCCGCTCATCGCGTGGCTAGGTTTGACCAGCAGCGCTGTCAGTTGGCTGACAGTCATGTAGTTCAGGACGGGCTCGCTGAAAGCGCTCAATGTGCTGTCGACGATTGTCAACAAGTCCCGATGTTCACCAGCCTGATGCACCTGATCGCGCCAGGTGCGTAGCTGGGCGACTTGCTCGCGGATGTCATCCACCGCCGCCAGCGCATGTTGTCGGGCTTGGTTCATGCGGATCCTCAGCTCGGACAGCTGTTCGAAGGCGACCTGGAGCTGTCTGTCATCGAGGCCTGGTGAAAGCTCGATGGATTTTTGCTGAAGACGTTGTTTGAGACTCTCTATCTCATCCATCACGTGACTGAGTTGAGTATGGGCTTCGTCGCTAAGGCGTTGACGACCATTGCAAATGAGTATGGCCAGATCCTTCGCCTGATCTTGAGCTCGTTTGCGAATTCGTCCGGCGGCAACCTGCTGGAATGCCTGGCAGTCACGGTGAATGCGCTCGGCGTCGGCGAGGGTCTTTTCGAGCGAAGCTTTCAGTGACGCGTCGAGTTTTCCCTGTTGTTCCAAAGCGCGCTTCATGTGTTGATTGAGCTCGTTGGCACGGGGCTGCAGTAGCTGCATGTCGCGGGTAATGCTGTCGCGCAAGCGGTTGTGCTGGCGATAGGCGTGGTCTCGCCACCAGCGTGGCAAGCGTTCGCGTATCGCTGCTGGCCAGAGTGGCTCCAGCGTATCGGCTACGCGGCCAAGGGCTTGTCCGCCGCCGCCGCCTGCCCCCTGGCGGTGCACGCCATAGAGGGCGAAATGAGTGTCCCACTGACCGTTCTGGTCTTGAGCGATTGCGCGTTTCCATCGGTGGCGGGTGTTGCCATCTAGTTGCCAGGTGCGGGCGGTCGCGTCCCAGCTCACTTTGTAGGTTTGCTTGCCAACGAGGATGAAGTGTCCTTCGGTATGCCGATAGATGCCTTTGTATTTGCCATGTGTGGCCGTTTTCAGCCCCGCGAGCGATAGAGGCTGCTCATATTCGAGCCCAGTGAAGCGGTCCAGGCTGCGCTGGGGGGATGAATCCTGATACCGGCGGGTGATCAGTTCGCCCTGCCCATGGATGCGACGTATCCCTGTCGCTCGACGCAGAGACGTGCTGCTGATGCCAGTACCGCCTCCGAGTGCATCCATTGCTACATCAATCAACGAGACGATGAAGTCGTTGAGAGCTTGCAGGATGTCACACGACGAACCCGTGGAAAAAGCCTTCACCACCTCAGTTGCACTGACGAATGTGTCATAGATGCTGATCGGCAGCCCCAGGAATGGTATTGCTCCCAATGCGATCTTGAACCCTATGAGCACGCCGGCGCTCTGTTGGGCCAAATGCTCGAAATACAGGTCCAGATTGGAGCGAGCTGTCGCGCGGTGTTCCATCACCAGGCGCCCTCGGTGGCCATCAAGCAGGTGGGCTGCCAGCGAGGTGGTGGCGGGCCAGGCGGCACCTGCGACAATCATGTGTTCGAAATGACGAACCCGCGCTTCGCGTAGCCTTGAGCGATGGGCGTCTGGGTTACCGCTGAGTGCGCGGCTGACGAGGTAGTCGTCGCGCTCATCGAGTAGCGCCTGTCGCGCCTGCTCGAGCGTGGCGTACTGGCGCAGCCCGTGGGTCGGATGATCGGGAAGATAGAGCACGGTGACCTTGCTGATACGGTCTTCGATAAAGGTGATCCCCGAAAGTGTCGTAGGTCGCTCATCGGTATCCTCGCCACCAACGGCCAGCAAGGCGGGCAACAATTGAATGTCATGACCGTCGGCCTGGAAGGCGGTTCGGCTGTCGGCATCGATTGCCACCGACAGGATCGCGTGGCCGATGTTGTCCAAGTCCCCTCGCTGGTGGTAGAGCAGGTTTTGCAACTTCAACAACAAACGGTGCGGCGCAATCAAGCACTCCCTGCGATAGGCATGGGCATAGTCGGACTCGTCGGGATCGCTGAATGCCGCATGTATTGCCGTTTCGTAGCGCCCGGCGAGGTCCAGGCGGCGTGCCAGACTCTGCAGATAGGCGTGATCGAGGCCTTCTTCCATGGGCTGTCCGAGAGGCTGCCCGTCGGCACGCTTGGGCTTGGCGAAGCTCAGCCGTTCCAGCATGGTGCTGTCGAGGTTGTTCAACAGCAGGCTCTCAAGGGTGATCTCCTCGGTTTCCTGGCTTGCCGTCAATACAGGCCGGGTTGGCGTGCCTGGAGTGCCGCCACCCCCGACGGGATGATTGTGCCAGCTCGTCGATAACGGCAGTTGCAGAACAATCTGGCCACCGCTGAAATCATCGAAATCCGCTATCAGGGTTTGCGACACCAAACGCTGGCAGAACGCATTGCGCTCCGGCAGATCGCGCTCTATCAGGGCCTGGCTGTCGCGCATGGCGTTGAGATAGTCTTTGGCGAGGGCTTTGAAAGCGTTGCGGGCCTCATCATTCATCTTGGCGAAGGCGGTCGGCGAACTGCCCAGTTTGCTCGCTAGCTGTTGCTCTGCGCGCAGGACAGAGAGCGCCGCCTCCCGGGCACCCTTGCAGGACACCTGCAGGTGTTGGCCTAAACTCTGTTTGGCCTGCACCAGTCCAGGTGCCGCGGCATCGACTCCCTTCTCATTCTGCAGTGCCTGCCACGCCCGGCGTGCGTGCGCCAGTTGTGCATCGAGCGCATGGGCAAGGCTGTCGCCGACGATGGGTTCCAAGCGCAGTGACAGCTTGGGGTCAAACTGGCTCAGGTAGCGAGCGAGGGCAGCTTGGTCATCGCATTGCAAAAGTCCCCCTGGCCCTCCGATCCAGTAGATGGCGAAGGGGTGACGGGTATCGGGCGTGTCCCGGGGCGTACGCCTGGTGATGACGATGACCTCGTGCAGTAGCTGTTCGCGAGCACTGCTCGAGGGATCTTCGGGCGCTGAGCGAAGTACGAGTGAAGCCGTCAGGGGGCTGTTGTCATGGGGGCTGGCTAGTGCTTCGACCAACGCGAGCACGTCAGGCGTCAGTTCGCCCAGCAACGCTTTCATTCGAGCATGGGCAAGCAGGGCTTGGCCGTGAGCTGTCGACAGAGCGGGCGGAGCGTTGAACGGGCGGGCGTCCGAGTGCCATTTCGCCGATGCCAGGATGGCTTCGATCTGGGTCTGAGCGGCCTTGCGCGCAGCGAGCAGGAGATCATGTTGTCGTTGGCACGCCTCAAGGTCCTGATGGGAAAGCCTTGTCAACTTTTCCATTTGTCGAGCGATCATTTGCGCGCGTGTTGAGCAGGGCACCTCCAGGCCAAAAGGGGCCAGCTCGAACAGTGAGGGGCCAGGGAGATCGTCTTGATCGGCAGGTTCAAGGGCTAGCGGCATGGCGAAAACCGTTGAGCAGCGCCAATGATCATGCAGTCGATCTGCTTGCGCCAATGCTGCGCTGGCGTCGCCAAGCTCGTCACCAGGATCATGTTCGAGTGTTGCCAGCAGCCGGGCTTCCAGGCTCACGAACAGGCTGTTGAACCCTTCGTCGATCGAGTCCAGTGCGTTGTAGTGAATTTGTCCTGAAGACTCACCCAGTCTGGCCTCCAGCGCTGGACGTGAGGTGTGATAACTCAGGGTTTCGTTGCTGCCGGGGGAGTACAGGCTCAGCCCGGCTTCACCTTCGATACTGAAGATCAGCGCGCCAGGCTCGCAGGTGGGAGTTTCGATAAACAACTGGCGATCGTCGATCCGTAGCCACTCGGGGTGGTCCATGACACTTAGCACTGGACGCAGCACTGTCGCCGAGGGATCACTGGCGAAGGCGATCTCGACGGCGGCTTCGAAGTGCCGTTGGTACTGTATGCGCGCCTGTTCCTTTCGACTCCTCGGTGTTCCTTGAGCGCGTTCCCCCCAATAGTTGATCCAGGATTCACGAACGAGAGCGGAGAGATTCAGGGCGGCCAGACGTTCCAGCAACTCGCTGGGCGACTGCTGTAGCGCGTCAGGTACCCCCGTGATAGAGGCGCGAAGGTCAATCATGGAAGTGGGTTTGTGGTGTTGGGCCCAGGCAGTCAACTCAACGAGACCGATACGTGCGGGCTGCTGCGCCGATCCCAGGACCAGGCCGGCTTGCCCGGGAATGATGCCGAGGGTTTTGTTCAGCCATTCACCAATGACCTGTCGAACACCGGGCGCCTGGCCCAGCAGCGCATTGAAGATTCGTTGCTGGTCTTCGCATGTTTGACGTGCTTGATGGACAACCGGAGAGTCCGGCGGCACGGCATGCATCGGTAGGGACGCGAGGGAAAAGGGGAGGGAGGGGGTCAGCTCGTACATCGAAGGATCCTTCTTGAGAGTTACCGGAGCGGGCAACGTCATTGAAGGAAAGGGACACGTCTGCTGGGTCGTAGTTAATTGTCGTGTCCGGCTATTGGGCAGGATTCATCAAAATGTCACGGTTTTGTGGCAGCGCGCCGGGAGGAGATTCATCACAATCTCGCGCTACTGGGGATCTGCATTCTGGTGTTGCTTTCATGTGGTTACTTTTCTTCTTGCTACTGGTCAGCGTACCGGCGAGCTTCGCCGAAGGCCGCTGTGATGTTCATGCACCTGTGCAACGGGCGGAGCTGGGCGAGCTGAGCCTGGTGTACCAGAGCGTCGGTGCGCCCCGAGACCCCGTTCTGCTGTTGGTGATGGGCCTGGGCGGGCAACTGATCCACTGGCCGGATGACGTGGTCGAAGCCCTGTGCCGTCAAGGCTTTCGAGTGATTCGCTACGACAACCGCGACGTCGGCCTGTCACGCTGGAACCAAATGCCGGCTTCGGCGAACCTGACAATCGAACTGCTGCGCTACAAGCTGGGGCTGCCTGTTTCGGCACCTTACAGCCTGACGGACATGGCCAATGATGGCTTACGTCTCATGGATGCACTCGAGGTCCGCCAGTTTCATGTGCTGGGCGTGAGCATGGGCGGCATGATCGCGCAGCATCTCGCCGCCATGGCGCCGGAGCGGGTGCGTAGCTTGACGCTGGTGATGTCCAGTTCGGGCGCGGTTGGCCTGCCGGCCCCTGCCCCGGCCCTGTTGCAATTGCTGGCGCGACGCAGTGCACCGAATCGTGAGGTGGCTATCGCGCAGCAAGCCGAGTTGCTCGCGGCGTTAGGTAGTCCCCAGGTGCACGATGACCGCGCTGCCCTCATCGAGCAGGCTGCCGTGGCCTATGACCGGGCATTCAATCCGCAGGGGGCCAAACGCCAGATCATGGCGATTCTCGCCGAACCCAGCAGGGTGGAGTTGCTCAACCAACTGCGGCTACCAACATTGGTGGTGCACGGAACGGCCGATCCGCTGTTGCCAGTGATGCATGGGGTACACCTGGCGGCACACATCCAGGGCAGCCAGTTGCGGCTGATTCCGGGGCTGGCGCATCGGTTCCAGGAGCCGTTCAAGGCGCCCCTGCTGGGGGTTGTGCTCCCCTACCTACAGGCGCATCGGCAGGATGTCACGCATATCGCCGGGCTTTAGCGCGGTGGTGCACGATAACGACTGGAGCAAGCCCACTTCCACCACGGCTGGGCGCAGGTTTAGCCCGCAGTTCGTTCAATGCACTCTCACCCATAGGCTCACCAGCAGGGTCGCAGCGACCAGCCAGGCTACCGTGGCCAGGGCCAGCGAGGCCTCCAGGCGCATGCGCTCAACCAGTACGTACAGCGTGGCCAGGTACACGAAGTAGGGGATGATCGACCACATTCCGAACAGGATGGTGGTTTTCAGATCCTCCAGCGACCGTCCCTTGCCAACAATGTAGTGGGCTATCAGGGCAAAGGTAGGAAACAGCGGCACCAGGCCGGCAATGTAGTAGTTGCGGGTTTTCGACAGGATGGCCAGGAGGAGCACCACGCCCGCGCCCAGGGCCGCTTTGAATGCCAAGTCCACGTTAAACTTCCAAGGTAAGGTAGCCGATCAGCCGAGGCCGTACTTCTTCACTTTGTCGAACAGCGTGGTCTTGGCCATCCCCAGTTCCTGGCTGGCTTGGCTGAGATTGCCACCGCTGCGCTGCAGGGCATCGCTGAGCAGGTTGCGTTCGAATGCCTCTACCGCTTCGGCGAAACCTAGCCCTTGGCTGGCCCCGCCGCTGCTCCCCTTCTTGAACGCGGGCAGGCCCAGGGCATGGCGTTCGGCGACGTTGCGCAGCTCGCGCACGTTGCCTTGCCAGTCGTGGGCCAGCAACTGCGACAGGGTCTGGCTGTCGAGGGTGGGGGGCTCGCGGTCAAAGCGCAAGGCTGACTGTTGTAGGAAGTGTTCGAACAGTTGCAGGATGTCTTCGCGTCGCTCGCGCAGTGGTGGCAGCTCGAGGGTGACGACGTTGAGGCGGTAGTACAGGTCGCTGCGGAACTGGCCACTCTGGCCCAGTACGGCGAGGTCGGATTTGGTCGCGGCGATCACCCGGCAGTCCACCGGGATGCTCTGGTTCGAGCCCAGGCGTTCCAGAGTGCGCTCTTGCAGTACCCGCAGCAGCTTGATTTGCAGGTTGATCGGCATGCTCTCGACTTCGTCGAGGAACAGCGTGCCGCCGTTGGCGTGCTCGATCTTGCCGATGCGGCGCTTGCCGGCACCGGTGAAGGCATTGGCTTCGTGGCCGAAGATCTCGCTTTCGAACAGGTTCTCCGGGAGACCGCCGCAGTTCAGCGCCACGAATGGCTGGCCCTGGCGTCGGCTGAAGTCGTGCAGGCAGCGGGCAACCAGCTCCTTGCCGGTACCTGTCTCGCCTTCGATCAGGACGTTGGCCGAAGTGTCGGCGACGTTGGCGATCAGCTCGCGCAGTTGTTCCATGGCCGGTGAGCGGCCGATGATGCGACCTTCCAGGCTGCTCTGCTCGGCCAGTTGGCGACGCAGGGCGAACACCTCGCGCGACAGGCCGCGTTGTTCCAGGGCGCGGCGCACCACATCGACCAGTCGCTCTGGCGAGAATGGTTTTTCCATGAAGTCGTAGGCGCCGTTGCGCATGGCACCGACCGCCATGTCGATGTCGCCGTGTCCGGTGATCAGTACCACCGGCAAGCTGCGGTCGCGTGCCTTGAGACGGTTGAGCAGCTCCAGGCCATCGATGCCCGGCAGGCGGATATCGCTGACGACGATGCCGGCGAAGTCGTCGCCGATGCGCTCGAGGGCCTGCTCGGCGCTGCCGACGCCTTCGCAGGCGATGTCTTCCAGGGCCAGCGCCTGCTGGCAGCCGAGCAGCACGTGCGGGTCGTCTTCGACGATCAGGACGGTGAGAGGTGCTTGTTTCATAGAGGCTCAGCCAATTCGCTAGGGGGCGTGGCCAGGGGCAGGGCAAGGACGAATGCGGTGCCGCCACCGGCGGGATGTTCGACGCTCAGTGTACCCTTGGCGGCAGTGGCCAGGCTCGCCGACAAGGTCAGGCCCAGGCCCAGGCCATGCTCGCCCGGTTTGGTGGTGAAGAAGGGTTCGAACAGGTGCTTGCGCGCCTCGGCGTCTATGCCATGGCCATTGTCTAGCACCCGCAGGCGGTATTTGTCGCCCTGCCTCTCGCCTTCCAGCCACAGTTGTGGCAAGGGCTGTGTGGCCATGGCATCGAGGGCGTTGCCAATCAGGTTGACCAGGATCTGTTCCAGGCGAGTTTGGTCGATGGCCAGCAACGCATCGTCGAACTGGCGGTGCAAATGCAGGTGGCAGGCGCTGATACGGTTGGCCAGCACTTGCAACGTGGCTTCCACGGCTTTTTCCAAAGACGCCTGGCCGCTGTCGTCGCCACGTCGGGCGAACGAGCGCAGGCTGGCGGTGATGCGGCCCATGCGATCGATCAGGTCGTTCATGGTGCGCAGGTTGGCGCTGGCGGTTTCCAGCGCGCCGCGCTCGAGGAAGCGCACGGTATTGCCCGACAGGGTGCGCAACGCCGCCAGCGGTTGATTGAGTTCGTGGGCGATGCTGGTGGACATCTGCCCGATGGCCGCCAGCTTGCCGGCCTGGACCAGTTCGTCCTGGGCGTGGCGCAAGGTCTGTTCGGCGTGGCGGCGTTCGCGGATTTGCCCTTTGAGGCGTTCGTTGCTAGCGCGCAGGTCGGCGGTGCGCTCGGTGATCTTGCGTTCCAGCTGGCTGTTCGCCTCTTCCAGGGCCTCGCGGGCCGCCAGGCGGGTGGCGATCACCTTGCGTCGCTCGTTCCAGGCGATGGCCAGGATCGCCAGCAGGGCAAAGGCCACCCCGACCAGGATGCCCTGCACCATCGACTCGCGGCGCAGGTCCTGCAAGGGGGTAAGCAGGGTGAAGTGCCAGGGCGTGTCGGCCAGGCGTCGGGTCTGTGCCAGGTAGGAGACATTGTGCTGCTTGCCGTGCTCGGTCTCGCTGTTGGCCGGAAAGGTCAGTTTTTCCACGCCGTCGGACAGGGTTTCCCGGGCCAGCGGTTGCAGCTCGTTGAGCGGCCACCAGTAGTACTGCAGGCTGCGCGCCAGGCGTTCCTTGATCTGCGGGTTCAGCGGCCGCACCGACTTCAGACGTCGGGACGGGTCGCTGGAAAGGATGATGATGCCGTTCTCGTCGCTGACGAAGGCTTCCAGGCGGGCGCGCTGCCAGCGCTCCTCCAGGGTATCGAGGCGCACCTTGATCACGGCCACGCCGATGATCTTGCCGTGCTCCTCCAGGCCGTGGGCCAGATAGTAGCCAGCCTCGCCGGTGGTGCTGCCGATACCGTAGAAACGCCCGGGTTCGCCGCGCACGGCGACCTGGAAATAGGCGCGGAATGCCAGGTCCTCGCCGAGGAAGGAGTCGGCGTCGCGCCAGTTGCTGGTGGCCTGGACCCGGCCATTGGTATCGAGGACGAAGATCGCCCGGCTGCGGCTGCGCCGGTTCAGGCCCTCGAGGTATTCGTTGACGACCTGGCGGTCGCCGGCGTCAGGGTCGGTGAGCAGGCGCGAGACGCTGTCTTCCAGCTCGAGCAGGCTGGGCAGGTAGGTGTACTTGCTGATTTCGCTTTCGACGGTGCGCGCATGCAGCTCCAACTGGCGCTCGCCGTTTTCGCTGAGCGTGCGGATGCCGTTGCTTTCGCTGATCAGGAAGCCAGCCATCCCTAGACCGACCATCAATAGGATGACCAGCGGGGGGACGAGCAATTGGCGAATCAGGCGGGATTTCACGGTGGGCTGGGCAGGGCGAAGGAGCGAAGGGTCGCATTTCATCACAGTGGCCTTGTCACGACCAGCTTCCGCTGCCCGGCAAGTGGCCGGGCAGCGTCACTGTGGCCGACTTAGTGTTGCAGGATCTTGCTGAGGAAGTGCTGGGTACGCTCGTGGCGGCCTTCGGGGTTGCCGAAGAAGTCTTCCTTCTGGCAGTCCTCGATGATGTTGCCCTTGTCCATGAAGATCACCCGGTTGGCGACCTTGCGGGCGAAGCCCATCTCGTGGGTCACGCACATCATGGTCATGCCTTCGTGGGCCAGTTCGACCATCACGTCCAGTACTTCGTTGACCATCTCCGGGTCCAGCGCCGAGGTCGGTTCGTCGAACAGCATGACGATCGGGTCCATCGACAGGGCGCGGGCGATCGCCACGCGCTGCTGCTGGCCGCCCGACAGCTGGCCGGGGTGCTTCTTGGCGTGGGCGCCAAGGCCGACGCGGTCGAGCAGGGCCAGGCCCTTCTTGGTGGCTTCGGCCTCGCTACGGCCGAGCACCTTGCGCTGGGCGATGGTCAGGTTCTCGGTGATCGACAGGTGCGGGAACAGCTCGAAGTGCTGGAACACCATGCCCACCCGCGAACGCAATTTCGGCAAGTTGGTCTTCGGGTCGGCGATGGAGGTGCCATCGACCACGATGTCGCCTTTCTGGAACGGCTCCAGGGCGTTGACGCACTTGATCAGCGTCGACTTGCCCGAGCCGGAGGGGCCGCAGACCACCACCACTTCACCTTTCTTGACCTCGGTGCTGCAGTCGGTCAGTACCTGGAAGTCCCCGTACCACTTGTTGACGTTCTTGATGGAAATCATACGGCGATCCTTTTTTGCAGGCGCTTGACCAGCCACGAAGCGGAGAAGCTGATGAGGAAGTAGACGACACCGGCGAAGATCAGGAACTCGTGGGAGCGCCCGATGATGTCGCCGTTGGCGCGGGCCGAGTTGAGGAAGTCGATCAGGCCGACGGTGTAGACGAGCGAGGTGTCCTGGAACAGGATGATGCTCTGTTGCAGCAGCAGCGGAGTCATCTTGCGAAACGCCTGGGGCAGGATGATCAGGCGCATGCACTGGCCGTAGCTCATGCCCAGCGCTTGCGCGGCGCCCATCTGGCCCTTGGAGATCGACTGCACGCCGGCACGCACGATTTCGCAGAAGTACGCCGCCTCGAACATCATGAACGCCACTACGCAGGAGGTGAACGCGCCCACGGGGGTGTCTTCACCGGTAATCCAGCGCAGCACGAAGGGCACCGCCAGGTAGAACCAGGTGATCACCAGCAGCAGCGGGATGGAGCGGAAGTAGTTGACGTAGGCGCCGGCGACGTTGGCCAGCAGCTTGCTCGACGACAGCCGCATCAGGGCCAGGACGGTGCCCAGGGCGATACCGCCAACCACACCCATGACCATCAGTTGCAGGGTCAGCAGCATGCCGTCCCACAGGGCGGGCAGCGCGGGGATGATTTCGCTGAAATCCATTTCCATTTACTTGCCCCCCACGGAAATCAGGCCAGGCACGGCGACTTTCTTCTCGACCATGCGCATGAGCAGCATCAGGCCCATGTTCAGGGTGAAGTAGATCAGCGTGGCGAGGGTGAACGCCTCGAACAGGTTGGCGGAAAACTCGGCGGTCTGTTTGGTCTGCGCCAGCAGCTCCATCAGGCCGATCAGCGAGGCCACCGAGGAGTTCTTGAACACGTTCAGGAATTCCGAAGTGAGCGGCGGAATGATGATCCGGTAGGCCTGGGGCAGCAGCACGTTCATGTAGATCTGCGGCAGGCTGAAGCCCATCGCGCGCCCGGCCGACTCCTGGCCGCGGGGCAGCGCCTGGATCCCGGTGCGCACCTGCTCGCAGACACGGGCGGCGGTGAACAGGCCCAGGCAGATGACTACGCTGATCAGCGCCGAGGTGGTCGGGTTGAGGTCCTGCTTGAACCACTCCTGCAGGCCTTCGGGCAGCAGGTCCGGCACCAGGAAGTACCAGATGAACAGCTGCACCAGCAGCGGCACATTGCGGAACAGCTCGACGTAGGCGGTGGCGATCCCTGACACCAGACGATTGGGTACGGTACGCATCACGCCGAGCAGCGAGCCCAGCAGCAAGGCGATGATCCAGGCGGAGATGGCGATGGCGATGGTCCAGCCCAGGCCGGTGACGTACCAGTCCAGATAGGTTTCGCTGCCCACGCCGGTGGACTTGAAGAACACGCCCCAGTCCCAGTTGTAATTCATCGGGATTTCCCCTCAGACGGTTGTTTCACGGGCACCTCGATACATCCGGGGGCGTTCGACGCCCTCGGATGTAAAGGTTAGACACTAACTAGGTGGCCTGTTGGATGGATTCGCGCGGATGCGCTTCAGGCCACTATTTGCCGGAGGTCAGGACTTCTTCTCGTCCGCGGCCTTGTCGGTCGGCTCGGCGATCAGCTTCTTCAGTTCGTCGCTCATCGGGAACTGCAGGTTCAGGCCCTTTGGCGGAATTGGCTGCTGGAACCACTTGTCGTAGCTCTTGTTGACTTCACCCGACTTGAAGTAGGCGACGATGGCTTCGTCGACTGCCTTCTTGAAGGCTGGGTCGTCCTTGCGCACCATGCAGCCGTAGATTTCGTACGACTGTGGGGTACCGGTGATGGTCCAGTCGGACGGTTTCTTGGCCTTGGCCATTTCACCGGCCAGCAGCGCGTCGTCCATCATGAAGGCCACGGCGCGGCCGCTTTCGAGCATGTTGAAGGCTTCGCCGTGGTCCTTGGCGGAGATCACGTTCATCTTCATCTGCTTGTCGGCGTTCATCGCCTTGAGGATGCGCTCGGAGGTGGTACCGGCGGTGGTTACCACGTTCTTGCCGGCCAGGTCCGGGAAGTCTTTATAGGATGGCTGGCCATCCTTGACCTTGGTCAGCAGGCGGGTGCCGACTTCAAAGATGCCCACCGAGAAGCCGACCTGTTGCTGGCGCTCGACGTTGTTGGTGGTGGAGCCGCACTCAAGGTCCACGGTGCCGTTCTGCACCAGCGGGATGCGGGTTTGCGAAGTGACCAGGTTGTACTTGACCTTGATGTCGGTGCCCAGTTGCTTCTTCAGGGCTTCGACGACGGCCAGCTGGATGTCGTGGGAGTAACCCACGGGCGCAGTGCTGCCTGCCAGGTAGGAAAACGGAATGGAAGAGTCGCGGTGGCCCAGGGTGATGGTGCCCGAATCCTTGATCTTCTTCAGGGTACCGGTGAGCTCTTCAGCCATGACCGGCGATGCGATGACAGCGGCCGCGATGGCGGCGCCCAGCAATTGACGAACGATGCGCATCAAATTTTCCTCGACGTGTTTGTTTTTTTTATGGAGCCGTTGGCGGACTCTTCGTTCAACGAATACAGCATGAAGCGGGTGCATTCGGCTTCCAAGTGTAGAGCATGAGTCGTGCCAAGCCCTGATAATCATCATAACGCTGTGAAAATGCTGAGTATTAATCTTTTTTGACGCGGTGAAACTTAGCTCGTAGCAGACGGGTTCCCGAACGGATCTCTCTTTGGCGTTCGGTGTTCCGAACGAATTGTTATCGGTTTGCGAGGTGGCCAATGGAAAGTGGCAACTATGTACAGGGTCTTTCTCAAGCGCGAGTGGTGTACTGAGATTCTCATCTCGTCAAGGACCCTGACATGACAGTCGCGCCGTTTTTCCCGCATTCGATCGATGGACTGATTGCACGGCAACTACCTGTGTGGATGACTCGGCACGGCGTGGATCACTTGCTGTCGTTGCGCCTCGCGCTACGTCGACAGGAGGCGGCGTCGAGCGCGCTTAAGCAGGTATTGGACGGTATTCCTTCGCTGGAAAAGTTTGCTGAGCAACTGCTGGAGCCTGCGCTTCGCGCGCGTGGCGTTGCCAGCCCCGATGTCCGACGCAGCACAGTACGCATCGTCGAGCAATTCAGTTTACCGACGGTAGCCCCTAGCCTTTATCGACCAAGCTACGAGCGTTCTTCCATCCGCACGCTGTTGGTTGCCGCCCTGCACAATTTCCATGTCACCGAAACCCGGCCTGGGCTTAGGCGCAAGGGGCAATTGCATGCAAAGTCCGGCCGTGTGCTGCCGCTGGGATTCGAAGCTTTCGCAGGGCTGTGTCGACAAGTGGACATAGGGGGGCGCTACCAGGCGCTTCTCAATCAGCACCTGGTGCCATCCGATCAGCCAGGCGACCTTCCTGGAGAGGCTGCGCAGCGGCTGCATCGACGTTTCGAGGAGAGCCTGCGCAGTCACTTTGAGGTAGCTGTGCGCATTGCCACACTCAAGGGGAACCTGGATGAGCAAAGTTATCTTCACTTGTTGCCAGTAACTGCGCCCAAGCCGATCGTGCCTACCTTGCCAGGCGTCATCATGCCGCGCCAACTCTACCTGCTCGGTAAATGCGTGAGGGGGTGGTGACACTGGAGGTGCGGCAGGAGCTTGATGCGCCTTTACTAGGTGTGATCGCCTGGATTCCTGGCGATCCGCTATCACCCGTTGCGCGTCATGACTCTTGGCAGGCGCTGTACGACGCGCTGGCCGAACGGCTGCGCGACAAGACCTTTCGCGGCTTCTTTTCACGTTTCATAAGCGAGCGTGACCGGGGGGCATTCTTCACCGTGCTCGAGGAGCGTCTGCAGGCCACGGCAGCGCACGGGGTATCACTGGATGGGCGCTGTCTGGTCATTGATGCCCCTTTGTTCGAACACCTGCGGGCGCTGTGGATCAGCAAAATGCTCGACGACGCCAGGGTGCTTGCCGTCCCGACAGGCGACGAGGATCAAGAGGAGCGAGATCGTCGTCTGGCCGCCTACGCATCGTTTGGGCTGGACCTGATGAACCTCGCAGGCCTTTTCATTCCCTTGGTGGGCGAAGTGATGTTGGGGGTTGCAGCGGTGCAGATCGCCAGTGAAGTCTACGAGGGTTACCAGGATTGGCGAATTGGCGATCGCCAAGGGGCACTGGACCATCTTTTTGGCGTGGCTGAGAACGTTATCCTAGGGGCAGTGATGGCCAAAGGGGCAGCAGGGGCCGTCAAGGTACTTGACCGCTCGATGTTCGTCGACGGCCTGGCGCCGGTATGCACCTCGACAGGTGACCTGAAGTTGATGGCTGACGATCTGGCGGCCTATCACGATCCGCGCAATGTCGCTGCTGGCGACCAGGAAAGGGTATGGCAACACGATGGCTTTTCTCTGCGCATAGTCGATGATCCGCTTACCGGTACCTGGCGCGTGCGACACCCACGCGATGCTGAAGCTTATCGTCCGCTGATCGAGAGCAACGAGGATGGCGGTTGGGTTCATGAGCTGGAACAGCCGCATTATTGGCAGGGTGCGGGGAACCTGGTACGGCGCTTCAACGAACGGTGGCGTGAGTTACCTGATACGACAGCTGACTATCTGCTTCAGGTCACCGGCATTGATGAGGCAAGTATCAGGTTGCTTCACCTGCGGGGCGCGCCAGCACCGGCCAGGCTTGTGGATGCGTTGGAACTGCATCAGGTGCACGAGCAGTTTTCGACTCTTTCTGGACCTGCGCTGGCGCAGCGACTCAGCGAGCGCCAGATGTCGCCAAGCCCTGAAGAGTCCGTGCTGTTAAGGCAATTCCCCACTTTGACCGCGCGTACGGCACGTGAACTGTTCAAGGCCGCCACGGGTGCCGAGATCGAGCATCTCGCGACCGGTCGCGTGCCTTTGGCACTGGCTGAGCGTGCGCGTTGGCTCGCACGACAGCACCGTATAGACCGCGGCTGTGCCGGTTTGCGCTTGCCCAGGTTGGCTAACGCCGATACCGAGCGGCTGGCATTGGGGCTGCTCGATGGGCTGGCGCCGTGGGGGAGCGGAGTACGGATAGAGCTGCGACAGGGCTCTGTGAGTGGACCGCTACTGGCTGCCCATGGGGCTTTGGACAGCGACGCTATCCGGGTGATCACCAGGCATGGCGACGGCTACAGATGGTCCTCGGGGCCGGTTGAGTCGGCAGATCTGATGCAGGCGCTGCTTGGCTCTCTGGAACAAGAGCAAGCGGTATTGCCCGACGGCAGCCGTATAAGCGCGACGGCCTTGGGCGAAAGGCTGGCGGCTAATGCCGCGGCCGATAGGGAACAGGCGGCTCTATTGATGGGCATGGTATCGCAGGATGCTTTCCGCCCGCCGGTAGGCTTTGCAGACGGGCGTGTGGGGTACGCCTTGAGCGGGCGGGCGGGGGGAAGCCGACAAGCCATTCGACGCGGTATTCATCAAATCTTCCCGACGCTCAGCGACGACGAAATGCACGCCTACCTGATGAATCTGATGAGCCAGCGTATAGGTTTCTGGGAGCATTACGCCCAGCTGCAGGAGCAATTGGCCGGTCTGAAAAGCCATTTGCAGTCGTGGCGCCGCGAGGCCGTCAACGCGCTGGATGCGCGCAGGCGGCGAAATGTGGCGAATGCGCTGCGGCGTAGTTGGCGGCGCAAACTCACCAACCTGGCTGACGAGTACGTACTGGAAATCGAAGGTGAGCGCGTAGGTAGCCTGCCCGCATTGCCCGATGGAGTGGATTACCACCACGTCCGGCGCTTGACGCTCCGCGACATGGCGCTTGCCGAGCTGGATGAGGGCTTTTTGCGTCGCTTCCCCAACCTGGTCGAGTTGAACTTGTCTGGCAACCATTTGACTGAAATTCCTGCAGGCATCGAGACATTGGAGCATCTGCGGCATTTGCATCTGCAAGGCAACCGGATCGAGCTCGATCACGTAGGCCAGCGTCGGCTTGCCGCACTTAATTCATTACAGGTGCTGGACCTCAGCCACAACCCGCTGCGCCGGGCCCCGGTGTTGACTCATCTACGCAGCCTGCGCACCGTGAGTCTGCGAGCTGTGGGGCTGGAGGCGCTGCCTGATCGCGTTTCCTGGCGGGCCACTGTCGACCTTCGCGACAACCGCATCCGTCAACTGCGCCAGGACCTCTTGGAGTTGCGCCAACAGGTCGAGCGGCTCGCCCTGCACGACAATCCCCTGGATGAAAGAAGTGAGGGGCTGCTGGACGAAGCTAGCGGCGGTGCGGTGGGCGCGGCAAGAGGTGCTGCAGGATATCGTCATCAGCCAGTTGATGAGCAACTGTGTGAAACCTGGCTGGGTTCTGCCAGTGGGCGTGAGCGTGAACGTTGGCGGGCAGTGTGGCAGGCGCTGAGCGAGGAACCTGGATCAGCGGGCTTGTTTCGATTCCTGGCCGACTTTTCCGATTCGGTGGACTTCGGGGAGCATGCAGGCCATTACCGAACCCGAGTGTGGCGTATCCTGGACTACTGCGAACAGCATGAGGCGGTACGCCAGCGGTTGTTCCTGGAGGCTTCCGGCCAGCGCACCTGCGAAGACGGCCTGTTGTTGATTCTCAGCCAGTTGGAGCTTGGCGTACTGGTCGAGCGAGCAGTCAGTGGTGTACCTGCTGTTGATGTCGAGGATCGGCTGATGCGCCTTGGGCGATCGTTGTTCCGCCTGGATGAGGTGGACCGCATCGCGGCCCGCCACGTTGAGCGAATGCGTGAGGCCAGCCTGCCGGTAGATGAGATTGAGGTAAGGTTTTTCTATCGTTACAAACTGCTACACCCACTCGGCTTGCCGCTGGAGTCGGACTCAATGCATTACCAAGGTCACGCCCGGGTGACTACCAGTGACGTGCTCCGTGCGCAAGACCAGGTATTGGGCGCTGAAACGGCAGATGCGTTGATCGAGTCGACTGCACAGCGCCCGTTCTGGGCGGCCCATGTGCGCGAGCGCTACGCTTCTCGATTCGCTGCGTTGGCTGAACCCCTGCGGTTGCGCATGGAAGCGCTGGAGGCGGATGTCGAGCAAAGCCGGATTGATGATTGGACCTTCACGCTACGCAGCAACGCACTGATGTACGAGTTCGAGCTCGCCGAGCGCCGCTTGCTCAGGACGCTGGCCCGTGAGGTCTACCAGCGTCTGTATTGCTGAATACCTGCGCAATCGCTCCTGGGCGCCCATCGCGGGGCGCATGGGATGCTTTCAAGCGGCGCAAGCCTGTTCGGAGCGAGCCCGCAGATAGGTGGCGAGAGCCTGTTGCTCCGAGAAGCTTGTGAACAAGCCCAGCTTGGTGCGGCGCCAAAGAATATCTTCGGCGTCCAGCGCCCATTCCTGCAGGCAAAGATAATCCACTTCTCGGCTGAACAGTCCGCCCCCGATGGATTGGCCCAGGTCCTCTGGTCCGTTCATACCGTCAAGGAGGTGCCAGGCTCGGCTGCCGTAGGTAATTGCCCAGCGTTTGGCGATATCTGGTGCCAACCAGCCGTGACGGGCTTGTATGTCTGCGGCGAGTGCCTGAGCAGTGCTCATGTCTTCACCGCCTGGCAATGGCGCATCGGCAGTCCAGCTACCGCGCATCTGGGTGAAGAACGGCTTGAGTTCGGCCATGGCCGATTCGGCCAGCTTGCGGTAGGTGGTCAGCTTGCCCCCGAACACCGACAGCAGCGGCGCCTGCCCTTCACTTGCGGACAACGCCAGTGTGTAGTCACGGGTCACCGCCGACGGGTTGTCCGACTCGTCGTTGCACAGCGGACGCACCCCGGAGTAAGTGTGCAGGATGTCGCTGCGGTTCAGTTGGTGGTTGAAGTGTGCGTTCACCACATTCAGCAGGTAATCGGTTTCCTGCTCGGTGATCGCCACCTTGGCCGGGTCGCCGCTGTATTCGCGGTCGGTGGTGCCGATCAGGGTGAAACGGTCCAGGTACGGGATGCAGAAAACGATGCGCTGGTCTTCGTTCTGCAGGATATAGGCATGTTCGCCTTCGTACAGACGCGGCACGATAAGGTGGCTGCCCTGGATCAGGCGGATACCGTAGGGCGCGTCGAGCTTCAAGTCGTCCTTGATAAAGCTGGCCACCCAGGGGCCGGCAGCATTGACCAAGGCGCGGGCACGAATGGTCTGCAGGCTGCCATCGGCGTTCTGCAATTCCACCTGCCACACGCCATCGATGCGTTCGGCGCGCAGGCAGCGGGTGCGCGTGCGGATCTGCGCGCCCTGTTCACGCGCGGCCATCGCGTTGAGCACTACCAGGCGGGCGTCATCCACCGCGCAGTCGGCATATTCGAAACCGCGGGTGATGGCCGGCTTGAGCGGGTAACCCGGGCCGAAGCGCAGGCTGCGCGAAGCACCCAGGCGCTTGCGCTTGCCGAGGTGATCGTAGAGGAACAAACCAGCGCGGATCATCCAGGCGGGGCGCAGGTGCGGGCGGTGCGGCAGCACGAAGCGCATGGGCTTGACGATGTGCGGCGCCTTGGCCAGCAGCACTTCACGTTCGGCCAGGGCTTCGCGTACAAGGCGGAACTCATAGTGCTCCAGGTAGCGCAAGCCACCGTGGATCAGCTTGCTGCTGGCCGAGGAGGTGTGTTGTGCCAGGTCATCCTTTTCACAAAGGAACACCTTGAGGCCACGCCCGGCGGCATCGGCAGCAATGCCCACGCCATTGATGCCACCGCCGATAACGGCGAGGTCGTAGCAGTCTTGGAGGGGGGGCTGGGACGAAACGGGCTGGGACACGGGCAAGGCCTCCTGGGGCTGTTCACAGCGAATGTGAACATCAATGTTCGTTTGCGAAAATAGTAGCCTAATGAACAGGCGGCGGCCAGTCAGTCTTCATAGAAAAAACTGATCGGATGACAGGGAAATGAACATTTTCGAAAAGGCAGGGTGATCGATTTGCAAGGCAGGAAGAACAAGCGCCGCCAGGACGGTGCTCGACCCGACGGCTTCCAATAGGCGAGGCGGGCGGTCTCAAACCACGTCGAGGCGAATCTTGTACTGGTTGAGCAACTGGGTCAGGGCCGGGGAAGGTGCCTGGTCGGTCACCAGGCAGTCGACCAGGCTGATCGAGCCCAGGCGAACCATGGCATTGCGTCCGAACTTGCTTGAGTCCGCCGCCAGCAGCACCTGGCGGGCATTGGCGATGATGGCCTGGGATACCCGCACTTCCTGGTAGTCGAAGTCCAGCAGGCTGCCGTCCTCGTCAATGCCGCTGATGCCGACCACGGCGAAATCGACCTTGAACTGATTAATGAAGTCGACGCTTGCCTGGCCAACCACGCCACCGTCGCGGCGTACCGTGCCGCCGGCCACCAGCACTTCGAAGTCGTCCTTGGCCGCCAGGATCGCCGCCACGTGCAGGTTGTTGGTGATGACTTTCAGGTGATTGTGGTTGAGCAGGGCGCGGGCGATGGATTCGGTGGTGGTGCCGATGTTGATGAACAGCGAGGCATGGTCGGGAATCTGCCGGGCCACGGCGTCTGCGATGCGTTGCTTCTCGTCGCGCATCTGGTCTGCGCGCATGGCGTAGGCGGTGTTCTCGATGCTCGAGTCGTAAGCGGCCCCACCATGGTAGCGGCGCAGCAGGTTGGCTTCGGCGAGCTGGTTGATATCGCGGCGGATGGTCTGTGGGGTGACGACGAACAGCTGCGCCATTTCCTCGATGCTGACATAGCCGCGTTCGCGGACGAGCTCGAGAATTTGTTGTTGGCGTGGGGGCAGATTCATGGGCGGTCCTTTTGGGCAGCCGGACAAATTCTGCAATGATGCCGCAGGAAGGGGATGGCGACCAGTAGGCCGTTGCTCAGTCGGGGCCGCGCAGCGGCCCCGACTTCATGGCTTCAGGCGTCGTGATCTTCCCAGTCGCGGGTGCGATCCACGGCCTTGCGCCAGCCCTTGTACAGCTTCTCTTTGGCTGACTCATCCAACTGCGGGCTGAACTCGCGCTCGATGATCGCCTTGTCGCGCAGCTCGTCCAGGCCGCTCCAGAAACCGCAGGCCAGGCCCGCCAGGTAGGCTGCGCCCAGTGCTGTGGTTTCGCGCATTTTCGGACGCTCGACGCAGGTGCCGAGAATGTCGGCCTGGAACTGCATGAGGAAGTTGTTGGCTACCGCGCCACCGTCCACGCGCAGTTCGGACAGGCGCTGGCCGCAGTCCTGCTGCATGGCGTCGAGCACGTCGCGGGTCTGGTAGGCGATCGACTCGAGGGCGGCACGGATGATGTGGTCGACCTTGACGCCACGGGTCAGGCCGAACAGCGCGCCCCGGGCGTACGGGTCCCAGTAGGGCGCGCCCAGGCCGGTGAAGGCTGGCACCAGGTAGACGCCGTTGCTGTCCTTGACCTTGCTGGCGAAGTACTCGGTGTCGTAGGCGTCGTTGACGATCTTCAGTTCGTCGCGCAGCCACTGCACGGTGGAGCCACCGTTGAAGACCGCGCCCTCAAGGGCGTAGGCCACTTCGCCACGCGGGCCGCAGGCGATGGTGGTGAGCAGGCCGTGGGACGATTGCACCGCCTTGTCGCCGGTGTTCATCAGCAGGAAGCAGCCCGTGCCGTAGGTGTTCTTGGCCTGGCCGGGCTCCACGCACATCTGGCCGAACAGCGCCGATTGCTGGTCACCGGCGATACCGGCGATGGCAATTCCGCTCTTGGTGTGGCCATAGACTTCGGACGACGGGCGAACCTCGGGCAGCATCTGGCTTGGGATGCCGAGGATATCGAGGAGCTTTTCGTCCCATTGCAGGCTGTGGATGTTGAACATCAGCGTGCGCGAGGCGTTGGTGTAGTCGGTGACATGCACCTTGCCGCCGGAGAATTTCCAGATCAGCCAGGTATCGATGGTGCCGAACAGCAGCTCGCCACGCTCGGCGCGTTCGCGCACGCCCTCGACGTTATCGAGGATCCACTTGAGCTTGGTGCCGGAGAAGTACGGGTCGGTGACCAGGCCGGTTGCCTCGCGGATATATTGCTCATGGCCGTCGCGCTTGAGCTGAGCGCAGATCTCGGTGCTGCGCCGGCATTGCCAGACGATGGCGTTGTACACCGGGCGCCCGGTTTCCTTGTCCCAGACGACGGTGGTCTCGCGCTGGTTGGTGATGCCGATGGCGGCGACCTGGGCGTGGCTGATGCCGGCCTGGGCCAGGGCCTCGACCATGGTCGCGCTCTGGGTGGCGAAGATTTCCATCGGGTCGTGCTCGACCCAGCCCGCCTGTGGGTAGTGCTGGGCGAATTCACGCTGCGAGGTGCCCACCACGTTGGCGTCGCGATCGAAGATGATGGCGCGCGAACTGGTGGTGCCCTGGTCCAGGGCGATGATGTAGTTCTTGTCCAGGGTATCGGTCATGTCGGTGGCCTTGCACGAATAGGGGGTAGTTCAGGGCGTGGCGGGCGCCGGGTGTCAGCCCGGGCCCGGCGTTGGCATCAGGAAACCTGGGTGTCGCCCTGAGGATTATCGTCTGTCTGTTGGGCCGCGGCTTGTATCGTCGGCAAATTGCGGGCGATCAGCCCGCGGTACAGAACCGCGCCCAGGCTGGCGCCGAGGATTGGCGCGAACACCGGCACCAGGAAATACGGAATATCGCGCCCGCCGGTGAAGGCAATTTCGCCCCAGCCGGCCAGGAAGGTCATCAGTTTAGGCCCGAAATCGCGCGCCGGGTTCATCGCAAACCCGGTCAGCGGGCCCATTGCGCTGCCGATCACGGCGATCAGCAGGCCGATCAGCAGGGGCGCGGTGGCGCCACGGGGCAGGCCGTTGTTGTCGTCGGTCAGGGCCATGATCACGGACATCAGGATGGCGGTGATGATCACTTCGACCAGGAACGCCTGGCCGGTGGATAGCGCCGGGTGCGGATAGGTGGAGAACACCGAGGCCAGTTCGAGGCTGGCCTGGCTGCCGCGCAACATGGCGTGGCTTTGTTCGAAATCGAAGAACAGATTGCTGTACAGGAAGTACACCAACGCGGCGCCGCAGAATGCGCCGCACACCTGGGCGAGCATGTAGAACGGCAGCTTGCGCTTGTCGAAGCCGGCGAACACGGCCAGCGCGATGCTGACCGCCGGGTTCAGGTGCGCGCCGGACACACCGGCAGTGAGGTAGATCGCCATGCTCACGCCGACCCCCCAGATGATGCTTATTTCCCACAGGCCGAAGCTGGCCCCGGCGACCTTGAGCGCGGCAACACAGCCGGTACCGAAGAAGATGAGCAGGGCAGTGCCGAGGAATTCGGCCAGGCACTGGGCGGATAGCGTGGGTTGTCGTAGAGCAGTCGTCATGTATGACCTCGGTTCTTGTTGTTGTGAGGCGCTGGGCGCTCGACAGCAAAAAGCCCGGAGTCGATCCCCATTGACGCCGGGCGGGTACAGGAAGCGCACCTTATAGGTGCACCATTTATTCATAAACGAAAAAATATAGACAAGAAACGCTGATGTCAAAGGTCGAAAATGAACGTTCAGCCACATTCTGACTGCCGTGCCGCGCGGTGAACCCACGGCCGCTGCTCTAGCCTGGGTCCTGCGCTGGCTGCCCCGGCGGATTTACCCTAAAGTACCGGGCGACTTGTGATCGCCTGGAGCCGTTGATGACCCCCGCCCTGGACCTATTGAAAAAGGCGCGTGCCGAACACCGCGTGCACAGCTACGAACATGATCCGAAATCCGCATCGTACGGTCTGGAGGCTGCGGAAAAGCTCGGCCTTGACCCATTGCGCGTGTTCAAGACGCTGCTCGCCAGCAGCGAAAAAGGTGAGCTGCTGGTGGCAGTGGTGCCGGTGGGTGGAACGCTCGATCTGAAGGCGTTGGCCCATGCGGCCGGCGTGAAGAAATGCGAAATGGCCGACCCCCAGGCTGCCCAGCGCGCCACGGGCTACCTGGTTGGCGGGATCAGCCCGCTGGGACAAAAGAAGCGCCTGCGCACTTTCATCGATCAATCCGCGCAACAACATGAAACGATTCATGTTAGCGCTGGCCGCCGCGGCCTGGAGGTGGAACTCGCCGCAGCAGTGCTCGCTGCCCATACCCAGGCACAGTTCGCCGAGATCGGCCGTGGCTGATCATCTGTACTGATTCAAATTCCACGACTCTGTCACTGTTCGGTCCAGGCGCCTTGCTCCATGCTCGTGGCCTTTGCGCCCTACACAGGAGTCGTGGCATGCAACTGCATTTTCACCAGGTCGATGCGTTCAGTGACCGGCCCTTCGCCGGCAATCCGGCCATGGTCTACCACCTGGAACAGTGGCTCGACGATGCGCTGATGCAGCAGATCGCCGCCGAGCACAACCTCGCCGAAACTGCGTTCGTGGTCGCTGAAGGAGAGGGCTACCGGATTCGCTGGTTCACCCCCACAACCGAAGTGCCGCTGTGCGGTCATGCCACCCTCGCCTGTGCCCATGTTCTGTTCGAGGTCTATGGTGAGCAGAAGCCTCGTCTGGACTTTCAAAGCCTGTCCGGTCCATTGAGCGTGGCGCGTGAAGGGGGCCGCCTGTGGCTCGATTTCCCGCGCATTGATCCTCAGCCCATGGCTGAGTCGGTGGCCGTGGCCGAGGCGCTGGGGTGCGGGGTACAGGAGGTTTACCAGACCAAGGAGCTGCTGGTTGTACTGGCTTCTGAGCAAGCCGTGCGTGCCTGTGCGCCAGACATGGTGGCGTTGGCAAGACTGCCGGGTTTGGGCGTAATCGTAACGGCGCCTGGTGAAGAGCACGATTTCGTGTCGCGCTATTTTGCACCGAGTATCGGAATCCCCGAGGATCCTGTCACCGGTTCGATTCACTGCTCGCTCATTCCTTACTGGGCGGCACGCCTTGGCAGGTCGCAATTGCACGCGTTCCAGCTCTCCGCACGTGGTGGGGAGCTGTTCTGCCGACTGGAGGGGCAGCGGGTGAAGATTGGTGGGCAGGCCCGGTTGGTAGCCTCTGGCACCTTGGTGCTGTGATTCAAGCCGTTCGCGAAGCAAGTCCGCTTCCGCACCGTTGTAGCGGTATGCGAAAGCGGGCATGCCCCATAATGCTTGTCAAATCCTACAGCGCCGAGCTGATGCGCCGCACACCGCTCTCCTGGCGCGTCAGCTGCGCGGCAACGCTGCCGGGCACCGCGAACAACACCAGGTGTTCGGCCGCCACTGCAATACCGACCTGTTGGCCGAGCGGGTGGTCGTTGTGGCTGGGGAAGATCGCTTCAAGCTGGCTGCCGGTGGGAAGCTGCAGGCGGTACAAGGTTGAAGCGCCAAGGAAACTCTTGCCGATTATCTGCGCTCGCAACGTGCTGTCTGGAGCGTGGATGATGTCGTCAGGGCGCAGCAACACGTCCACCGAACTGCCGGGTGCCATGGTGTAGGCTCGGTTGCCGCGAAGCTCGCCGAGTTCGGTGCTTACTGCTTCGTGGCTGCTCATCTGGCCACGAATGAAGTAGCCCTGGCCGATGAAGCTGGCGACGAACGGGGTCTGCGGTTCGTGGTAGAGGTTGTAGGGCGTGTCCCACTGCTCCAGGCGCCCCTCCTTGAACACCCCTACGTGATCGCTGACGGCAAAGGCTTCTTCCTGGTCGTGGGTGACCAGGATGGCGCTGGTGCCTCGGCTCTTGAGAATATCACGGACCTCATGGCTCAAGCGTCGGCGCAGCTCCACGTCGAGGTTGGAGAACGGCTCGTCAAGCAACAGCAACTGTGGCTCCGGCGCAAGCGCCCGGGCCAGTGCCACGCGTTGCTGCTGGCCACCCGACAGTTCGTGCGGGTAACGCCCGCCGAGGCCGGCCAGCTTGACTAGTTCGAGCATCTCCTCGACCACCATAGCCTGGCGCGGATGCTTGGCGATGCCGAAGGCGATGTTCTGTGCGACGGTCAGATGGGGAAACAGTGCGTAGTCCTGGAACACCATGCCGATCCGGCGTTTCTCTGGAGCCAGGGTAAAGCCGGCGCGGGAGATGACCTCGCCTCCCAGCTGGATCTCGCCCTCGTGCACCGGCTCGAACCCTGCGATGGCGCGCAGCGTGGTGGTCTTGCCGCAACCGGACGACCCTAGCAGGCAACCGATGTCGCCCGCGTTGAGGTGCAGGTTGAGGTTCTGGACGATGCGCTGCGCGCCATAGCCGCAGGCCAGGTTGCGCAGGTTGAGCAGTAGCTGTTGACTCATGCGTGGTGGTAAGCCGGTTCTACAAGAAATTCCAGAAGGGCCTTCTGCGCATGCAGGCGGTTCTCAGCTTCGTCCCAGGCGACCGAGCGGGGGTCATCGAGCAGGTCCTGGCTGATTTCCTCGCCACGGTGGGCGGGCAGGCAATGCATGAACAGGGCGTCGGGTGCCGCCAGGTCGAGCAGTTCGCGGGTGACCTGGTAAGGCGCGAAATGCGCCAGGCGGCGTGCAGTTTCCTCTTCCTGGCCCATGGAAGTCCAGACATCCGTGGTTACCAGGTGGGCGCCGCGCACGGCTTCCTTCGGATCACAGATGATCTGCACGCGGTCGCCGCCCAATTGCAGGAAGCGCGGATCGGGCTCGTAGCCTTCAGGGCAAGTGATGCGCAATTGGAAATCGAACTGCACGGCAGCTTCGATATAAGAGTTGCACATGTTGAAGCCGTCGCCGACCCAGGCCACGGTCTTGCCCTGGATCGCGCCACGGTGCTCGAAGAAGGTCTGCATGTCTGCCAGCAACTGGCAGGGGTGCGATTCGTCGGACAGGCCATTGATGACCGGCACCTTCGAATTGGCGGCGAATTCGGTGAGCGTGCTGTGGGCGTGCGTGCGGATCATGACCACATCCACCATGCTCGACAGCACGATGGCGCTGTCGGCGATCGGCTCGCCGCGGCCCAGCTGGGTGTCGCGCGGCGACAGGAAGATCGCCTGGCCGCCAAGCTGGATCATGCCCGCTTCGAACGATACCCGGGTACGGGTCGAGGATTTCTCGAAGATCATCCCCAGCACGCGGTTCTTCAACGGCTCGAACAGCACGCCTCGTTTACGCAGGTCCTTCAGCTCGATGCCGCGACGGATCACGCCGAGCAATTCGTCAGCGGTGAAATCCAGCAGGGAGAGAAAGTGCCTAGCGCTCATGATTGACTACCTTATCTGCAACGTTTTGCAGGTCGACCGTATGGGTTTTGTTGACAACGGGAGTGACCTGCGGCGTAAGCCGCACGGGGCGGACGGAATAGGGAAAGGCGCAATACTATAATTAAATGTCGCCTTAAACCAAGAGGGGAAACAGCGCCTCTGTGTCAAAGGGTGTCGTAAGCCTTTGGCGAGCAGCTGTTTTTTATTTGCTACAGAGGTTGTACACGGCTTACCTCGATTTTGGCAAATTCATCGTCGCGAATCGTCGGCCTGATGTCGCCCGATTCATGCCGCGAAGCGCGCTGGCAAGCCCGGTTGGTGCGGCGCATAGTCGAACCTCCAGAACAACAAGGCAGAGGCGGCCATGACCAAGACCCTGCATCACCGAGCCTGTCACCTGTGCGAGGCCATTTGTGGCCTGAACATCGAAATCACCCATGAGGCAGAGGGACCGCCGCGGATCAGCTCGATCAAGGGCGATCCGCAGGATCCGTTCAGCCGCGGCCACATCTGCCCCAAGGCGGTCGCCCTGCAGGATATCCAGGAAGACCCTGACCGCCTGCGCCAGCCTCATCGGCGCATCGGTGACCAGTGGCAGGCGATCGGCTGGGACGAGGCCTTCGCCTTCGCCGCAGAGCGGCTGTGGGCGGTGCAGCAAGCCCATGGACGTAACGCAGTGGCGGTCTACCAGGGCAACCCCAGCGTGCACAACTATGGTTTGATGACCCACAGCAACTACTTCCTCGGCCTGCTCAAGACCCGCAACCGCTTCTCGGCCACCTCGGTGGACCAGCTGCCGCAGCACCTGACCAGCCACCTGATGTACGGCCATGGCCTGTTGTTGCCTATTCCGGACATTGACCACACGCAGTTCATGCTGATTCTTGGCGGCAATCCCCTGGCTTCCAATGGCAGCATCATGACCGTCCCCGATGTGGAAAAACGCCTGAAGGCACTCAAGGCCAGGGGCGGGCAGTTGGTGGTGGTGGATCCGCGGCGCAGCGAGACGGCGTTACTGGCCGATCGGCACCTGTTCATTCGCCCCGGTGGCGACGCAGCGCTGTTGTGTGGTCTGTTGCATACCCTGTTCGCCGAGGGCCTGGCCCGTGGTTCGCACCTGCCGATCAATGGCCTGGAGCAGGTGCGCGAGGCGATCCTGCCGTTCGATGCCGCCAGCATGAGCGCGTTGTGCGGCATCCCGGCCGAGGAAATCCGCCGATTGGCGCGGGACTTCGCCGCCGCCGACAAAGCGGTGTGCTATGGCCGGATGGGGGTATCGACCCAGGCCTTCGGCTCGTTGTGCCACTGGCTGGTGCAATTGATCAACCTGGTCACCGGCAACCTTGATCGGGTTGGCGGTGCGTTATGCACCGAGCCGGCGGTCGATCTGGTCGCCAGCACCTCGGGTGGCCACTTCGACCAGTGGCGCAGCCGCGTCTCGGGGTTGCCCGAATATGCTGGTGAGCTACCGGTCTCGGCCTTGGCCGAGGAGATCCTCGAGCCCGGTGACGGGCAGGTACGGGCGTTGGTGACCGTGGCCGGCAACCCGGTGCTGTCCACGCCCAACGGGCGGCGTCTGGACGAGGCCTTGGCCGGCCTGGAGTTCATGCTCAGCATCGACCTCTACATCAACGAAACCACGCGTCATGCTGACCTGATCCTGCCCTCCACCTCGGCGCTGGAGAATGACCACTACGATTCCACCTTCAACTTGCTGGCGGTACGCAACGTCACCCGCTTCAACCGGGCGATCCTGCCCAAACCGGAGGGGGCGCTGCATGACTGGGAGATTTTCGTAGGCCTGGCCGAGGCCTTTGCCCAGCGTGCGCAGGTCGAGCTCAAGGCGACCCTGCCACCGGCACGGATGATCGACTTTGCCTTGCGCAAGGGCCCCTATGGTGACGAGTCGTCCTGGAAGCTTTCCCTGCAGATGCTCGATGAGCACCCCCACGGCTTGGATCTAGGGCCGCTGGGTGCCAACCTGGCGGTACGCTTGCGCACGGTTGGCGGCAAAGTCGAAGCCGCACCGGCGGTACTGCTCGGTGACCTGCAGCGTCTGGCCCGGCAGGCAGCGCCGACGGCAGGCCAGTTGTTGCTGATCGGCCGCCGCCACGTGCGCAGCAACAATTCGTGGATGCACAACTATCATCGGCTGGTCAAAGGCAAACCGCGGCATCATCTGCTGATGCATCCGGATGATCTGCTCCACCGCCAGTTGCAAGACGGGCAGATGGTGCGGATCCGCTCACGCACGGGCGTGATCGAAGTGCCTGTCCAAGCTAGCGAGGAGATGATGCCAGGGGTGGTCAGCCTGCCCCACGGCTACGGTCACGGGCGCCAGGGCGCGCGCTTGCAGGTGGCCGGTGCACAGCCGGGCGTGAGTGCCAATGACCTGACCGACGAGCACTTGCGTGATGGCGTATCCGGCAACGCCGCCCTCAATGGCGTACCTGTGCAAGTGGAGGCCGCCTGAGCATCGGCAAGGCCGAGCACGCCGCTCGGCTTTCCGATACAATGCGTCACCGTGCCGACGACCCAGTCGGAAAGTTCAGCCGAGGTGCTTCATGGATATCATCGATACAATCAAAGAGCAGATCGCCAACAACACCATTCTGCTTTACATGAAAGGTTCGCCGAATGCCCCGCAGTGCGGCTTCTCGGCCAAGGCTTCGCAAGCCGTGATGGGGTGTGGCGAGAAGTTCGCTTATGTCGACATCCTGCAGAACCCGGAAATCCGCGCCAACCTGCCCAAGTACGCCAACTGGCCTACCTTCCCGCAACTGTGGGTGGCGGGTGAGCTGGTCGGCGGCAGCGACATCATGATCGAGATGTTCGAAAATGGTGAACTGCAGACCCTGATCAAGGATGCGGCCGCCAAGGCCAAGGCTTCCGAGGCCTGATTCCGGCGTTCCTTGCCAGGATGCAAAAGCCCCGCAATAGCGGGGCTTTTTGTTGTCGTCGGTCTTGCAGTTACTCTTCGCCCATCTGCGACTGCAGGTAGTTCTCGATAGTGATCTTGTCGATCAGGCCCAGTTGAGTCTCCAGCCAGTCGATGTGCTCTTCCTGGTCCTCGAGGATGTCCTCGAGCACGTCGCGCGAACCGAAGTCGCCAGCGGTTTCGCAATGGGCGATGGCGGCTTTCAGGTCGACGTGAGCCTTTTTCTCGAGCTTCAGGTCGCACTCGAGCATCTCTTTGGTGTGCTCGCCAATCATGAGCTTGCCCAGGTCCTGGACGTTGGGAATACCTTCGAGAAAGAGGATGCGCTTGATCAGCTTGTCTGCATCCTTCATCGCCTGGATGGACTCTTTGTACTCGAGTTTACCGATCCGATTCAGGCCCCAATCTTCGTACATGCGCGCATGCAGGAAGTACTGGTTGATTGCGACCAGCTCGTTTCCGAGGACCTTGTTGAGATGCTGGATGACGCTTACGTCGCCTTTCATGATGGGGTCTGACCTGTAGAAGTTGAGCCAATGCAAACAAGTTTGAGCCTCGCAACTATCTGTGTCAAACCTAAGTGATTGAATAATAAATGAAAATTAATCGGAATAAGAATGTTTGTGAACCGCGTTCGAGCGCTAACTTATTGAATTGCAGGCATAAAAAACCGGACACTAGGTCCGGTTCTTCGAATTTGGGGGAATTACGCCGCGTTGAATTCAACGGGGTAGGGCAGGGCGGCCTGCTGGCTCAGTTGCAGCTCGGTGAGGGTTTCGCGTACCACCTGCTTGGCGAGGCAGGCGCATTTGCCGCATTGGCTGGCAACACTGGTGGCGGCTCGAACTTCCTTGTAGCTGCAGCATCCTTCGTAGATCGCATCGCGGATCTGTCCGTCGGTGACACCGACACAAAGACACACATACATAAAGGCTGACCATCGCAGGTTGATTCGATGGGTTGGAGAGTAATAGTAATGAGAATGGTTGTCAAAACACTTTGTGTAAGGCCCGCGCCAGAGCGACCGATGGTAGAGATTCGGCCTGTCACGCAAAGCTGTGTATGATGGTCAGCCTTTGTTGGATCCGGGGGAACGCGTTCCGCCCGGACAAGGTTTTCCCCCCTCATCAGGAGAGATCGAATGAGCGTACTCGTTGGCAAACAAGCCCCGGACTTCACCGTTCCAGCCGTGCTGGGCAACGGCGAAATCGTCGACAGCTTCAACCTGGCCTCGGCCATCAAGGGCAAGTATGGCCTGGTGTTCTTCTACCCGCTGGACTTCACCTTCGTCTGCCCGTCCGAGCTGATCGCTCTGGACAACCGCATCCCTGACTTCCAGGCGCGCAACGTTGAAGTGATCGGCGTGTCGATCGACTCGCACTTCACCCACAACGCCTGGCGCAATACCCCGGTCAACAATGGCGGCATCGGCCAGGTCAAGTACACCCTGGCGGCTGACATGACCCACGAAATCTGCAAGGCCTACGACGTCGAGTCCGAAGGCGGTGTGGCCTTCCGTGGCGCCTTCCTGATCGACACCAATGGTGTTGTCCGCTCGCAGATCGTCAACGACCTGCCGCTGGGCCGCAACATGGACGAGCTGCTGCGCTTGGTCGACGCCCTGCAATTCCACGAAGAGCACGGCGAAGTCTGCCCGGCCAACTGGAAGAAAGGCGACAAGGGCATGAACGCTTCGCCGGAAGGCGTCGCGGCTTACCTGAGCGAGAACGCTGGCAAGCTGTAATTTGCCAAGTGCATAAAAAACCGGCCCTGGTGGCCGGTTTTTTTTTGCCTCAAGTTTCAAGCTGCACGCTACAAGTGAAAAGCACGGCGCATGCAGACAGCTCTTTCTTGTCGCTTGAAGCTTGTGGCTCGCAGCTCAATCGTCGAAATCGCGCCAGCCGCCCATCTCTTTCCAGCGATTGACGATGCCGCAGAACAGCTCTGCAGTCTTCTCGGTGTCGTAACGCGCCGAATGCGCCTCACGGCCGTCGAAGTCGATGTCCGCGCTCTGGCAAGCTCGGGCCAGCACGGTCTGGCCGTAGGCGAGGCCGGCGAGGGTGGCGGTGTCGAAGCTGGAGAACGGGTGGAACGGGTTGCGCTTGATATCGTTGCGCGCCACCGCAGCATTGAGGAAACCCAGGTCGAAGCTGCTGTTGTGCCCCACCAGGATCGCCCGCTTGCAGCCATTGGCTTTCAGCGCCTTGCGCACGCCGCGGAAAATATCGGTCAGCGCGCTTTCCTCGCTCACCGCCATGCGCAGCGGGTGATCGAGCTTGATGCCGGTGAACTCCAGCGCGGCGGCCTCGATATTGGCTCCCTCGAACGGTTCGACCCGATGGAAGTAGGTGTGCTCGGGGAACAGGAAGCCCTTTTCATCCATGCCGATGGTGACGGCGGCAATCTCCAGCAGCGCGTCGGTAGCGCTGTTGAAGCCACCGGTCTCGACATCCACCACCACAGGCAGGTAGCCGCGGAAACGCTCGGCCATCGGATGGCGCGAGCCGCTGCTGACCTGGCTGTCCTGGTCGTCTTCGTAAAGATCTTCGCTCACGCGTGGTCCTCCTGCAGGCGCCAGCGCAGTGTTTCACCAGCGCGCAGGGGAATGACGGTGGTGTCACCGAAGGGCAGGCTGTCCGGCGCGGTCCATTGCTCACGCACCAGGGTGATGGTGTCGGTATTGCGCGCCAGGCCGTAGAAATCAGGGCCATGCTTGCTGGCGAAGCCTTCGAGCTTGTCCAGGGCGTTACGCTGCTCGAACGCCTCGGCATACAACTCGATGGCGGCATAGGCGGTATAGCAGCCGGCGCAGCCGCAGGCGGCTTCCTTGGCATGCTTGGCGTGAGGCGCTGAGTCGGTACCGAGGAAGAACTTCGGGTTGCCGCTGGTCGCGGCATCCAGCAACGCAACCTGGTGGGTGTTGCGCTTGAGGATCGGCAGGCAATAGAAATGCGGGCGGATACCGCCGACCAACATGTGGTTGCGGTTGTACAGCAGGTGCTGGGCGGTGATGGTGGCACCGACATTGGCCGGCGCCTCGGTGACGAACTGCGCGGCGTCGCTGGTGGTGATGTGTTCGAACACCACTTTCAGGGTCGGGAAACGCTCGACCAGGCGGCGCATGTGCTCGTCGATGAAGCGCTTCTCGCGGTCGAACACGTCGATCTCACTGCGCGTTACCTCACCGTGCACCAGCAAGGGCATGCCGGTTTCGGCCAGTGCCTCGATTGCCGGCAGGATGTTGTCGATGCTGGTCACGCCCGAATCGGAGTTGGTGGTCGCGCCGGCCGGGTACAGCTTGGCGGCGTACACGATCCCGCTGGCCTTCGCGGCGCGGATGTCTTCCGGGCTGGTGCGGTCGGTAAGATACAGCACCATCAGTGGCTCGAAGCGGCTGCCGGCGGGGCGTGCGGCAAGGATGCGCTGGCGGTAGGCGTCGGCCTCGCCGGCGTTGCGCACCGGCGGAACCAGGTTGGGCATGATGATGGCGCGGGCGAAGGTGCGCGCCACGTCACCAACGGTGTGAGGCAGGACGGCACCATCGCGCAGATGGATGTGCCAGTCGTCGGGGCGCAGGAGGGTCAGGCGATCGGACATTGGAGATTCCAGGCGGGTCGAACTCAGAAGCCAATGCTACCGGAAAACCCCTGTTCGAGCACGGCTATCAAGTTTTCCGACAGGCGTCCGATAGCATTCAGGTAAGCCGTCAGAATCAGTGGAGCCGACCGTGCGCCAGCGTTACCTAGCCCTGTTCACCCTTGTCGCCAGCCTGCCGGCCGGGGCCATGACCTTCCAGACCCGCGTGGAGAACGTCGCCTGGAAAGTCGAGGGTGACCAGTTCGAATGTCGCCTGATCCAGCCGATCGACGGTTTCGGCAGCGGCGAGTTCGTGCGCCGTGCCGGCGAACAACCGACGTTCCAGCTACGTTCGGACAGCAATGTCCTCGGCGCAGGGTCAGCCACCTTGCTGGCCGCCGCGGCCCCCTGGCAGCCAGGGCGGGGCGATATCAACCTCGGTGCGGTGCACATGGCCCGCACTGGCGTGTTGTTCACCTCCAGCCAAGGGCAAGCCAGCCGCCTGATCAATGGCCTGCTCGATGGGCGCAGCACGGTGGTGCGCAACTACCGGGGCGAGGGTGGCCGGCCGATGCAAGTGCAGGTAATGCCCGTCAGCTTCGCCAAGGCCTACAGCGACTACCAACTGTGCGCCGCCAAGCTGCTGCCGATGAACTATGACCAGATCCGCCAGACCCAGGTTGGTTTCCCCGGAGGCGGGATCGAACTGGACAGCTCGGCGCGTGCGCGCCTGGATGTGCTGCTCGATTATTTGAAGGCCGATCCGACGGTCAATCACATCGAGCTCAACGGCCACTCCGACAACAGCGGCAACCGCCTGACCAACCGCGACACCTCGCGTCGACGGGCGTTGGCGGTTGCCGACTACCTCAAGGCCCATGGCGTGCCGGAAGAGCAGATCACCGTGCGCTTCCACGGCGAGCGCTATCCGCTGGCCAAGAATAACTCTGCCGCCAATCGGGCGCGTAACCGCCGGGTGAACATCCAGCTCGAGCGCGTGACACCGGTCGAGAAACCGCTGGAGAAACCGGCGCCACCGGTTGCGCCGGCGGCCCCGGCACCCGCGGCTACCTCACCTGCGCCTGCGACGCCTGCGGCCGCTTCCGCCCAGCCCGCTCCAGCGAAATCCTGAGTGCGACAGCGGGTCGCGCTCTCGACAATTCCTGTCGCTTTGTCGTCACAAGCTGTCGCCCCATTGTAAATTTTTCGGCAAGGCCGGTAGAATCATCGGCTTTCCGTACAACCCCGTGGAGTGATGGCATGGCGGACGTAAAAAAGGTCGTATTGGCGTATTCCGGCGGCCTTGATACTTCGGTGATTCTCAAGTGGCTGCAGGACACCTACAACTGTGAAGTGGTGACCTTCACCGCTGACCTCGGCCAGGGCGAGGAGGTCGAGCCGGCCCGCGCCAAGGCCCAGGCGATGGGCGTGAAAGAAATCTACATCGACGACCTGCGCGAAGAGTTCGTGCGTGATTTCGTCTTCCCGATGTTCCGCGCCAACACCGTCTACGAAGGCGAGTACCTGCTCGGTACTTCCATCGCCCGCCCGCTGATCGCCAAGCGCCTGATCGAAATCGCCAACGAAACCGGCGCCGACGCCATTTCCCACGGTGCTACCGGCAAGGGCAACGACCAGGTGCGTTTCGAACTGGGTGCCTATGCGCTCAAGCCTGGCGTCAAGGTCATCGCGCCATGGCGTGAGTGGGACCTGCTGTCCCGCGAGAAGCTGATGGACTACGCCGAGAAGCATGGCATTCCGATCGAGCGCCACGGCAAGAAGAAGTCGCCGTACTCGATGGACGCCAACCTGCTGCACATCTCCTACGAAGGCGGTGTCCTGGAAGATACCTGGACCGAGCACGAGGAAGACATGTGGAAATGGAGCGTCTCTCCGGAGAACGCCCCGGACCAGGCCACCTACATCGAACTGACCTACCGCAACGGTGACATCGTCGCCATCGACGGCGTCGAGAAGACCCCGGCCACCGTGCTGGCCGACCTCAACCGCATTGGCGGCGCCAATGGCATCGGTCGCCTGGACATCGTCGAGAACCGCTATGTCGGCATGAAGTCGCGCGGTTGTTACGAGACCCCGGGCGGCACCATCATGCTCAAGGCTCACCGCGCCATCGAGTCGATCACCCTGGATCGCGAAGTCGCTCACCTGAAGGATGAGCTGATGCCCAAGTACGCCAGCCTGATCTACACCGGCTACTGGTGGAGCCCGGAGCGTCTGATGCTGCAGCAGATGATCGATGCCTCGCAGCTCAACGTGAATGGTGTTGTCCGCCTGAAGCTGTACAAAGGCAATGTCACCGTCGTGGGTCGCAAGTCGGACGATTCGCTGTTCGATGCCAACATCGCGACCTTCGAGGAAGACGGCGGGGCTTACAATCAGGCTGATGCCGCAGGCTTCATCAAGCTCAATGCATTGCGTATGCGCATCGCGGCCAACAAGGGTCGTTCGCTGCTGTAAGCCGCCTCGAGCATAAGAAAAAACCCGGCCTAGGCCGGGTTTTTTCATGCCTGGGTTTTTGCCTGGGTGGCGGTCGTGGCCTCTTCATCCGGCATGGGCGCGGCTGAGAGATGGATGCAGGTGCGCGTATCCAGGTTATACAGCACCCAGCGTCGTTGTCGCCCGTGTGGGCGGTCGATCATTCGCAGTACATGGGTTTCGATGATCTTCTGACTGTCCGCTCCGGAAATGGCGATGATCATTGCGCCTTTGCTCTCTGCCACAGGTGTGCGTACAGGCTTGCCGGCACTGTTGGCATTGCTGTCTGGTACAAACAGCGAGCGAGTGTTGAAGTTGAGGGTGAGGAAGAACAGTACGGTGAGAAAAAACGGGAAGCCCACCAGGAACCAGGTATACAGGGTCTGGCTGTCTTCGCTGAGGAACGGGAGTGATGCCAGGGCAGACGCTTCGATCACGCCGGCAAAGACAGCGATAAGGGTCAACGGACTGATGGGGTCGCGGTTCATGATGAGGGCCTGGTGATGCTTTGCCCATCTGTAGCGCGTTTTCCCCCGCGGATTAAGCGTGCCTTGTTTCCCTCCCAGGCCACGGCGCAGCTTCAACACCTACCATTTATCCAGTATGTACAGTCGAATTTTCCCGCATGAAGTATGACTCAATATCACTTGGATCCAATTATGCCGACTGTTACTTTCTGATTCGTTGCGACGAACCTCTATCTATTACATTTTGTGAAATTGGCAGTGTGTAGGAAGAATCTCCATTAATTGTAGGCCGCTTCTTTCGGTGAATTTACCAGGGAAACCGCTGCATAAATAATCGTTATGCTCGGGTGTGGTGGTCTATCGAACTAAAAATAACGTATCAATGGGAATCGCATGAATAAAGTGCTGATCGTGGATGATCACCCGGTCATTCGCCTGGCCGTACGCATGCTGATGGAACGGCATGGCTACGAAGTGGTGGCGGAGAGTGACAATGGTGTAGACGCCCTGCAACTGACGCGGGAGTATCTGCCGGATATTGTCATTCTGGATATCGGGATCCCCAAACTGGATGGGCTGGAAGTGATTGCGCGGATGACGCTGGCGAGCCCCGCGAGCAAGGTACTGGTACTGACTTCCCAGGCCCCTGGGCACTTCTCGATGCGCTGCATGCAAGCGGGTGCAGCAGGTTATGTGTGCAAGCAACAGGAGTTGACCGAGCTGCTCAGTGCCATCAAGGCCGTGCTGTCCGGCTACAGCTATTTCCCCAATCAGGCATTGCACAAGGGGCGCTCGGGTACGGGAGGCGCCACGGAAATGGAGATGGTCGAGCGGCTTTCCGGCCGGGAGATGATGGTGCTGCAACAACTGGCACGAGGCAAAAGCAACAAGGAAATCGCCGACAGCATGTTCCTCAGCAACAAGACGGTCAGTACCTACAAGACGCGCCTGCTCCTCAAGTTGAATGCGCGCTCGTTGGTGGATCTGATCGAACTCGCACAGCGCCATGGGCTGGCCTGACCCCTATTGAAAAAGCCTCCGTTCAGGAGGCTTTTGCACGTTTGCGCTACAGATCGTAGTCAAAGTCGGCCAATTGCTTCTGCAGGCGCCGTTCCTCGAGCATGTTGTCGATGGTGCGGCGCTTGCTAAGGTTGGTCTTGGCCGGTTCGGCCTGCGGCTCCGCGTCGTCGTCCGTACTTTGGAAGTCGTCGTCGTTCGCCAGATCTTCTTTATCGGTGCTCATGCGTCACTCCAAGCCAAAGGGCCATTGGCCGTCCTTATAACGGGAATCGCAGAGCGGGTAAAAAAGATTTTTTCAATCGCCTTGTGCTGTTGTCAGCTATTGCTTCAATCGTCCGAGGTCTTGAGCTTGTATTCGCACAGGTCCTCGATTCGGCAGCTGCCACAGCGGGGTTTTCGAGCCTGGCAGACATAGCGGCCATGCAGGATCAGCCAGTGGTGGGCATCGAGCAGATAGTCCTTTGGCACGAACTTGAGCAGTTTCTTTTCGACTTCCAGAACGGTCTTGCCCGGCGCTATACCCGTGCGGTTGCTGACCCGGAATATATGCGTATCGACGGCCATGGCCAGTTGGCGAAAGGCGGTGTTGAGCACTACGTTGGCGGTCTTGCGGCCGACGCCGGGCAGGGCTTCCAGCGCTTCGCGGCTCTGCGGGACTTCACCACCGTGCAGTTCGACCAGCAGGCGACAGGTCTCGATGACATTCCTGGCCTTGCTGTTGTACAGCCCGATGGTCTTGATGTACTCGCTCAGGCCTTCGACACCCAGGGCGTGGATGGCCTGCGGCGTGTTGGCGACCGGAAACAGGCGTGCGGTAGCCTTGTTGACGCCGACGTCCGTCGCCTGGGCCGAGAGGATCACCGCGATCAACAGTTCGAAGGGGGTGGAGTAGGCCAGTTCGGTCTTGGGTTCGGGGTTGTCTTCATGCAGCCTGCGAAAAATCTCCAGGCGTTTGGCGGCATTCATGGGGTCAACGGCTTCCTAGACGGCGTGGTGAGGTGGTCGATGGGCGCAGGTGATTGTACAAGCCCAGCAGCAGGCCGAGCAGTATCAAGGCGCCGGGAGCGAGCGTGGCAATGTGCAGGCCGAGATCGTCGGCGAGCACTTGTCGACAGATACCCAGGGCAAGGCTGGCCACCAAGAGCCCACCCAGGCCGCGGCACAGTTGGCGGTAGCGGTGAGTCTGTGGCAGCAACTGCTCGCATGCCAGGCAGGGCAGCGCCAGCAACAGGGGGTAGAGGGCAAGTTGCTCGGCCAAGGGCAGGGCCCACGCCCGCAGCCCCAGGTGCAGACAGGTTACCAAGGTGGCGGTCAGTAAAGCGCTCGCCCACAGGCTGGCGCCTTGGGCAAGGTGGCTACGCAGTGGTGCCATCAGCGCCTGATGCAGGCCTGTCAGCAGGCAGGCGCAAAGGCTGATGGCGATAGCCTGGACAATGGTCCGGGTCGCGCCGAGCAACGGTGCCAGGCTGATCATCACTAGCCAGAACCTGCTCATGGGCGCGCCTCGTCGAGCAGTGCCTGGCGGTGGTCGTCGAAGTAGCGCAGCGCATCCTGGATCGCCTCGATGACTGCCCTGGAAGTTACCGTCGCCCCGGCCAGCTGATCGAACGCGCCCTGGTCACGCTTGATCGCCCAGGCCTGCTCCGGGGTGCCTTCGTGTGCCCGGCCAATGAACTGGTCGAGCCAGTGACGGGCAGGGTCTGCCAGTTGGTCGCCCAGGCCGGGGCTTTCCTGTTGCTCAAGTACACGCATGCCTGCCAGGCGACCGTGGGTGTCGATGGCGATGACCATTTCGATGGCGCCGCCATAGCCCTGGAACCTGTTGTGCAGCAGGATGGCGGTAGGGCTGCCGCCTAGCGTGGCACGGTAACCGGCGAGCAGGCGGCTGTGGCGCAGGCTGGTATCTGCCAGTGCCAAGGGTGTCTGCAAGGGCTGGTTGTCGTAGCTGCCCGGCGGCAGCACCGCCAGCCATTGCCGTTCCTGCCACTGGCGCGATGCTTGTGCAATCGGTTCGGCAGTGAAGCGTTGCCAGGCCAGTGTCGTGGCGACGGCCAGGAGTGCCAGCAGCAGAAGGCAGGCAGCGCTGCACCAACGGGCATTCACAGGCAGGCCTCTTGGCGGCGTTGCGCCCAGCGATCCAGGGACGGTGCGGCAAGGTTCATCAGCAAGATCGCGAATGCCGTGCCGTCGGCAAAGCTGCCCCACGTACGGATCAGGTAGATCAGCATGCCGGCGCCGGCACCGAACAGCAGGCGGGCCAATGGCTGTCGGCAACCGGATACTGGCTCGGTGGCGATGAAGAACGCGGCCAGCATGGTCGAGCCCGACAGCAGGTGCAGCAATGGTGAGCCATTGGAGTCGGAGCCGGAGCCATTCCAACCCACCAGGCTGAACAGGAACAAGGCGCCGAGCAGGCCGACCGGCGCATGCCAGCCGAAGACCTTGCGTTGCATCAGGAACAACCCGCCGAGCAGAAAGGCGAGGTTGACCCATTCGCTTGCACGTCCACCGAGGTGGCCAAAGGCCGAATGGCTGGCAAACAGTTCGTCGATGGTCAGGCTGCGGTTGTGGCGCAGTACGTCGAGCACCGTGGGGCTGGCCCAGGCATCGATGCGATCGCCGGTACCCAGGCTCAGGTTCAGGCTCTCAAGCAATCCGGGTGCTTGGGCGGGCCAGTGGTTCATTTGCAGGGGGAAGCTCAGCAGTACGAACACGTAGCCCGCCATGGCCGGGTTGAACAGGTTGCGTCCCACTCCACCGAAGGCCTGTTTGCCCAGGCCAATGGCGACACAGGCTGCAATTACCGGCAACCACCAGGGTGCCTGAATGGGCAGGGCCGCAGCCAGCAGAACGGCGGTGACCAGCGCGCTGCCATCGCCCAGGGTCGAGGCCACCGGCAGCTTGCGCCAGCTCAGCAGCACGGCCTCGGTGGCCAGCGCCGCGCAACTGCTCAGCAGCAGGTTGATCAGCACGCCCCAGCCATGCAGCCAGAACAGCGCGAGCAGCCCCGGGACACAGGCCAGCAGCACCAGTTGCATGGCGCTGCGCAGGCGCGGATCAGATGGCGGCATGGGGCGGCAGTTCCTCGAAGTAGTGTCGGGCGGCGTTTTGAAATGCCGGCAGCAAGACGCCGGTGTTAAGAGTCAGGCTCATTGTGCGAAGAGCTCATTGAGTCCCGAAAAAGCCATGGCCATAAGCCCGGCACCGATCAGTTGGATAGGCAGGCCGCGTAATGCCGTGGGTACCTCGGCTTGGCGGCTGCGCATGTCCAGGTCCGCATACAACATCAGCGCGAGCCAGAAGCCCAAAGCGGTAACAAGTGGCCACGCCAGCAGGCGCCAGCCGTACATTTCGGCATTGGACAGTTGCACCAGCAAGCCTAGCACCACGGCATTAGCGCTCAGCAGACTCGGCAGGCCTTGTGTTGGCCAGTCTGGCCGCAGGCGTTGCAGCAGGTTCGGCAGCGCCCAGGCCAACGCCGCCAGCAGCGGCAGGAAGAGCAACAACTGCAGGTCCTGCAACTGTGATGGCACGAGCAGTTGCTGGTAGATCCATGCCCCGACTGGCAGTGCCAGGAGGATCAGCAGTGCGCTGCACAGCCCCAGCGCATGCAGGCGCGCTCGCTCGCCCGGTTCTGCCTGCAGGACCAGGTGATTGACCAGCGCGGCGCTGACCAGGACCAGAACGTAGTCACTCATGGGGATGCCGACGGCGGGAGGATGGCGCCATTATCCGGCAGCGGGTGGCAGATGCAAATGCCCCGGCCAGGTGGCCGGGGCATGGTAGTTACTTAAGGCGGTTACTTGATGCGCTGGCCTGGCTTGGCACCGCTGTCAGGGCTGAGCAGGTAGATTTCCTCGCCGCCCGGACCGGCTGCCATGACCATGCCCTCGGAAACGCCGAAGCGCATCTTCCGTGGCTTGAGGTTGGCCACCATCATGGTCAGACGGCCTTCCAGCTGGGACGGATCCGGGTAGGCCGACTTGATACCCGAGAACACATTGCGACGCTCGTCACCGATGTCCAGGGTCAATTGCAGCAGCTTGTCTGCACCCGGCACGGCTTCGGCCTTGACGATCAGCGCCACGCGCAGGTCGACTGCGGCGAAGGTGTCGAACTCGATTTCGGCCGACAGCGGGTCCTTGGCCAGCTCGCCATTGCCCGCCGGGGCGGTCTTGGCCTCGGCGGCCAGCAGGTCTTCCTTGCTGGCGGCGATCATGGCTTCGACCTTGGCCGGTTCGATGCGGCTCATCAGCGCCTTGAACGGGTTGAGTTGGTGGTTTTCCAGGCGCGACTGGTGGTCGTTCCAGGTCAGCGGCGCGACATTGAGGAAGGCCTCGGCGTCGGCGGCCAGCACCGGCAGGACCGGCTTGAGGTAGATCACCAACTGGCGGAACAGATTGACGCCCTGGGCGCAGATGGCCTGCACCTCGTCCTGCTTGCCTTCCTGCTTGGCCAGCGACCACGGGGCCTTGTCGGCGATCCAGGCGTTGGCACGGTCGGCCAGGGCCATGATCTCGCGCATGGCGCGCCCGAAATCGCGGGCTTCATAGGCCTCGGCAATCGACGGGGCTGCCGCGAGGAAGGCTTCGGTCAGCTCTGGCGCGGCGTCACCGGCGACCATTACGCCGTCATTGCCCTTGTGGATGAAACCGGCGCAGCGGCTGGCGATGTTGACCACCTTGCCGACCAGGTCGGAATTGACCTTTTGCACGAAGTCTTCGAGGTTCAGGTCGAGGTCGTCGACACCGCGGCCCAGTTTGGCGGCGTAGTAGTAGCGCAGGTACTCCGGCTGCAGATGGTCGAGGTAGGTGCGCGCCTTGATGAAGGTCCCGCGCGACTTGGACATCTTCGCGCCGTTGACGGTCAGGTAGCCGTGCACGTTGACCGCGGTCGGCTTGCGCAGGCCCGCGCCTTCGAGCATGGCCGGCCAGAACAGGGCGTGGAAGTTGACGATGTCCTTGCCGATGAAGTGATACAGCTCGGCCGTGGAGTCTTCTTTCCAGAACGCGTCGAAGTCCAGTTCCGGTCGGCGCGCGCAGAGGTTCTTGAAGCTGGCCATGTAGCCGATTGGCGCGTCCAGCCAGACATAAAAGTACTTGCCTGGCTCGCCCGGGATCTCGAAACCGAAGTACGGAGCGTCGCGGGAGATGTCCCATTCCTGCAGGCCGGAGTCCAGCCACTCGGCGAGCTTGTTGGCCACGGCGTCCTGCAGGGTACCGCTGCGGGTCCACTGTTGCAGCATGGCCTGGAAGTCGGGCAGCTTGAAGAAGAAGTGCTGGGAATCACGCAGTACCGGGGTAGCGCCGGAGATGGCCGACTTGGGATTCTTCAGCTCGGTCGGGGCGTAGGTGGCGCCGCATTTTTCGCAGTTGTCGCCGTATTGGTCCTCGGCTGCGCACTTGGGGCAGGTGCCCTTGATGAAGCGGTCGGCGAGGAACATGCCCTTTTCAGGGTCGAAATACTGGGTGACCGAACGGGTGGCGATATGCCCGGCATCGCGCAGGCGCGTGTAGATCAGGCTCGACAGCTCGCGGTTCTCCTCGCTGTGCGTGGAGTGGTAGTTGTCGAAATCGACCAGGAAGTCGGCGAAGTCGGCGCTGTGCTCGGCCTGGACGTTGGCGATCAGTTGCTCGGGCGTGATGCCTTCCTTTTCAGCACGCAGCATGATGGCCGAACCGTGGGCATCATCGGCACAGACATAGATGCACTGGTTGCCGCGCAGCTTCTGGAAGCGCACCCACATGTCCGTCTGGATGTACTCGAGCATGTGGCCAAGGTGGATCGATCCATTGGCATAGGGCAGGGCGCTGGTGACGAGAATCTGACGTGGCTCGGACATGGTGGCTCGGCTACTTATCTGGCTACGGGGTAAAAATGAGGGTGATCGGCCACTATAAAGGGCTGGCGAATATATTTCACCCCAACAACGCATCCGCTGACGATTGACGGGTTAGCATAGGCGCCTGTTCCGTATTCCGTTTGCCAATGGGAGCCTCCATGAGTGCCGTTACCCGTGCCGCCGTTGAAGGCGTGCTTCGCCAGTACACCGACCCCTACCTGAACCAGGACCCGGTCAGCGCCGGTTGCGTGCGCGCCATCGAAATCCAGGGTGGGCAAGTCAATGTGCAGTTGCAGTTGGGCTATGCCGCCGGGCTGTTCAAGGGCGGCTGGGCGCAGGTACTGCAGACCGCCATCGAGAACCTCGACGGTGTGACTTCGGCCTCGGTCGGCATTGACTGTGTGATCGCTACGCACAAGGCCCAGGCTCAGGTGCCGGCCATGGCCAACGTCAAGAACATCGTCGCCGTGGCCTCGGGCAAGGGCGGGGTCGGCAAGTCGACTACCGCTGCCAACCTGGCCCTGGCCCTGGCCCGCGAGGGGGCGCGGGTGGGCATACTCGATGCCGACATCTATGGCCCCAGCCAGGGTGTGATGTTCGGCATCCCCGAGGGTACACGCCCACAGGTGCGCGAGCAGAAGTGGTTCGTGCCGATCAAGGCCCATGGTGTCGAGGTCATGTCCATGGCCTTCCTCACCGACGACAACACGCCCATGGTCTGGCGTGGCCCGATGGTCTCGGGCGCGTTGTTGCAACTGGTGACGCAGACCGCCTGGGACGACCTCGATTACCTGGTGATCGACATGCCGCCAGGCACCGGCGATATCCAGCTCACCCTGGCGCAGAAGGTGCCGGTGGCGGGCTCCGTCATCGTCACCACCCCGCAGGATCTGGCGCTGCTGGATGCCAAGAAGGGCGTGGAAATGTTCCGCAAGGTCAACATCCCGGTGCTGGGCGTGGTAGAGAACATGGCGGTGCACATCTGCTCAAACTGCGGCCATGCCGAGCACCTGTTTGGTGAAGGCGGCGGCGAGAAGCTGGCGGCCCAGTACGGTGTCGAACTGCTGGCATCGTTGCCGTTGTCGATGCTTATCCGCGAGCAGGCCGACAGTGGCAAGCCGACCGCGATTGCCGAGCCGGAAAGCCAGATCGCCATGGTCTACCAGGAGCTGGCGCGGCAGGTGGGGGCGCGGATCGTGCTGCAGGAAGCGGCGGCGCCGGCGATGCCGAGCATCACCATCAGCGAGGATTGAGGTTCAGGCAGTCATGTGGGTGCGGGCAAGCTCGCTCCCCCGATCGCTTCTGACCATTCGCTCAGGCACAAAAAAACCCGCCAATGGCGGGTTTTTTTTGAAAGCGAGGAAGCGAGATCGACTTAGGCGATCTGAACTTCTTCAGCCTGCATGCCTTTCTGGCCGCGGGTAGCGACGAAAGTAACAGCCTGGCCTTCTTTCAGGGTTTTGAAGCCGTCAGCTTGGATGGCTTTGAAGTGCACGAACAGGTCGTCACCCGACTGAGGGGTGATGAAGCCGTAGCCTTTCTCATCGTTGAACCACTTGACGGTACCGTTTTGACGGTTGGACATGTTTCTGTCTCCTTGGACAAAGTTGATTACGGTCAGGAAAAACCCTGGCCGGGACTGAGTGCAAAGAGAGCAGAAAATTCAGCGATGGGCCGATGATAATCGTGCATCAAACTAGAGATTCTCGGTGTCACGTGCAGCACAGTGGCGCCACCTTAACCCACTTTCCACGACCTGCCAATGGTCAAGGAGCGCTTTGATGAATTTCGGATCGGCGGCCGGTGCAGGCCCCGTCTGGCGCGGGATGGGCAAGGAAACTTTAACCCGCGCGCCGGGACCGGTAAGATGCGCTTCTCGTTTTTCACCTTGCACTCTTCAGGACACCCCGCCATGAGCATCAAATCGGACAAGTGGATTCGCCGCATGGCGCAGGAACACGGCATGATCGAACCGTTCGTCGAGCGCCAGGTGCGCGGCGAGCACGACAGCCGGGTCATCTCCTTCGGCGTCTCCAGCTACGGCTACGACGTACGCTGCGCCGACGAATTCAAGGTGTTCACCAACATCAACTCGGCCACCGTGGACCCGAAGAACTTCGACGCCGGCAGCTTCGTCGACATCAAGAGTGACGTGTGCATCATCCCGCCAAACTCCTTTGCCCTGGCCCGCACCGTCGAGTACTTCCGCATCCCGCGTGACGTGCTGACCATCTGCCTGGGCAAGAGCACCTACGCCCGCTGCGGCATCATCGTCAACGTCACCCCGCTCGAGCCCGAGTGGGAAGGTCATGTGACGCTGGAGTTCTCCAACACCACCACGTTGCCGGCGAAGATCTACGCCAACGAAGGCGTGGCGCAGATGCTGTTCCTGCAGTCCGACGAGGAGTGCGAAGTGTCGTACAAGGATCGTGGTGGCAAGTATCAGGGCCAGCGCGGCGTCACCTTGCCGCGCACCTGAGCCGACAAAGCGCGGGAATTGTTTCCGCGCCTGGCACTCCAACGAGTGAACAGTTCCGGCGCGCATGACGTGCGCCGGCTCTCGTCAGGAGCCTTCCATGAAAATTGACCCCGCAATCAGTGCCAAGCTGGCCGTCCTGCAGCCGAACCAGATCGGATTGCTGGCCTGGTCGCTGCTGGCCCATCCGCCGATACACACGCCACTGCCCATGCGCGCTGGCGGCGTGCCTCACCAGCCTGATCCCGACACCCCCCAGCCGCCACAGCCTGGCGAGCAGCCACCGATGGAGCCGGGCGAACCGACCTTGCCGGATGAGCCGCCTCCCGCTCCCGTGGCTTGACGCCGCTCAGTTGCCCAGCAGGTAACCGCTGCGACAGACCTGCTCGCCTGCCACATGGGCGACCACCATGCCCGCCGTGGCCATGCGCCGGATGCTGCGGGCATAGAGCAGCCCCGCCTGGCTATTGCGCAAGGGAGTGACCCGGTCGTTGAGCGGGTCGATGACCTCGGCGATCAGTGTCCCGGCTTGCAGGTACTGGCCGGGGCTGGCATGGAACACCAGCAACCCGCCAAGCGGTGCCATGACCGGCTCCACCGCTGCCAGTGGCGTGGCCGGATGACGCAGCGCCGGCAACGGGGCAGGCTGCCCTTCGATGACCCCGGCGTGGGTCAGGAAGTCGAGGATCGCCTGGCAGTCCTGGATGGCCAGGGCGTGGCTGACATCGGCCTGGCCGCGCAACTCGATGGTCACCGAAAAACTGCCTTGGGGGATCGGGAAGCGTTTGCCGAAGCGCTGCTGCAACTGCCACCACACCAGGCTGAAACACTCATCGAACGATTGTCCGCCCGAGTCGGTGGCCAGCAGGCTGGCCTGGACGCCCAGGTAGCGTGCCAGCGGTTCGACCTCGGGCCAGGCCTCGGGCGTGGTGTACAGGTGCTCGACGGCTTCGAAGTCGCAATGCAGGTCGAGCACCATGTCGGCGTCGCAGGCCAGGCGCTGCAGGGTCAGGCGCTGGGACTGCAGCGGCGTGTGCGCGGGGTGGGCATCCAGGCCCCGGCGCAGGTATTCACGGATCAACGCCAGGTTGTGCGACGGGTCTTGGGAGAGGTGGCCTTCGATCTGGTCACCAATGTTGTCCGACAGGTCGACGAACCTGCGGTTGAAGTTCTCGCCGCTTTGCAGCTCGAAGCGCCCCAGGGGCGCGTCCAGCAACACCTGCTCGAGGCCGACCGGGTTGGCCACCGGCACCAGGATGACCTCCTTGCGCAACCGCCCCTGCTGCTCCATGTCCGCAAGCCGCTGCTTTAGGTGCCAGGCCACCAGCATGCCCGGCAGCTCGTCGGCATGCAGCGAGGCCTGGATGTACACCTTGCCGGCGCCACGTGGGCCGAAATGGAAGCTGTGCAACTGGCGGGCGATACCCGGGACAGGGGAGAGCAGGTCGTGGGTCGAGTGGTGCATGGTGGTCCTGATGTGAGCGCTGTGCGGCAAGGGCCGGGATCAAGGATAGAAGCATAACTTCGGCGTTGGCGCACTATTCATATCGGCCGGGCGGACGGTGGAGCTCGGATATGGACTACCTGAAATGAGGACATGCCGAACCCGCAGGTGCTGTCTACTGATGCTTCATCGCGCTGCGCAACAAATATGTTGCGAGTGCAACCTGTTTGCTGCATTTTTCTCCTGGTGCATGCATGAAGTACAGCGAACTACGTCGATGGCTGCGTTCTCAGGGAGCCACCTTCGTTCCTGCCAAAGGCAGCCATTTCAAGGTTTACCTGGGCAATCGACAAACCATCTTCCCCGACCACGGCGCCAAGGAAATAGGGGAGGGGCTGAGGAAGAAGATCCTCAAGGATCTTGGACTGAGCGACTGACCACGCAACGAGGTTTCCAAATGAATTTCGACTATCCGGTAAACGTGCACCGTGATACAGGCAGTGTCTGGATCAGTTGTCCGGATATACCTGAGATGGCCAGTGCGGGCGATACGCTCGATGAAGCATTGTTCGATGCAGTGGATGCCCTGGAGTCAGCGCTTTCCCTGTACGTGGAGCGTCGGGCAGCCATTCCGTTGCCGACACCAGTGCAGTCAGCCGAGGCCATTGTCAGGTTGCCGGCGCTGACCGCGGCCAAGGCGGCGCTGTGGAACACCATGGTCTCTCAGAACGTGACCAAGACCGAAATGGCCCGACGGCTTGGCGTTAATCGGCCGCAGGTGGACCGGCTGGTTGATTTGCTGCATCGCTCCAAGATCGAGCAGGTCGAGCATGCCTTGCATGTATTGGGACAACGCATAGAACTCGCGGTGGTAGCTGCCTTAAGATGATCCGAGAGGTTCCTTCCTGGCGCAGATGCTGCGCCAGGAAGCTACTTCCGTGGGGCCAAAGGCCTATTTGCCAGGCACCAGCGTCAACCGCTGGCTACCGTAGGCCCGGGCAAAATTCTGCGGTTGCAGCGGCAGGCTGGTGAAGCGGCCCTTGAACCAGGCATCGAGCCCATCGCTGTAATGGTGGCTGGCCGGATTGCCGGACTGGCCATTGCTGGTCAGCACCTGCAGCGGTTCGGTCTGCCCAAAATCGACGATCATCCGCGCCGAGGCCGGCAGTTGGGTGTCGAAGCTGCTCCCCCAGGCATAGGGCGTCAGGGCCAGGGTGCTGAAGTCGCCACCCGCCGCCAGGGGCGCGCGCTCGAGCTTGTCGCCCAGGCCGTGATAGGCCGGTGCCGGCCAGCGGTACTGATGCAGCTTGCCCCACTGCCAGGCACGGCGGTCGGCGCCGAGTTGTGTGGTGCCGGCATCCACCGCCGCAGCCAGGCTGCGGGCGAGGATGGCCGGCTTGTCTTCTTTTTGCGGCGTGCCGCGATCGTCCCAGAACGGGCTGTCCTCGCGCCCCAGCAGGTGGTCGGCCTGGGCGGAGTAGGAAAGCTTGGCATTGCCGATGAACGCTTGCCATGCCGGGCTGGATTCCGGGCCCAGTTCATCGAGGAAGGTCTGGCGAGTGACTGCCTGGAGGAACAGTTCGTACAAGGCGGCATCGGCCGACACCGGGCTTAGCCGGCCATCGAAGGCCTTTAGCCGCGCCAGCGCATCGCGAGCCTTGTCGCGCTGGGCGCCAGGCAGGGCGTCGATGGCCTGCTTGAGCGGCTGGGCCATGCCGGGGGCGTCGAACATCTGCTTGAGCTTGTCGGCCAGCAGTGTCACCTGATCGTTTTGCAGGGCCATCAGGCTGCGGCTGTCGTGACGACCGTTGCCGGCCAACTGGGCCAGGCGTTCGGCACGCTCGGGGTAGTACCAACTGCTCGACAGCTGCATGCCGTAGCCTTTGGGCAGGCTGCGCTGGTTGGCGTGGCCGATGAAGCCGGCGGGCGGATCCTGATCGTAGGGGTGCAGCATCGCGTCGGCGTAGCCATCCCAGTCGTAGCGCCCGTCCCAGCCTGGCGAGGGCAGCAGGCCCTGGCCTTCGCGGCGGTTGGGATAGCGTCCGCTGACCTGCCAACCGATATGCTGGGGCTCGGCGAACACGAAGTTCAGCGCTGCCGCACCGACCTCGCGGGTGCTGTCGAAAGCACGCTCGATGTTTTGCGCGCGGGTCAGGTCGAACAGCGCATCTAGACTGCGATCATCCTTGAGCTGCGGTAGATGCAGGGCCAGGGCCAGGCTGCCATGCCCCGGCAACAGGGTGCCGTGGCGGGTGTCGTACATCACCTCGCGCTGAGGGCGCTGGCCGCGAACGAAGAAGGTCTCGTTGCGGGCACGCGCCGGTTGCCACTTGCCGTCGGCGAGGTAGGTCAGCTGGGGGCCCTGGCAGCGCACCTGCTCGAGGAACAGGTCCTGGTTGTCGGCCATCACCGCGCTGCTGCTCCAGGCCAGCTTGCCGTTGTAGCCTGCCAGTACGATCGGCAGCCCCGGCAGCGACAGGCCGGCGACCTGATACTTGCCGGTGTGGATCTGCACCGGGCTCAGTGCCCAGGCAGCGCGGCTGTCGCTGGCCAGCAGGCTCTTGCCGGCACGGCTGCGCTGGGGCGACAGGGCCAGGTTGCTCGAGCCGGGCACGCCCAGCAGGCCGAGGTCGGCCAATTGCTGGCCAGTGGCGGCGAGCGCGCCCAGGCCCGGCAGCTGGCTGGCCAGGTTCAGGCCCTTGAGCTTGTCGACTTCGCTTTCGGCCAGGGGCTCGTCCGGAGCGCCGGGCAGCAGCCAGGCCAGCTTGTCGGCACCGACCTTCTGCGCCAGGGTCAATGCCGACAGTTCCTCCTGCAGGTTCACCGACTGGCTGAAGGCGTAGAGGCTGAAGATCAGCGCCGAATCCTCGGGTTTCCAGTATTCCGGGCGATAACCGCTGCGAGCGAGTTCGCCCGGTAACTTGTCGCGATAGCGGAACAGGTAGGCGTTGACCCCGCGGGCATAGACTTCGAAGAAGCGCTTCAGGCGCGGCGAGGCATCGGCATACAGCTGGCTGGCACCCTGCTTGAGGTTGGCCGCGCGCATCAGCCGGTCGATCTCCAGGGCGTCGGCTCCCGCCAGCTCGGCCAGGCGCCCCTGGGCCAGCAGGCGCATGGCGACCATCTGCTCGATGCGATCCCCGGCATGCAGGTAGCCCAGGCTGAACAGCGCATCATGGAAGTTGCTGCTTTCGATCAGCGGCGCGCCCATGGCGTTACGCCGTACCGAGACGTTCTGCGCCAGGCCCTTGAGCGGTTGCACGCCGCTGTAGGGCAGGACGCTGTCCTGGTAGCCACCCATCTGGCAGCCGCCCAGCGCGAGCAGGCCAAGCAACGCGGCAGCACTGCCGAGGCGGAGGGGGAAGGGTGGAAGGACGGGGGCGGCCATGGCTGGATTCCTGCAGGGCGTGGCGGGGTTCTGAAAGGCGCTAAGGTAGTGAGCGCGCAGTCGCCGTGCAAGGTGCCGGGGAGCTTTATTTACCAGTGGTCATGCTGGAGCGGGTTGATCATGGGCCAAGCCCGTTCCCACGACGGTTTGCCTGGGAGTGGGCTTGGCCCTGAACACGTGCGCTGACGTTGATCAGGCGCCGTGGCACTTCTTGAATTTCTTCTCGCTGCCGCATGGGCAAGGGTCGTTGCGGCCGACGTCCTTCAGGGCGTTGCGCACCGGCTCCTGGTGGCCGTGGTTGCAGTGCGGGCCGTGCACATGGCCGTGGTCGTGGTGATGGTCGTGACCGTGATCGTGATCGCAGTCGGGGCCATGGACATGGGGTTGTTGGGTCATTGCAGCGTTACTCCGGTTTAAGATCGCCGGGGATTATCTCACCCCTTTGCCTCAAGTGCAGGTCCCGATGCACGAACAGTCCGGTGGCCAGCTCGCCACGCAGTTGATACTGCACGGGTTGCCCGCTCTTGAGCAGCTTTGCCAGAGGCTTGAGGTGCTGCCAGAGATTGGTCCGCACGGTGACCTTGAAGGTGCGCCGGGCATGGCCGCCAACGCTGCGCCACAGGCTGGCCTCGTCTTCGGCCAGCAACAGGTCGCCCAAGCGTACAGAATAGGCCAGGTGGCGGATGAACAGGCGGCTGTCATTGGGGTTGTCGACCCGCAGGTGCAGAACGAACTCCTGCTGGTGCAGGCGCACCTTCACCGGTTCCACCTCAAGCAGGTGCAACTGTGGTTCGCGCCAGGGATCACTGCCCCAGCTGACGCAGCCCGCCAACCCGCACAGCAGCAGGCTGAGCGAGAGCAGGCGGGCCAGGGTGCGCATGCTCAACTACCGAAGTAACTGGCGCAGCATTTCTTGAACTTCTGCCCGCTGGCACAGGGGCAGGGGTCGTTGCGTCCGGCCTTGAGGGGCGCGGTCGGGTCGATGAAGTACCAGCGTCCGGCATGCTGGACGAATGCCGAGCGCTCGCGGTGCTGGTGATCGCCCTCGAGGTCGTGCCAGCGCGCGGTGAACGTGACGAAGGCATGCTCGGGCTGCCCGCCCAGCACCTCGGCGCCCTCCACCTCCAGGCCTAGCCAAGTGCTCTGCGCGCTCCAGGCCGCCATGGCGGCGCGGTCCAGGCCCGGTTGCTGTGCTGGCAGGGTGGTGGCCACCAGATAATCCACCAGGCCCAGCACATAGGCGCTGTAGCGTGAACGCATCAGCGTCTGGGCATCCGGCGCTGGTGTTCCACTGTGATAGTGCCCGCAGCAGGTATCGAGCAGGTTGCCACTGCCGCAGGGGCAGATCGAGACACTCATTCGTTCACCACCAGTACTTGCCGAAGTTTTCTGGGTTGGCCCAGAACTTGGCATTGAGCCAGTCCGGGACCTGCTTGTAGTCATGCAGATCATAAGTGAACAGGCTCAACACCTGGTCATCGCGCTGGAACTGCTCGCTGGCCGAGAGCGCCAGCGAGTAAAAGTCGGTGGCCTGCCAGCCGCAGGCGGTCAGGTCGGCCAGCACCGCGACGCGGCTGGCGTTGAGGTTGCGAATGCCGCCCAGCAGCTCCAGGCCGGTGCGTTTGGGCAGGTGCTCCAGGCAATCGACCAGCACCGCCAGGTCGAAGCGCCGGGCGGCCTGTTCGGCGGGCAGCGGGCCGGGTGCGGTGGCTTCGATATGGGTATCGGGATGGGCGGCGGCGAAGGCTTCCAGAGCCGGGAAGCGGCTGCCCACCAGCAGCAAGTGGCGCGGGGTGAAGCGCTCCAGCAGGGCGGCCAGTGCCTGCTGGGGCGTGCGTTGGGAGAAAGCTTCGGTCATTGCCATTCCTCGTTCAGGTCGCTCAAGACTAACGGTCCCAGGCCAGCGGGCAAAGGGGCGCGCCGCTGCGGCGTGGCTTATTGTTGGCAGAGCGGGAAGCGCCGGTCTTTACTCCCAGAGCATCGGTTTTCTACCGATTCCCCCTAGGAGAAGCAACAAGATGAGCATAGTACGCACAGCGATACCCCTGGTTTTGCTCACCAGTGTGTTGACTGGTTGTGCAGGTTTGCAGAAAACCGACTGGCCGAAGTGTGCTGCCGTCGGGGGCGTTGGCGGCGCGGCCCTGGGCGCGATCGAGAGCTCCAGCTGGGCTGGCTGGGGCGCCTTGCTCGGTGGCGGCCTGGCGGCGGGTTACTGCTGGGCCCATGGTGACGGTGACGAAGACGGCGATGGCGTCCCGGACAGCCGCGACAAGTGCCCGGGCACCCCGCGCGGCGTGCAGGTCGACGCCAATGGCTGCCCGCCGGAGCCGGCGCCGGTGGTCGAGGAGGTCGTGGTACAGAAGGAAGAAGTCATCGTCATCCGTGACGTGCATTTCGAGTTTGACTCGGCACGCCTGACGGCCACCGACAAAGAGCGCCTGAACACCATCGCCACGCGCCTCAAGCAGGAAGCCCCGAGCGCGCGACTGAGCGTTTCCGGTCACACCGACAGCGTTGGCTCCGACAGCTACAACCAGAAGCTCTCTGAGCGCCGCGCCCAGTCGGTGACCAACTACCTGGTCGAAAGCGGTGTACCGCGCGCCAGCTTCGTCTCGGTGGTGGGGGCGGGTGAAACGCAGCCGGTCGCCGACAACGCCACCGCCGATGGGCGTGCCATGAACCGTCGAACCGAGATCAAGATCCAGCGTTGACGGCGATGTGCCCGCGCCTTGAGAAGTGGCGTGGGCACGTCTTTACTCCTGTGTGACCGGTAGCGGCCGGTGACACAGGAGCATTCACCATGCGTGTATTGTCGAAAGCGGCACTGCCGTTGGTGGTGGCCACGAGCCTGCTGGCAGGCTGCGCCACCCACAGCGATGGCAGCGCGCCCCTCAATCAAAGGACATGGCCCATCTGCAGCCTGCTTGGCGGTTTGGTCGGTGGCGGCCTGGGCGCCATCGAAAGTTCCAGCTGGGCGGCTGGTGCCGGCGTTGCCGGTGCGATTGCCGGTGGGTTGATTTGTTATGCCCAGGATGGCGACGAGGATGGCGATGGCGTTTTCGACCGCCGCGACCGTTGCCCGGATACCCCGGCTGGTACCCAGGTCAACCATATGGGCTGCCCGTTGCCGCAATATCCAGCCACCGCACCGCAGCCAGAGCCTGCGGCGACCCCAGAGGTGATCACGCTGGATGATCAGGGCCAGGTGCTGTTCGCCTTCGACTCCGCCGAACTCACCCAGGGTGCCCAGCAGCGCCTGCAGGGCTTGCTGCCCAAGCTCAACGATCCCAGTGTGGCCAGTGTCAAGGTGATCGGTTTCACTGACAGCGTGGGCTCCGACAGTTACAACCAACGCCTGTCCGAGCGCCGTGCCAGCGGTGTTGCGGAGTACCTGATCAGCCAGGGCCTGGCGCCGAACAAGGTGACCAGCCAGGGCCGTGGCGAGAGTGAGCCGGTGGCTGACAACGACACCGACGAAGGTCGCTCGCGCAACCGACGGGTGGAACTCCACCTGAACTGACCCCTCTGGCGCATGCCCCGGCAGTAGGGTTACTGTTGCCGACGCGGTCCGCTCGAACGAACCGCTTCGGCATAACAATAAATCATGGGGGCGGGGTATGAAGTTCATCCTGGGCCTGGGCAAGGCTCTGACGGTGGCATTCTGGGGTGTGGTGCTGTTCAACCAGTTCATGCCGCAGCCATTGCCGCTCAATCTGCTGATCAATGCCGCAGGTATCGTCGTGCTGTCGCTGCATGTGCTCGAGGTGCTGTTCTTCAACGGCAGCCTGCGCGGGCGCAGCCACCGCTGGTTCGACCGCCTGCAGATTCTGTTGACCGGCATCTTCCATGTCATGTCCATTCCCCGGTCGCAGGAGGCGCCGAGCCATGCGTAAACTGATTTTGCTGGCTGTAATGGCTACACCCTTGGCCCAGGCCGAAAGCCTGGAGGTTGCTCCCCATTCCATGCTGCGACTGCCGAACAAGGCGGCTAGCGTGCATCTGGAGCACCTGCGGGTGGCCGACTCGGCGACCTTGTTGCTACCAGCCAGCCTTACCGAACTGAAGATCGACCGGCTCGAACTGGGGCGCGATGCGCGCATCGCCATCGCGCCGGCCGAGCGCGACCTGCGCATCGAGGCGTTGACGGCTCGGCTGGGCGAGGGTAGCGAATTCAGTGCGCCAGGGGCGCCCGGAAGCTACGAGCGGCCCGCGCGGCCGGGGCGTAACCTGGATCTGCGGCTGCAGGCGTTGGAGGCGGAGCGGCTATCGATCGACGCCCGGGGCGGGGCTGGGGCGCCGGGGTATGTCGGGCTCGACGGCGCCAATGGCAAGCCGGGGGGCTGCACCTGGGGGCAGGCCAGTCGTGGGGCGAATGGTGATGATGGTGGCAACGGGCATGATGGGGCTCCCGGTGGGCGAGTTCGTCTGGCGGTGCCTGAAGGGTTTGCGCAGGAGCGGATTGTGGTGCGGCTTGATGGTGGTGCGCCTGGTAAGGCGGGGGCTGCGGGGAAGGCCGGGGCGGGTGGGGTCAGTAAGGGGTGTCTGGTTTATCGGACCGATGCGGGGGGGAATGGGCGGCCTGGGCAGGCCGGGCAGCCTGGGTTGGCTGGGGCCTCGGGGGAGTTGATTCTTCAGCGGCTTTGAGTTTTTCTGGGGTAGTGTTGTTTGGTTGTTTGGTTGTTTGGCTGTTTGGCTGTTTGGCTGTTTGGCTGTTTGGTTGTTTGGTTGTTTGGTTGTTTGGTTGTTTGGTTGTTTGGTTGTTTGGTTGTTTGGTTGTTTGGTTAGTTGGCTAGTTGGTGTTGAAAGTTGTATGCGCATTCATTTGCGATGTCGACGCTTATTCACCTTTCCGCCCTTACGGCGGCTTACTTAATGAGATGGTCACCCCGGCACCCTGCGAGGCGTACGCTTTCGCAGGGTGTTTTTTCTTCGGAGACCGTCATCATGAACAACGTGACACTGATCGGC
>Ga0247725_1000120_pt1 | contig 100232 bp, 93 predicted proteins | sample OKSTACKMCFT3sol_FD_183021 | JGI IMG/M metagenome (GOLD analysis project Ga0247725, IMG submission 183021) | Subsurface sediment microbial communities from gas well in Oklahoma, United States - OK STACK MC-FT3-sol | ecosystem: Environmental > Terrestrial > Deep subsurface > Rock core/Sediment...
AGAACGGTTCAGACAGCATACTGCTGAGTATGCTGTCCGGTGGGCTGCTTAATAAAAAAATCGTGGGGATCCCTCAGGGTCAGATCACATTGTTAACTGTTAACAATGTGATCTGACCCCATTTTTATTTTCATTGAAAGATTTCCAGCTATTGCCCTGTCTCTTATCACAACAGCATGATGCGGAGCCTGATTGTGATACACCAAAGTATCCTGTTTTATCAAAAATTAGTGACGAAGCTGCAGCGACTGGATTTTATTCCGTTGTTGTTGTTGAGGTTATACCTGACCCCGGTAATGATGCAGGCGGGCTGGACTAAATTACATAATTTTGACAGTACCTTAAGTTGGTTCGCTGACCCGGACTGGGGTTTAGGGTTGCCAGCTCCTGCTCTGATGTTATCTCTGGTGATTCTGTTAGAACTTGGTGGTGGTTTAGCGCTGCTATTGGGTTTATTCACCCGGATGACCGCTTTAGGGTTAAGTATCACTATGCTGGTGGCTATGGGAGCGGTGCACGCCAAAAACGGCTGGCTGGCGATAGCAGATGCGTCCAGTTGGCTGGCGGATGGCACTGTTCTTTATAACGAAGCTGTGATGGCGGCACCGGATAAATTGGCGAGGGCCAATGATATTTTGCAGCAGCAGCCTGACTATGATTGGCTGGTTTCCAGTGGCAAATTCGTAGTGCTTAACAACGGCATTGAGTTTGCTGCTACTTACTTGGTTATGTTACTGGTATTGGTTGCCTGCGGGGCTGGGCGTTGGCTGAGTCTGGATTATTGGTTAAGCCGCAAAGTCGTTGGAGTGGCAACAACACAGGAGGCTGCAGCTTGAGTTTCCTTCGGTCTATGTCCTATAGTGAGCGGCCACAACCGGAGACCAAACCGGATACGGCACTCTTGCCTACAAGGACAACGAATGTGAAGTGGTGGTTAACGGACAAAGCGACTGTAAAAAAACAGACGCCAGAAAAAGAGCAGCGTCAGCACAGTTACATGCAACTAGTGCGTTTATATCATGCGGATTTATATCGTTATAGTTGCTGGCTCTGCCGCAGTGCTGATATTGCCGAGGATCTGGTTCAGGATACCTATCTGCGAGCCTGGAAAAGTATTGATTTACTGCAAAATGAAGCCTCTGCCAAAGCCTGGTTGTTTACTATTTTACGTAATGAAAACGCCCGACGTTTTGAACGTAAACAGTTTCAGTATCAGGAGGTAGAGCAGGATTTATTGCTGGATGAGCACCAGGTGACTCCAGAGCAATTGTACTCGCAGCAACAGTTACTAAAGCAAATTGAGAGTCTCGAACCTGAATATAGTGAGCCTCTGATCCTGCAAATTATCGGTGGTTTTAGTGGTGACGAAATAGCACAGTTGCTGTCTCTGAACCTCAATACAGTCAATACCCGTTTATTTCGCGCCCGTAAACATTTACGGGATTTGTTAAGCCACGACAGTGTCAGGGAGCAAAAAAATGGATGAGTTAGAGGTTCGTCGCCGTTTGCTGACTGATCCCTATCATTTAACCGCTGAACAACAACAACAGTTGCAGCAGGACCCGGATAGTCAGCAATTTCACCAGGATGTGTTGGAGCTGGATCAGCATATCAAACAAGTGTTAAGCCCGCCTGTACCCAAGACGCTGGAAAATGCCTTGTTGTTGCAGCAGCACAAACACAAGCAGCAACAGCAGAAACGCTTTTACCAGAATCTGATTGCGTTGGCGGCTTCTGTGGCATTTTTAGCGGGCTTTGCGCTGAACTGGTCGTTTTTCCTGTATGGCTCCCAAAGTCTGGGGGAAAATTCTTTGGCTCATGTGTATCACGAAGAGCCTTATATGCACCACAGAATGGCCGCTTTATCTTTGTCTGATGTGAACAGTAAGCTGGCCGATTTTGATGCAGAGCTTAGTTCTTCAGACTATACAGTGGTATTTGCAAACTATTGTAACTTCCGTGGCACCCGCTCTTTGCATTTGGTGGTCGAAACAGAACAGGGTTTGATGACGGTTTTTGTTGTTCCTAAAGAAAACTCTTTGAGTTTTGAAGAACAATTTCATGATGAAAAATATCAGGGGCGCAGCATTGCAACTCATAAAGCTATTCTGGTGATGGTCAGTGACAAAGCTGAAACCCTGCAACAGGGCGAGCAACAGTTACTGAAAAACCTCCAGTTTAAAGCCTGAACGTAAAAAGCTTTGGAAGAGCTTTATGTGCTTCCGAAGCTTTCCTTTATAAAATTCTTTGTTTTATTGATCTCCATCAATTTTTACTTGCCAGTGTTAGAGTATTTTAATTTTATTTATTTATTATCAATAGGTTAGCCTTGATCTTTTCTGGTTGTTATTTCAGCAGTTCTACAATTTAACTTCAAAGCTCTGGTTGCAGCTGTTGCTCTGAGAGGCAGTAAATATGCACGACCTTAGTCGAATAGCTGGCTGTGTTTATTCAACTTTTTTATCTTTTAGCTGTATTTCCATCTGCTAATTGGCTCAATTGGCTGTTGTAGTAAGTTATCCTACCAAAGTAGGCTTGACTCAGGCTTATCAGGTAAGACAAGCAGACAAATTCCTTGTCTGATGAAGCACATTATGTAAAGATTCATCCCCTATAACAAATGGATCAATCCCAGGTTAATTGAGGATCTTTGTATGCGTATTATTTTGTTGGGTGCCCCGGGTGCTGGTAAAGGAACTCAGGCGCAGTTTCTGATGAACAAGTATGGGATCCCACAAATTTCGACTGGTGACATGCTGCGTGCTGCGATTAAAGAGGGCAGTGCTCTGGGGTTGGCTGCAAAGCAAGTGATGGATGCAGGCCAACTGGTGTCTGATGATTTAATTATTGGTTTAGTCAAAGAGCGTATTAGCAAAGAAGATTGTGCCAAGGGCTTCTTATTGGATGGTTTTCCGCGTACTATTCCGCAGGCCGATGCGATGAAAGCCAATGGCGTAGTGGTTGATCACGTGATTGAATTTGACGTACCAGATGATGTGATTGTTGAACGCATGAGTGGTCGTCGTGTTCACCCTGCTTCAGGTCGTGTCTATCATGTAAGCTACAACCCGCCTAAAGTGGAAGGGAAAGACGATCTGACCGGCGAAGATTTAGTGATCCGTGAAGATGATAAAGAAGAAACTGTACGCAAACGTTTAGGTATTTACCATGAGCAAACTGAACTGCTGGTTGGTTATTACCGTCAAGAAGCAGAACAAGGTCGCACCCAATATCACCATATGATGGGTACCTTGCCTGTTGAGCAAGTCAGTGCACAACTTGAAGCCTTGTTAGGTTAAGTTTTAGTTGTTGCGGCGAAGCCCACCTTGAGTGGGCTTTTTAATGGCTAACTTTTTTGATTTTTTTAAAAGCAAGCGAGTTCATAAATTTAGGTTTTGTCTGCAGAGAGTGTGGACTGGTCAGTTTTTAGAAACCCCAAGGTTGGTGAGTATGAGTTTAGCTATTACATCTTTGTATGCCGCCATTCTGGCGTTGTTGTATGTGGGATTGGCAGGTTTAGTGATCCGTCAGCGCTTCAAACACCGAATTGGCCTGGGAACAGGCAAAGAACCCCGGTTGTTACAAACGGTACGTATGCATGGTAACTTTGCCGAATACGTGCCGTTTTTACTTATTTTAGTTGCCTTGCTTGAACTGCAGCAGAGCCCCGTCTGGCAAGTGCATCTGGTTGCGGGTCTTACTTTGGCTGGCCGCGTGTTACATGCGATAGGCTTGTGGCGCAGCAGTGGAACTTCAGCACCTCGTTTCTTCGGAATGATTACAACTTTCGCAGCTCTTATTGTCGCAGCTGTGTTTTTATTAATGAAGTAACTGATGCAACAGACGGTACTGATGCTACATAGTTCGTTGTCAAGCGGACGCCAATGGCAGAGTTTGAAGCTAGCCTTAAAAGCGCAGTATCAGGTATTAAATCCTGATCTGCTTGGGTATGGCAGCAATACTGAGAGGTACCCAAGGCCTATGCAACTGGCGGATGAAGCCAAAAAGCTATGGCCTTTGCTGGACGGAAAAGCGGCAGGTTCAGTGATTTTGGTAGGACACTCCTTCGGTGGTGCATTGGCTTTACATATGGCGCGCACTCGTCCTGAACTTTTCAAAGCAGTGTTAGTGTTTGAACCTGTGGCTTTTCATTTGTTTAAATCCACAGATCCCGCTTTGTCTCAGCAGGTTCAGCAGTTAAGCCAGCAGATGCTGAATGTAAGTGCAAAAGACGCAGCAGAGCTTTTTATCGATTATTGGCAAGGTGATGAGTACTTCAATCATTTGCCGGATGTTATGCAGCAAAAACTCACAGCGCAAGTGGGGAAAGTGGCTGCTGATTTTGAAGCGTTAAGTGGTGAGCCTGCAACACTTATCGACTACGCCACTGCTATTCACTGTCCTGTGTTGCTGTTAAGTGGCGAGCAGAGCCAGTTATCAGCGCAACGTTTGGCAGTCATGCTGGCTGGTGTTTTGCCTTGCGTTGAGTTTCAAACAGTAAAAACGGGCCACATGGGGCCCGTTACAGATGCAGAACTTGTGAATACCATCCTGCTTGAGTTTATTCAGCGCCTTCAGCTTTAGGCATTACTCACCTGGGCCAGGTTAGAGTTTTCTTCCAGCAGCTGAGGCATAGCTTTGGCTGTTGACTGTTGATTTATGCTTATTTTGCGTGGTTTTAACGCTTCAGGTACTTCACGTATCAATTCAATATGCAGCAGGCCATGGCTCATCTGAGCACCAGTCACTTTGATGTAATCTGACAACTGGAACTTACGCTCAAAGTTACGTTCCGCAATGCCTTGATGCAGGAAGCGGCGACCTTCGGTTTTATCAGCTTTCTGACCACGCACCACTAAGTTATTATGTTCGGTTTCAATAGATAACTCCGCTTCATCAAAGCCAGCTATAGCCATAGTAATGCGGTACTGATCCTCACCTGTCACCTCTATGTTGTACGGCGGATAAGCCGGCTGTTTTTCATTGCGGGCAGCGGCATCCATCAGGTTAGCTAAATGATCAAAACCAATAAATGAGCGATAAAATGGGGTAAAGTCTAAAGTGTTCATAATCAAATCCTCTAAGGCAAATAATCTGTTCTGCTCTTCAATTGAACGAGCAATGTAAGCAGGTGCCGGATGGCCACCTGCTTACTTAATATGTGCACTTAGAGAGTTTTCAATACTGGGCTTTAAGATTTTTTGCCGGTTATTTGCGCAAGAGCAGCCATGCTGTGTGCGTAATCAGGTTCTTGCGCCAGAGCTGGAACCAACTGCTGATAGGCTAAATTCCCTTTAGCATCAATAATTAATACGGCGCGAGCCAGAATGCCCATATCTTTAATTAGTAAGCCGTAATTACTGCCAAAATCGCGCCAGACAGCGTCGGATAACACCAGTAACTGATCAACTTTTTCCTGAGCACAGTAGCGTTTTTGCGCAAATGGCAAATCGGTAGAGATGGTCATCATCACCACATCGTCCGACACTTTACTGACTTCCTGATTAAATCTTTTGGTTTGTAGCGAGCAAATGCCAGTGTCGACGCTGGGTACTACACTGATCAATATAGTTTTGCCTTTAAAGTCACTTAATCTGATGGTTTTAAATTTCTCGTCTACCACCTGAAAATCTGGCGCCTGTTGTTGTAACTGCACCTGATGACCTTGCAATTCCACAGCCTTGTTACCGGCTTTTACTTCAGATAAACGGCTTGGCAACTGTGCATTTAAATCGACGGCCCAGGTGGCAGGGCTTAGGATTAAACTAAAAACGATAGTTTTTATCAGATTTGACGACATTCACATGTCTCCCAGATTGTTAATACGGTTGAAAGTGAAAAAAACAGTAGGTGTTGTTTATTTTTTGTCAGATACTACACAGGGTTAGCGCAGAGCCATCTTTCTGACTACACTGGAAAATAACAATACGTGAAGTGAGCCGTAAATGGTAGCAGCAGTTTTGATATGTGACGATTCCAACCTTGCCCGTAAGCAAATGGCGCGGGCTTTACCTGCAGAGTGGCAGCAAAATATCCAATTTGCTGGTCATGGTGGGGAAGCGTTGGATATTTTGCAGCGCCAGTCGATAGACTTACTTTTCCTCGATTTAAATATGCCTATATTAGATGGATATCAGGTACTTGCTGCTATTCAGCAACAACAGCTGTCCGTCAAAACTATAGTGGTGTCCGGTGATATTCAGCCTGAAGCCCGTGAGCGGGTTTTATCTTACGGCGCTTTAGACTTTATAAAAAAACCCGTCGACCAAAATAAGCTAAATCATGTATTGGGTTTGGTTGAACAAAAAACTATTCAGCAGCAAGAGCAAGCCAAAACTGAACCTAAGATCGCAGCAGTAAAAAATACCGGATCTTTTGTACTTTCTAACGATTTACGTGATGTATTTCAGGAGTTGAGCAATGTGGCCATGGGCCAGGCTGGTGATCTGCTGGCGCGTCTGCTGAAGGTGTTTGTCAAACTGCCTATTCCAAATGTAAACGTCATTGAAGTCAGTGAACTGCATATGGCCATTGCTTCTGTAGAGCAAAAAGAAAACACCTCAGCAGTCTGCCAGGGCTTTATTGGCGGTGGTGTCGCTGGTGAGGCACTTTTGATACTCAATGACTCTAGTTTTGTTGATATAGCCCGGCTGATGCAATACGACGGTGAGCTGACTACTAAAGTGGAGCTGGAGCTATTAATGGACATCGCCAATATTCTGATTGGCGCTGTATTAAAAGGACTGGCCGAACAAATTGATATGACCTTTAGTCAGGGCCACCCCGTGGTATTAGGGCAGCATGCGCCTGTCAGTGAACTGATTAAAGCCAATGCCAGACGTTGGCGCCGTACTTTAGCGATAGAAATCAGCTACGGTATTGAAAACTATAATATCAGCTGCGATTTATTACTGTTGTTTACCGAAGATAGTATTAAAACGCTGAATTATAAAGTCGAATTCCTGCTGGAAGATTAAATGTCACAAAGCAACGTAGAAGTATCCGAAATTCACTGGTTGATGGACATGTTCCAGACGGTTGACGTCGGTCTGGTGGTGTTGTCTGCTGATTACCGCATTCAGGTGTGGAACGGCTTTATGGAGAACCACAGCGGTCTGACGCCTCGTCAGGTTCGCGACAGATACCTGTTTGATTTATTCTCCGAAATTGATGAAGACTGGCTCAGACGCAAATGCGATCCAGTGATTTTATTGAAGAACCGTGCCTTCACCATCTGGGAACAGCGACCTTATATTTTCAAATTCCGTAACTATCGGCCCATTACAGGCTCAGCGGAATATATGTATCAAAATAGCACCATATTCCCGCTGACCGATACTATGGGGAAAGTCACCCATCTTTGTCTGATTATTTATGATGTCACTGATGTGGCGGTGAGTCGTATAGAGCTCGAGTCGATGAACGGGCAGTTACGTACTTTGTCCAAAACCGACTTTCTGACCAGTTTAAATAACAGAGGTTTCTGGGAAGAGGCACTGATAAAAGAGTACAAGCGTATTCAGCGTAGTGGTCATCACAGTACCTTGTTGATGTGCGATATCGACCATTTTAAGCGGGTGAACGATACCTATGGTCATTCCGCTGGTGATGCGGTGATCCAACAGGTTGCTGCTGCTGTGAAAAAAAATCTGCGCAGTACCGATGTGGCTGGCCGTTATGGCGGAGAAGAATTTGCTGTCTTACTGCTGGATACTACAGTCGACCAAGCGATGTTTTTTGCTGAGCGTTTACGCAAAAATGTAGAAGCTATGGCGGTCGAATACAATCAGCAAGTGCTGCGGGTCACCGTTAGTATTGGTGTCGCTGAATACCATGAAGATATGGGTGAATATCGTGACTGGCTGGAAGCAGCGGATAAGGCTTTGTATCAATCGAAAGCCGCTGGGCGTAATCGCATTACGAAAGCCAGCGGATCAGAGCCACTCTGATCTAACACCACATGGCTTCGCGTGTTTTCTGGCCCTTGGAGCTGCTTTTTGTAGTTTAAGCTGGATCGCGAGCTTCACTGGCATCTTGATATGAGGATCAGAGCCAAGGCTCTGATCCCGTATTACAGCGGACAACTGCCTAAAAGTTTTACGCTACCATCCTCGTTGAGTTGCTCCAGTTGTACATTAAAGCCCCATAACCGGTGCACATGCTTTAGTACCTGCTGGAAATTATCGGCCAGCGGAATGCGCTGATTCGGAACAAATCTCAAGGTTAAGCTGCGATCGCCGGTAATATCGGCGCTGTACACCTGGATATTGGGTTCAATGGTACTTAGGTTGTATTGTGCGGATAAGGTTTGACGGATCTGTTGATAGCCCTCTGCATTGTGAATAGCAGAGACCTCCAAAGTACTCTCTCGATCATCGTCTGTGATGGCAAATAAGTGGAAATCACGGATCACTTTGGGTGATAAGTACTGACTGATAAAACTCTCATCTTTAAAGTTTTGCATCGCAAAATGCAACGTCTCCAGCCAGTCCGAGCCTGCGATATCCGGAAACCATTCTTTGTCTTCTGCGGTTGGGTGTTCGCAAATGCGGCGCAAGTCGGTAAACATGGCAAAGCCCAGAGCGTAAGGATTAATGCCTGAGTAATATTTACTGTGGTATTCAGGCTGAAATACCACATTGGTGTGGTTATGCAGTACTTCCAGAATAAACTTGTCTGTAACTAAGTTCTCCTGATACAGATGCTGCAATATGGTGTAATGCCAGAAGGTAGCCCAGCCTTCATTCATCACTTGGGTTTGTTTTTGTGGGTAAAAATACTGCGAAATTTTGCGTACTATACGCACTATTTCACGTTGCCAGGGTTTGAGCAGCGGCGCATTTTTTTCAATAAAATACAAAATGTTTTCCTGAGGTTCAGATGGAAAACGGTACTCATGCTCTGCCGATAAATCGTCTTTGTTCGGGATAGTTTTCCACAGCTGATTGACCTGAGATTGCAGATAAGCTTCACGGTCTTTCTGACGTTTTTGCTCTTCATCCATCGAAATTTTTTGTGGTCTTTTGTATCTGTCTACGCCGTAATTCATCAGCGCATGACAAGAATCCAGCATATCTTCCACTTCACTGATACCGTATTTTTCTTCGCAGTGACTTAAGTACTGCTTGGCAAATACCAGATAATCGATAATGGACGACGCATCAGTCCAGGTACGAAATAAGTAATTGTTTTTAAAAAAAGAGTTATGACCATAACAGGCATGCGCCATCACCAGCGCCTGCATCGTCATGGTGTTTTCTTCCATCAGATAGGCAATACAAGGATTGGAGTTAATCACAATCTCATACGCAAGCCCCATAAAGCCACGTTTGTAGTTTTGTTCGGTTTGAATAAATTTTTTGCCGTACGACCAGTGGTTATAACCAATAGGCATGCCAACACTGGAATAGGCATCCATCATTTGTTCGGCCGTAATGACTTCAATCTGGTTGGGGTAGGTGTCCAGTTTGTATAGTTTGGCGACCCGTTCAATTTCTGCCTGATACTGGCCTAATAATTCAAAGCTCCAGTCCGGGCCGTCGGATAAAGGTTGTTTTTTTGTGGCAGAAGACATAAGCAACTCCCTGAAGTCAGTAGCTAAGCGGCCTGTTTTTTGAAAAGTTCGCGAAATACAGGATAAATGTCTGCGACTTGCCGTATCGGCTGAATGGCAAAGTTATCAAAACTCTGCTGCAATTTTTCATACTCCAGCCACAAGCTCTGGTGGGGCCGTGGGGTAATTTCGATATAGGCGTAATAACGGACAAAAGGCAAAATCTGCTGCGCCAGCAAATCGGCACATTGCGGGCTGTCATCGGCCCAGTTATCACCGTCTGAGGCTTGCGCTGCATAGATATTCCACTCGGCTGGGTTATATCTGTCTTTGACAATATCGGCCATCATTTTCAGCGCACTGGACACTATTGTGCCGCCTGTTTCTTGTGAGTAAAAAAACTCTTGTTCGTCGACTTCTTTGGCCTGAGTATGATGGCGGATATACACCACTTCGACATTTTTATAGCTGCGGCTTAAAAACATATAAAGCAGGATATAAAAACGTTTGGCCATGTCCTTGGTCGCCTGATCCATCGAACCCGATACATCCATCAGGCAAAACATCACCGCCTTACTGGTAGGTTCAGGCCGTTTCTGGAAATTGCGAAAGCGTAAATCAAAGCTGTCGATAAAAGGCACTGCATCTATTCGTTTTTCCAAAAGCGCTATCTGTTCGCGTAGCGCCATCAACTGATGCTGATCCGGCACAGCTTCTGCTTCAACCAAAGCCAATTTAGCTTCCAGCTCATGTAGTTCACGTTTTTTACCAGCAGTCATAGCCACGCGGCGTGCGAGTGAGCCTTGTAAGGACCGCACTATATCAATATTGGTAGGTACGCCTTCAGAGCGAAAACCTGCCCGCACATTTTTGTACTGCACCAGCTTATCCAACTGGTTTTTTTTCAGATTGGGCAGTTCTAAATCTTCAAATAACAAATCCAGGTATTCATCTTTGGAGATTGAGAACACAAATTCGTCTTCGCCTTCGCCATCTGCGCTGGCATCGCCCTGGCCTGAACCTGCCCCTTGTCCGCTTTGAGGCCGTTTGATTTTATCGCCAGGGCTGAATTGGTCATTACCAGGATGCACCCGCTCTCTGTGGCCGCCCTGGCCTTGATGGAAAAAAGGTTCGGTAATGTCTTTGCCGGGAATAGAGACTTTTTCACCGTTGTTGATATCAGTGACACTGCGTTTGCTGATGGCATCGGACACAGCTTGTTTAATTTGCTGCTTGTAGCGGCGAATAAAGCGCTGTCGGTTGACAGCACTTTTATTTTTGCCATTTAAGCGTCGGTCAATAAAATGCGCCATACAACCTCCGGGGCTTTGACCTTACTGTGATTTGCGAACCCGTAAATACCACTCGCTCAGTAAGCGCACTTGTTTACGGGTGTAGCCTTTCTCCATCATCCGGTCGACAAAATCATCATGTTTTTTCTGATCGTCGGTGGAGGTTTTGGCATTAAACGAAATCACAGGCAACAGCTCTTCTGTGCTGGAGAACATCTTTTTCTCTATCACAGTGCGAAGTTTTTCATAGCTGGTCCAGGTAGGATTTTTGCCATTATTTTTGGCTTTGGCCCGCAAGACAAAATTGACGATTTCATTGCGGAAATCTTTGGGATTGCTGATGCCCGCTGGCTTTTCAATTTTCTCAAGCTCAGCATTCAGTGCAGCTCTGTCAAACAACTGACCGGTTTCTGGGTCGCGGTATTCCTGATCCTGGATCCAGAAGTCAGCATAAATGACATAACGGTCAAAAATATTCTGGCCATATTCGGAGTAGGACTCTAAATAGGCGGTTTGAATTTCTTTGCCGATAAATTCTATGTATTTCGGAATTAAGTAGCCTTTTAAATGCTCCAGATAACGCTCTGACACATCGGACGGGAATTGCTCCCGCTCAATCTGCTGCTCCAGCACATAAAACAAATGCACAGGGTTAGCGGCCACTTCGGTCGAGTCAAAGTTAAAGACACGGGATAAAATTTTGAAAGCAAAACGGGTGGATAAACCCGACATGCCTTCATCCACGCCCGCATAATCGCGGTACTCTTGGTAAGACTTCGCTTTAGGGTCTGTGTCTTTTAAGCTTTCGCCATCATACACCCGCATTTTTGAATATAAACTGGAGTTCTCCGGCGCTTTTAAACGCGACAATACGGCAAACTGTGCCAGCGAGGTTAAAGTCGCTGGAGAGCAAGGTGCGACTTTTAATTCACTATGCTCCAGCAGTTTTTCGTAAATTTTGACTTCTTCAGACACCCGCAGGCAATAAGGCACTTTGACAATATACACCCTGTCTAAAAAGGCCTCATTGTTTTTGTTGTTGCGAAAGGTCTGCCATTCCGACTCGTTGCTGTGTGCCAGAATAATGCCTTCAAAGGGCAGGGCGGCCAGACCTTCAGTACCGTTGTAATTGCCTTCCTGAGTGGCAGTTAACAGTGGATGCAGCACTTTAATAGGTGCTTTAAACATCTCAACAAACTCCATCAGGCCCTGATTGGCACGGCATAACGCGCCTGAATAGCTGTAAGCATCCGGATCGTTTTGGGCAAAATGCTCCAACTGGCGGATATCGACTTTACCTACTAAGGATGCAATGTCCTGATTGTTTTCATCACCAGGCTCAGTTTTAGCAATGCAGATTTGATCCAGAATCGAAGGGTATTTTTTTACCACTTTAAATTGGCTGATATCGCCGTTAAATTCATGCAGGCGTTTACTGGCCCATGGCGACATAATGGTTTTCAGGTAACGTTTGGGAATGCCGTATTCCTGCTCCAGAAGATTGCCATCCTCATTAACATCAAACAGGCACAAAGGGCTGTCGTACACAGGGGAGCCTTTGATGTAAAAGACAGGCACTTGCTGCATCAGCGATTTAAGCTTTTCGGCTAAAGAGGATTTACCACCACCCACCGGACCTAGCAGATATAAGATCTGTTTACGCTCTTCCAGGCCCTGAGCTGAGTGCTTCAGGTAGGAGACTATTTGTTCTATCGCATCTTCCATGCCATAAAACTCGGCAAAAGCCGGATAACGAGCTATCACTCTGTTGGAAAATAATCGGCTTAGTTTGGGATCTTGGGCTGTATCAATCAGCTCAGGCTGACCTATGGCCATTAACAAGCGCTCGGCTGCGCTTGCATAACAACTTTTATCTTTTTTACACAGCTCCAGATACTCCTGGATACTGTATTCCTCTTCTTTAGCTGCTTCGTATCTGGACTTGTAGTGCTCAAAAATGCCCATAGTGCACCTCCGAAACTGGTCTGTGGGAACTGAATGCAAATAAAGCCGCTGATGTAAGGTTAGACAGTAAAAAAGCGCTTCGCTCAACTAATTCACAGAAAAATATGAATTTTTTTTGTAGCGATGCGTGCACAGAACAGGTGGGAGCCCAGCGTAGAGCCTCTGGTTTTTAATTCGGAACAAAAAAGAAAGCCCGGCGAGCCGGGCTTGAGGATCTACAACAACTGAAGATTAAGCAGCGAAGTTTTTCGCAGCAAATTCCCAGTTGATTAATGCCCAGAATGCATTCAGGTAGGTTGGACGTGCATTACGGAAATCGATGTAGTACGCATGTTCCCACAGATCCACTGTCATCAGAGGTGTTACTGAGCTATCAGTCAGTGGCGTGCCAGCGTTGCTGGTATTGACGATATCTAAAGAACCGTCTGCTTTTTTCACTAACCAGGTCCAGCTTGAACCAAAGTTATTGACTGCTTTGTCGTTAAAAGCAGTTTGGAAGGCAGCGAAAGAGCCCCATTGTGCCGTGATAGCAGCAGCTAAAGCACCTGTTGGTTCACCGCCGCCATTTGGTGATAAGCAGTTCCAGTAAAAAGTGTGGTTCCAAATCTGAGCTGCATTGTTAAATACAGGACCTTGAGAAGTGCGGATGATGTCTTCTAGAGACTTACCAGCAAATTCAGTACCTTCAACCAGTGAATTTAATTTCACCACATAGGCGTTATGGTGTTTGCCATGGTGATAATCCAGAGTTTCAGGAGAGATGTGAGGTAATAATGCGTCTTTTGCGAAAGGTAATGCTGGTAATTCGAAAGCCATTGTCGTTCTCCGTAGGCGTTGTTTATGGGGTCTGCATCGCGTAGACTACAAAACCCGACTAAATTACTCAAGTTTTAGTCGTAAATTTCACAATCAGAGTTTATTGCAATGCAGTAGTCTGCTCCCCATATTCTTGGGGCGTATTGCAAAATCTCAAGTGCGAAATGAGTAAACACAGCGTAAAATGAGACAAATTTTTAAACCCAGTAGTGCCAGAGGCTGAAGATGGAAACCATTGAGAAAATTAAACAACAGTTGGCTGATAATCCAATTATCATTTATATGAAAGGTTCGCCAAAATTACCGAGTTGCGGTTTTTCAGCTCAGGCGTCTCAAGCCCTGATTGCATGTGGTCAACCTTTTGCATTTGTCGACATTCTGCAAAACCCGGATATCCGTGCTGAATTACCAAAATATGCCAACTGGCCAACTTTCCCACAGTTATGGGTGGAAGGTGAGCTGATTGGTGGTTGTGACATTATTCTGGAAATGTTCCAGCGTGGTGAATTGCAGCCGCTGATTAATGAAACGGCTGCTAAGTACAACAGCGAAAGCGCAGAATAATGTAGTGTTTGAAGCAAAAAGGCAGCGCAAGCTGCCTTTTGTGTTTCTAAAGAAGAGAGTGAATTAGGCCGGGTCTGATTCCGTGCTCTCTTCCTGTTCACAGTCATCCATTAGCATAGGTGGCGGCCAGCCGCCCAGTTGATGCCAACGATTGACTATGTAGCAGAATAATTCAGCGGTACGTTCTGTGTCATACAAAGCGCTGTGTGCTTCTTTGTTGTCAAAATCAATACCTGCTTGTTTACAAGCTTTTGCCAGAACGGTCTGACCTAAAGCCAGCGCAGATAAAGTCGTGGTATCAAAGGATACAAAAGCGTGAAAAGGCGAGCGTTTTAATTTAATTCGATCAATAGCTGCATTTAAAAAACTTTGATCAAAAGCTGCATTATGAGCCACCACTACAGCTCGTTGACAGTCGGCATCTTTCTGCGCTTTACGTACAGCCCGGCAAATTTCGGTCAGAGCTTCCCGCTCTGAAACTGCGCCACGAAGCGGATTGTAGGGATCTATGCCATTAAAAGCTAAGGAGCTGGCTTCCATATTTGCCCCCTCGAAAGGTTCAATATGAAAATGCAAGGTCTGGCTTGGAACAAGCATGCCTTTTTCGTCTATAGTCAACAAAGTTGCAGCGATTTCTAACAATGCATCTGTTTTTGCATTAAAGCCTGCGGTTTCGACGTCGATAACAACAGGGAAGTAGCCACGAAAACGTTGTGCTAACGGATGTAAAGCTTGAGTCATAAGACCTGTGTCCTGATAAGATAGGCAGGCATTATGCCAAATAATTTGCAAAGCGTCTTGTTTGAGTACCTTGTTTGTCCTGGTGGAAGTTGAAAAACAACAGGTGTTGAGATGAAAAAAGGGAAACCTATGCGATATAAGCTTTGGCTGGTACCAATTCTGCTGGCGGCTGCTCAGACACAGGCCGGGTTGCGTCAGTATTCAGCGACAGTCGACCAATCTACCTGGTCTTTGAAGCAAAACTCGCCTTTGGTGTGTGAACTGAGTCATCCAGTGCCGCGTTTTGGTGAAGCGTTTTTCCGAAGCACAGCCGGAAAAGAGCTGAACATGCAGTTTGAATTGAACATGTTGCGTTTGCCTGATCATTATGCCTTGGCAGAAGTGCTGTCAGTTCCGCCGGTCTGGCGTCCGGGTGAGCAGGCCAAAGCTATCAGTAGCATGAAAATGTTGAAACAGTTTGACGGTGATTTAGGTAAAGCCGAGAGCTGGATCATGCTGACTGAGCTGGAGCAAGGTTATAGCCCAACCTTCTACTTCTCAGACTGGTATAGCCCTTATGACAAGGTGAGCGTGTCTTTAAATCCTGTACATTTTATTGAAGCCATGGACCAGTTTACTCAGTGTGTGAGTTCTTTATTGCCTTACACCTTTGATGATATCGCTTTTACTGTGTTGACCTACGAATCAGGCGGCGATGAACTGACCAAAGCCTCGAAGAAGCGTTTGCAGCAAATTGCTGACTATTTAAAACATGATCAAAGTATCGAGAGTATTGATATTCAGGCCTACAGTGATTCCTTTGGTGGTCGTTGGATGAACGAGCAGTTGTCGATAAAACGCGCTGAAGCCATTAAAACCAAACTGGTCAGTTTTGGTCTGGAAGAAAATAGAATACGCACTGAAGGTTTGGGAGAAAAGCGTCACGTGGCTTCGAATGAAAGCTCTTTGGGCCGAGCCAAAAACCGCCGCGTTGTCATTCAAATGGAAAAGCCCTGATCTAGGGCTTTTGGATCAGTGGTTCTTCGATTACTTTAGGAAGCTTGTTGTAGTAACGGTCAAATTGTTTTAATACCGCAAGAATTTTATCACCGGTAAAAGGTTTGACAATAAAAGACGCTGCACCCGACGCTATGCTGGTTTTGACGTTTTCCAGTGTGCTGACTCCGCTGACCATCACGACAAAGCATTCAGGTTTTAGTTCTTTAAAACGTTTTAGTAGCTCAAGACCTGAACCATCAGGCAGCTCAATATCCAAAAATACCAGCTCCGGTAGTTGCTGGCTAAAGGTGAGTAACGCCGTGGATGCATTCTGTGCCTGAAAATAACTGAAGGCTCTGTATCTCAGTTTTTCTTTTGAAAACAAAGCGGTAAGATTGTTACGCAGTAATTGCCTGTTGTATTCCAGGTCATCCACTAACAATATTTTTTGTTCCCGTACTTTTACTTTAGTTTGCATGCCTTGCACTGCTCCAGAAAATAGATGGCGCGCTCTGTTCTTTGTCCTGCCGGGATAGTTTTCCATTCTTTTTGCAATTGATCGGCCAGTTGACCCAAAGGTGCTAAATCAAAGCTGGCAGCACTGCCTTTAAGTTGATGCACAATAGCCATAAAATCAATCCAATTTTGTTGTTCTGCGAGTGTAGCCAGTTGCTGTACTAACTGTTTAGCATGCGCCAGATAAGCCTCTTTCAGCTCTGTTGGCAGTTCTAATTCTATTGAAGGAATAGCCTTAAACTTTGCCAGTTGCTGCTGTACCTCTGGCCATTGCAGTGGTTTTTTCAGCACCAGATCAAAGCCTGTGGCTGGCACTTCTTCGGCTGACATGGCGATAATAGGTCTGTCATAGCCCAGCTGACGCAATAGCTGCATCGCACTGATCCCATCCATGACGGGCATCTGAATATCCATAAGGAGCAGATCAAACTGGTAACTTAAAGCCTGCTGCACAGCGAGATCACCATTTGCTACCCACAGGACCTGATAGCCCATACTTTCAGCCTGTAACTGAAACAGCTGGGCCAGTAGTTCATCGTCTTCAGCAAAAAGTAAGTTCAACTATGTTATTCCGCTGTGCTGTGGGTAAGATAACGTTGTATATCAATACTATCGAGCTGTTGTACCGTTAAAGGTAGTGGCTCTTTCATAATGGCACAAGCCAAAACTTCGGCAAGTAAAGGCGCCCAGGTTAAACCTCGCGCCCCTAAAGCGCCAAAACGCCAGAGTTGTTTTTGCTGACCAAGTACAGGCATATGATCTGGCACAGTGGCGCGTAAGCCTGCTTTGGCAGATATGACTTCAACATCCTCAAACCAGTCAGGTTGTCCTAATGTCTGATTAACTAGATCGAGATTTTGTTGATTATCGGCTTCCAGCACTTCGCTGTGTCCACTGCTGCGATCAAAGGTAGCTCCAACACAATGCAATTGCTGATGGGCTGGGGTGATGTAACCCTGATGGCAAACTACGGTTTTTAGTGGCGTCATCGTTTGGCTTTGCAGATGACTGACCTGGCCGCGAATTTGTCGAAGCGGGAAAGATTCCTGATAGTTCAGAGCATTTAATTCTGCGCCAGTGGCTAGTACCACTGTGGTTGCTTGCAAAGTTCCGGCAGATGTTTCCAGTTCACAATAGTGTTCGCGCTCTGTGATTTGTTGTACTTGGGTCCTGTAGATAATTTCTACGCCTTGGCTGCTAAGCCAATTAGCCATCTGCTGGCAATAGTCCTGAGGGCATAACCAGCCTGCGGTTGGGAAAAATAGTCCATCATAAGGTAAGGTCAAACCTGCTATTTCTGAAGCTTGTTCTTTGGTGAAACTGCTGAATAAACCGCTTGAGGCAAAAGCTTGCTGCAGGATTTTATGTTGGCGTTTAGCCAGATTATCGTTACAGGCCAAAGTTAATACACCGCACCACTGAGCGGCCACTGCTAATTTTTCCAGCCAATTGGCATAAAACTGTCTGGCATATAAAAAACTTTGACAGCTTAAGGACGACATCAAATCGTAAGTCGCATGCAGGTTAGGGTAGACAGCGCCTTGACGATTATGAGACGCGCCCATTCCTGCTGCTTCATCCGCACATAGAAGTTGCACTTTTAAGCCTTTTCGCCATAAGGCAAAAGCAGCATTAATACCCGCAACGCCAGCCCCTATCACGGTGATCTGCTCTGATGGTGCGGCGCTAAGCTCCTCCGCTTGCTCCGCTGTGGCAATTAACATTTCGCGTTTTTGGCCATGGCCTTTGGTTTTTCTGGCAGAAAAACCTGCGTCATTTAAACCTCTGCGGACAAAACCTGCACAGGTAAAAGTAGAAGCGGTAGTGGTGCTATGGCTTAGTCTGAACATCTGATTAAATAAATTTTGTTGCCACATATCCGGGTTTTTACTGGGGGCAAAACCATCTAAAAACCAGGCATCTACTTTGTTTTGCGCCGGCACTTGGGGCAGTAATTCATTCACATCACCCAGCCATAAATCCAGTACTACTGAACCATTATCAAAGATCATGCGATGTGGGCCGGGTAAAGCAACAGGGTAACTTTCTATCAGTAAGTTGGTAAGTTCAGCCAGTTGCGGCCAGGCCGCCAAGGCTTTGGTTAAGTCTGTTTTGCTAAAGGGGAATTTTTCAAAACTACTGAAATACAGCCGCTGACAAGTAGTTGATTGGGCTTTGTATTGCCGAAATCTCAGCCAGGTCAGCAGAAAGTTTAGACCTGTACCAAAGCCTGTTTCTGCGATATGAAAAAATGGGCGTGGATGGGTAGACCAGCGTTCAGGTAGCTGATTTTTATGCAAAAATACATAATCGGTTTCATCCAGACCGCCATTGTCAGAAAAATAAATATCGCCAAACAGCTCCGAGACCGGTGTGCCAGCATCGTTGTAGTGAACTTTAGCCTGTTGCAAGGAAATCAAACTCTATCGAAAAAGGATAAGGTATTGTAACTTAGCCGCAATATAAATAGATAATAGTGTACAGCTGTACGCTGAAAGCGGACCAGTTTCGACAAGAAACTCCGTACAATGTGGCGCAATTACTAAAAGACATCCGATTTTTTGTTTGGAGCAAGCATGAAAAGAGCAGTGATCACAGGGTTAGGCATAGTATCCAGCATTGGTAACGATAAACAGCAGGTGCTGGACTCGTTAAAGGCAGGACGCTCAGGCATTAAAGCGTCACAGGAGTTTGCCGACATGGGGCTGAGATCACAGGTCTGGGGCCAGATTGAGATTGATACTGCCGCCTTAATAGACCGTAAAGCTCTACGTTTTATGGGGGACGCAGCAGCTTATGCTTATATTTCTATGCAACAGGCTATTGAAGATGCCGGCTTAACACCGGAACAAGTATCAAATTTCCGCACTGGTTTAGTGGTTGGCTCTGGTGGTGCTTCGTCTAAAACTCAGATTGAAGCTGCTGATACTTTGCGTGAAAAAGGCGTGAAACGTGTCGGTCCTTATGCTGTGCCAAAAACCATGTCGAGTACCTGTTCAGCTTGTTTAGCTACTCCTTTTGAAATCAAAGGCGTGAACTACTCCATCAGCTCAGCCTGTGCAACCAGTGCGCACTGTATTGGTCATGCGGTCGAGCTTATTCAGCTTGGCAAACAGGACATTATTTTTGCCGGTGGTGGAGAAGAAGTGCACTGGACTTTAGCCATGGAGTTCGACGCCATGGGCGCTTTATCGACTAAATACAACGAAACGCCTGAATTAGCGTCCCGTACTTATGATGCCGACCGCGATGGTTTTGTCATCAGCGGCGGCGGTGGTATTTTAGTAGTGGAAGAGCTGGAACACGCATTAGCACGTGGCGCTAAAATTTACGCTGAAATCGTCGGTTACGGCGCGACTTCAGATGGGTACGACATGGTCGCGCCAAGTGGTGAAGGGGCAGTGCGTTGCATGGAAATGGCAATGAAAGACGTCAAAGGTCCAATCGACTACGTCAACACCCACGGTACCAGTACGCCGGTCGGTGATGTCAAAGAATTAGGTGCTATCCAGCAAGTCTTTGGTGGTAAATCGCCAGCCATTAGCGCTACCAAAGCTATGACAGGTCATGCTTTAGGGGCTGCTGGTGTGCATGAAGCTATCTATTCATTGTTGATGATGGAGCATAACTTTATTGCCCCTTCTATTAACATTAATACGCTGGACGAAGCTGCTGCTGGTCTGAATATTGTCACTAAAGCAACAGAAGCTAAATTAACCACTGTGATGTCCAATAGCTTTGGTTTTGGTGGTACTAATGCCACTTTAGTGATGCAAAAATATCAGGGCTAATCTCCATTATCCTTTGAAGGGTCAGGCTTGTAGCCTGGCCTTTTTTATTGGCTTATCAAAAGTTCCGAAATCCGATAGCTCAATGCAAACCCTGTCGTTACAATGTCGCTATTCCCGTTCAGGACTGATACAGATGATAATATATGCCGACGAAAATATGCCGTACGTCAATGATTTCTTTGCTGATTTAGGCGAAGTCAGGCTGGTGAATGGCCGTACTTTGACTTCAGAGCAGATGAGTGATGCTGATGTGCTGCTGGTGCGTTCTGTGACCAAAGTCAATCAGCATTTGTTAGCAAAAAGCCCAAAGCTTAAATTTGTTGGTACTGCCACCATTGGCACCGATCACATTGATCAGGCGTATCTGCAACAACGGGGTATTGGTTTTAGCAGTGCGCCTGGCTGCAATGCTCAGTCTGTGGTTGAGTATGTCTTGAGTAGTATTTTCGTACTCTGTGAAAAGTACCAATGGAATCTACAGCAAAAGACTGTGGGCGTGGTTGGAGTCGGAAATATAGGCAAGTTGCTGGTACGTGTGTTGCAGGCATTGTCTGTCAGGGTTTTATGCTGTGATCCAGAGCGTGCAGCCACTGAAGTTGATTTTCCACATATTCCGTTTGAGGAATTATTACCCCAGCTTGATATCGTCAGCTTTCATGTGCCTTTGGTGAAAAACGGGCCAGACGCCACAGTAGATTTACTCAATAGTCGGACTTTAAAACGACTTAAGCCGGATTGTGCAGTAATTAACGCCTGCCGTGGTGAGGTGACTAATAACGATGCTTTATTGGCAGAAGCCCAATCAGGCCACCATAGGCCACTGGTGTTGGATGTATGGGCCAATGAACCGGAACCTGATTTAAGGTTAATTCCTCATACAGATATAGCCAGTGCGCATATTGCAGGCCACAGCATTGAAGGCAAAGCCCGCGGTACTGAAATGTTGTATCAGGCACTTTGCCAGCAGTTGGAGCTCAGTCCGACCAAGTCACTGTCGCAGGTGTTACCAGAACCTCAAATTTCAGAGCTGAAAATAAATTCAAATTTTAGACTTTTAGATGTCCAAAATTTAGCCCGGCTGTTATATGATGTACGCCGGGACGATGCTTTGTTTCGTTTCTATATGATGCAAGACAAAAAAACACAAGGTTTTGACTGGCTTAGAAAGTCATACCCACCGCGGCGTGAATTCAGTTCGGTGCGGCTGACAGGACAAGAGGTGCCTGAGTTTTTAACAACATTAGGTTTTAACACCCAAATTAATTGACGTTGCAGCGCGGCGACAAGCGAGCGAGACCCCAGGAGCATAGTAGTCCTATGTGACTGGGGCTTCGATCGAAGTCAACAATGCGGCAGCGTTAAGTAAGAAGGGTAAAGCAGCCAGTAATCAGAGGGGAATAACCATGGCTCAGCAATACGACGTCGCTGTGTTAGGTGCTACAGGTTTAGTAGGCCAGCATTTAATTGAAATTTTGGAACAGCGCGATTTTCCAGTCAATAAACTTTATCCTTTAGCCAGCAGCCGCTCCGCTGGTGGCCATGTCACCTTTAAGGGTAAACAAATCGAAGTACTGGATGCTGAGACCTTTGACTGGACTAAGGTGCAAATAGGCTTGTTCTCTGCAGGTGGCAGTGTGTCTGCAACTTACGCCCCCCGTGCTGCGGATGCCGGTTGCGTAGTGATCGACAACACCTCGCATTTCCGCTACGAAGCCGATATTCCACTAGTGGTGCCGGAAGTGAATGCGCATGCTATCGCTGAGTTCCGTAACCGCAATATCATTGCCAACCCGAACTGTTCCACCATTCAAATGCTGGTGGCGTTAAAACCTATTCATGATGCGGTAGGTATTAGCCGTATTAATGTGGCTACTTATCAATCGGTTGCTGGTGCTGGTCAACAAGGTGTGGAAGCTTTAGCCACAGAAACAGCGCAGTTACTCAATGGGCGTCCTTTAGAAGAAGGGGGTAAGTTTGCCCGTCAGATAGCGTTCAACTGTATTCCACAAATTGACGTGTTTTTGGATAATGGTTACACCAAAGAAGAAATGAAAATGCACTGGGAAACCCAAAAAATTATGGGGGATGCCAGTATATCCGTCAATGCTACTGCGGTGCGTGTGCCTGTGTTTTATGGTCATGCTGAAGCTGTGCATTTGGAAACCCGCATGCCAATCAGTGTGGAACAGGTCAAAGCTCTGTTAGCCAATGCACCAGGCGTGACTCTGATGGAAGAGAATGCTGATTACCCGACTCAGGTAGGCAATGCCGCTGGTCAGGATGATGTATTTGTCGGCCGTATTCGTCAGGATTTCACTCATGAAAACGGTATTAACTTATGGGTGGTGGCGGACAATATCCGTAAAGGCGCCGCAACTAACAGCATTCAGATCGCAGAACATTTAATTCGTGATTATCTGTAAAAATATACTCAACAGAAACAAAGGCTCCTGATGGAGCCTTTGTTGTTTCTAAAGCAATGGACTTTTCGGCCGATGTACTCAGATATGCAGATGTTGTTTAAGCATAGCCAGTGACATCCTTCTGGTTTACTATTCAGTTATGGAACGATGTTTGCAGTGTTTTTGTGTCAGAAAAAATAATCTCCGGCCTTAAGGGATCATCGATGCGTTTAGTTGGGCTTCTCATTTTTAGTATTGTGTTGCAGATTTGCAGCGTTCAGGCTACTGCGGACACCACTGTGCGTCTCAAGGGTCCTAAAAGCACCGAAAATCCGGATCGCAGCAGGGTCGGCCCTTTAACCCCAAACGATACCTTATGGCGTATTGCTGAAGAAGTTCGGCCTCATCCAGGTTTAAATATTTATCAGGTGATGTACGCCATCTACCTGAAAAATCCACAATCTTTTCTTGATGATAACTTTAACCATCTGAATGTCGGTTCATTTTTAGCTATCCCTAATGTAGACGAAATACTGCAGGTGGATGCTGTGGATGCACAGCGCAAATCAGAAGAAGATGACCGTATTTGGGCTGACCGGGTGCGCGCAGCTGCTGCAGCGAAAGTGAAGCAGGGCGTCAACACAGCGCAACAGAAAGACGTAGACAAAGCCAAGCAAGAAATTAAAAAGGAGTTGATCCGTGTTGAGGGACAACAACAAGGACAACTGCTTGATCTACAGAAAAAGCTGGATGAATCAAAAGTAACGGTTGAAGCTGTATTAGCAGATAACACCGCTTTGAAAGACAAACTGGATCAACTGGCTGATCAAATGCTGTTAATGAAATCCCAAGTGGATAAAGACAGTGAAATACAGCAGCAGTTACAATTATTGGTGGCACAACAAGCAGAAATGCTAGCGCAACAAAGAGCTCAGATTGAGCGGGAGCAGCAAGGGACAAATTTTGCCGAGCTGTGGCAAAAGATTTCCTCCAGCAGCCTGACCTGGGTCCTTCTTGCGACTTTACCCACTTTGTTTGTGTTGTTTGCGGTATTAGGCTGGATTAAACGCCGTACCAGAAAATCAGAACAAATAGTCACAGCAGCCACAGCTGTGCCTCAGCAAGAATCGGGTTACCGCTCACCGCTGCCTCCTTTGGATGAAAGTCTCGACTTTGACGAAAGTAGCCTGATGACACTGGATGAGTCTTTGCTGGATACGGGCAGTAAAGGCATACGTTTGGATGATGAACCCATAGATTTACATGACGATATGTTACTCGATACTCATGCTGACGAGTTCGATGACATTCTGATGAACGACGATGATTTGCTCGACAGTAAGGATTTACTCGATGCCAGCTCAATGGATGACCAGTTGTTGGACGACCTGCTGGATCAACCTATCAAAGCCGAAAAAGATTTTGATCCAAATAATATTTTATCTGGTGCTGATTTATCGGCCTTGTTTGATGAAGAGCCTGAACTGGATGATACCGAAGATGTATTTGCTCAGGCGGTCGCAGAGCAATTAGCTGAAGAACAAAAGCAAAAGCAAACAGAGCAGACACCAGACGAGCTGGATGAGCTGATTGAGGAAATTGAACTCGACGAACCTGACAATGAACTGGTTGCCATTGCTGCCGCTGAAACCAGGGACGAGTTCAGCCTGGACGAAATTGAAGAGGTCGAAGAAGTCGACTTTGACTCACTGCTTGATGAGTTAGTGGTGACTTCAGAAGTGCCTGAAGTTGAAGTTATTGCCGATAACGGCGCTGAAACTAAAGCCGACACTGCGGCAGAAGATTTAGTCGATGTAAAACCTGAACAATCGCATTTTGATAGTTCAGAATTGGATGAATTTGCTGAATCACTTGCTGACGAGGAGCTATCAACACCTACATCTTTAGAGATGGGGGAGGATGGCGAGATAGATATTGATGCATTGCTGGACGGCTCTGCAAACTGGCCTGACGCTACCAGCTCTGTAACAGTCAGTGAACCTGAACTCGACGAGTCTGGTTTGCCTGAGGAACTTACGCCTGAATTTGATACGGCGCTATCTACCGATACTCATCTGGAATTTGACGAAGATGATTATCCGCTGAGCCCGGATGATGTGGCGTTACTGTTGTCGGATGAATCAAAACAGCAAGATGGAGCAGAAATGCCTGCTCATTTTCATGCTGATCACGCCGATTTAGCCGAATTGGCAGACGAAGTTGAGCCTGAAGTAACAGCAGAGCTGACGGAAACTGAAGCCAAAGATGTGTGGCAAGATCTGACGGAACAAGCCGTGGACGCTGAGTTGATCGAGTCGTTGCCTGATGAGCTGGAGCTGCAGGAGGATTTGAGCGTCAGCCGGGTGTCCGCAGCAAGCGTATCTGTGGAGAATCCCAGTAAAGTACTGGAGGAATATCCGGAGCTGGAATTTTCTGATGATGCCATATCTGCTGATGAGGCGGAGGATGAATTGGATGAGGACCAGATCCATACTGCCGAGGTCGCTGCGGCAGATACCGCTGCAACTCAACAGGCAAATGAGGATATCTCCGCTGAGCTTGATGCTTTGGAAGGTACAGATTTTGATGCGTTACTGGCTGATTATGCTAAGGTTGACACTCAAACCAAGCTGGCAGATGAGCAGGTAACGGATGCAGTACTGGCTGAGTTAAAGTCGCTTGAGCCCGCTACACCTGACTTAAGTGCCATACCACAGAATACAGGCGAACAAGATACCGCGGATAGCGATGTGGCAACAGAGGTTGCTGAGCAGGAACAACTGTCAGTATCGAAGCTGGCTCAATCTGATGATCTTGAGCTGTCTTTACTGGCGCTGGACAAGCTGTTGGATGATTCAGAAGATGAGCCGCAGCTTAGTCAAAACCTTGTGCGCAATAGAGATGTTGGGTTGGAGGATTATCAGGATTTTATCGCTGCACAGCATGAACCAGAACTGGATCCAACAGAACAAGGTTTCGCCGCCGATCTGGATTTAATCCGCGCTTATATTGAAATTGGCGAACAGGATGGTGCGGAACACCTGATTGATAAAGTGTTAAATTCTGCAGCACCAGAACATATCAAACAGGAAGCTCAGAGCTTAAAAAGTCAGCTTTAAATCACTGACTCAGAGCCTTGGCTCTGAGTCAGTAGTTCCTTAGTTCTGTTTATGCCTTAATCCGCGAAAGCTAGATCATGACTCTGTTTTTGCTGTGAGCGCAGGCTGTTGTCGTTAAAATTCGTGAGTTTCTCTCTATGGCTGAGTTATACTTCTGCCCCTAAATGATGGGAGTCAGAATGCGAATTGCGTTAGGTATCGAATACAACGGTGTCGGTTTATTTGGCTGGCAAAGGCAACGAGAAGTGCCAAGTGTTCAGGGGCATCTGGAGGCTGCTTTATCCAAAGTAGCTAATGCAACGATCGAACTATCCTGTGCCGGGCGCACTGATGCAGGCGTGCATGCCACAGGGCAGGTGGTGCATTTTGATACTGAAGCCAATCGTGATATGCGTGCCTGGATTATGGGCGCTAACTCCAATCTGCCGGATGGCATAGCCGTACGCTGGGCAAAACAAGTTTCAGATGATTTTCACGCCCGTTTTTCTGCCACAGCCCGCCGTTACCGTTATGTCATTTACAACAATAAATTCAGGCCCGCCATTTTGGGCGCTGGCTTAAGTCATTATCATCAGGAATTGAATATTGAACTGATGCAGCAAGCTGCTGTCCATTTGCTGGGTGAAAATGATTTCACGTCATTTCGTGCTATCCAGTGCCAATCGCATAGTCCCTTCCGTAATCTGATGCATCTGCATTTAAGCCGGGTCGGACAGTTTATTGTGCTGGACATTAAGGCGAACGCCTTTTTACACCATATGGTACGTAATATCACCGGCAGCTTGTTACAAGTAGGTATGGGCTTAAAAGAACCCCAATGGATTGCAGAGTTGTTGGCAGCAAAAGATCGAACTTTAGCCGCAGCAACGGCGAAAGCGGAAGGCTTATATCTGGTGGACGTGGACTACCCTGAACACTTTGGTATTCCGAAAATGCCACTGGGTCCCTTGTTCCTACCCGACACATTCTGCTAACTACTACGACCAGTTAGCTATAGGTTCTATCCTGGCTTTGTGCTTTAATAAGCGCCGTTAGCCGCATGATCGGCGCTTTTTCATACAATAAACTAAGTTTGGGCTCAAGCCCTGCTGCGCTACCAAGGAACAACTATGAGTTGGTTAGAAAAAATTCTGCCCAGAACTTCGTCTTCATCCCGTCGTAATATTCCTGAAGGGGTCTGGACTAAATGTACCTCTTGTGACGCTGTATTGTACAAAGCAGAACTTGATCGCAACTTAGGTGTTTGTCCTAAATGTGACAACCATATGCGTATCAGTGCCAGAGACCGCATCAACAATTTCCTTGATACCGGCGGTATGGTGGAATTAGCTGCTGAGTTAGAACCTCAGGATCTGCTGAAATTTAAAGACAGCAAAAAATACAAAGATCGTATTGTAGCAGCGCAAAAAGAAACCAATGAAAAAGATGCCATGGTGGTGATGCGTGGTACTTTATTGGGCATGCCAGTGGTTGTGGCTTCATTTGAATTTGCCTTTATGGGCGGCTCTATGGCCTCAGTAGTAGGTGCCAAGTTTGTCAAAGGTGTCGAATACGCCATTGAAAACAAAGTGCCTTTTATCTGTTTCTCCGCCAGTGGTGGCGCCCGTATGCAAGAAGCCTTATTGTCTTTAATGCAGATGGCCAAAACCAGCGCGGCTTTAGCTAAACTGAGTGAAGCAGGTTTACCTTATATTTCTGTGCTGACCGACCCTACTATGGGTGGTGTCTCTGCCAGTTTGGCGATGCTGGGTGACCTAAACATTGGTGAGCCTAAAGCTCTGATAGGTTTTGCTGGTCCTCGCGTTATCGAACAGACAGTACGTGAAAAATTACCTGAAGGTTTCCAACGCAGTGAATTCCTGCTGGAACACGGTGCTATCGACATGATTGTTGACCGCCGCCAAATGCGCGATACAATTGCCCGACTTGTGGCTAAATTCATGCGATGGCCAGCTCCTGCCAAGGAACACCGCGTCGCCTAATAAGGTGTTATGACCAATCTTTTATCGCCTGCAAGCCAATCCTGTCAGACCCTGACGGATTGGCTTTGTTATATAGAACAAAAACATCCGCAACATCAGATTGAATTAGGGCTCACTCGAGTGCTGAACATAGCACAACGTGCCGATTTACATCTGCTGCCTGGTAAAAAAATTCTGATTGCCGGTACTAACGGTAAAGGCACGACAGCGCGCACGCTTGAGCAGCTATGTAGGGTGCAGGGTTTGTCTGTTGGTGTCTATAGTTCTCCTCATTTGCTGCAGTTTAACGAGCGTTTACGCATTGATGGCATCGATGTCGCCGACTCTCTTTGGTGTGAGGCCTTTTCCTTTATCGAACAACTGCGTGGCGATATTGAGCTGACTTATTTTGAGTTCACCACGCTAGCATCCTTTTATCTGCTGAAACAGCAACAACCGGATATCTGCCTGATTGAAGTGGGTTTAGGTGGCAGACTGGATGCCACTAATATTATCGATCCGGATTTAAGTATTCTGACCACAGTCGATTTAGACCATCAGGATTATTTAGGGCCAGACCGTGAAAGTATTGGTCGCGAAAAAGCCGGCGTGTTTCGCGCTGGTAAGCCAGCTGTGATAGGTGAGACTGATATTCCACAGTCGGTGTTGAAGTACAGTCAGGATATTGCTGCCAAACTGCTTTGTATCAATAAGGACTACCAGTACAGCGTTACTCAAACCAGTTTTAGCTGGCGTGGCGTGCAGAATCGATTTGATGCATTACCTTTGACTAGCGTGCCGCTGCAGAATATAGCGACAGCCCTTACAGCATTGGAAGCTTTAGCTTTATCACCTTCACAGCAACAGGCCACCAAGGTTCTGGCTGAATTAAGTCTGCCAGGACGTATGCAATGGCTAAGTAAAACGCCGGGTATTTTATTGGATGTGGCGCATAACCCGCAATCTGCCGGATATTTGGCGGCTCAGCTGCAGTTCATCAAACAGCGTTATGCTCGGGTTCATCTGCTGGTAGGGATGTTAAAAGACAAAGACCTTCAACAAAGTCTGGCACCCTTCCATCAGTTTGCTGATCAGTGGCATCTGGTGGATTTACCTGGTGCTCGTGGGGCGCAGGCCAGCATGTTAGTTGAGCAGTTGCCAGCACAAAGCAGTTATTCATGTTATGCAGATTTAGAGTCGGGTTACCAACAAGCGCTGTTATCCATGCAGGCTAATGATTTATTGGTGATTTTCGGCTCTTTTGTTACAGTGTCGGCAGTTCTAGCGCTGCAAAAGGAGACAGACGTATGACCAGCGCCTTTAAAAACCGCTTAATTGGCAGCAGCATTTTAATTATTGCAGCCATAGTTTTTTTACCTGATTTGCTGGATGGGCAAAAACAGGTGGTCAAAGATGAATTTAAAGCTATTCCAGAGCGTCCTGAATTTGCCACAGTGCAACAGGAACAGGTCTTCACTAAACAGCAGTTAGCGGAAAAACAACAGGAACTACTGGCAAGTCCAATCAATGAACCAGCTGCAGATGCAGCTTTACCTGATAATAGTTTTGCCCAGGTCACAGCCGGTGCTCCTGGCAGCGAGGCTGGAACAGACAGTGCTGCTATGGTCGCACCTGCAGTTGAGGAGGCCGCAACTCAGACAGTTCCTACTCCAACTGAAAATCCTTTAGCTCCAGTGCCCGCGACAGAGAGCCCTGTGCAACAGACGGAAACAATAGCTCCTGCTGTTACAACTGAAAAGCCAGCAGAACTTAAAGGCAATCCAGCGCTAAACGAAACGGCCTGGATAGTCAGGGTGGGAAGTTTTAGCAAAGTCGAAAATGCCACTGCGTTGGTGGCTAAATTGAAAGAAGCTGGTTTTACCACTTTTACCCGTTCGACTACTAATGCGCAAGGGCAGTCAATGGTCAGCGTCGTGGTGGGGCCTGAACTGAAAAAAGAACGTCTGGAGCAAAAGCTGCAGCAACTGCAGCAGCTGACCGGAACAGCAGGTCTTAAGCTGACGGCTTTTAAACCTATCGAAAATAATTAGGTGTTATGGTGCGTGTTTTGATAGAATGCGCGCCGTCCTTAAGCATCCTTTGGTAGCAAATGGTTTGGATTGATTATGCCATTCTGGTAATTATCGGCCTGTCGACTGTGATCAGTCTGATTAGGGGATTTGCCAAAGAAGCGGTTTCTCTTATTATCTGGATATTGGCCTTTTTTGTGGCCAGTTATTACTACCCTTATCTGGCGACTTACTTCACTGAATTGCAGGATGCGCTGGTGCGTAACGCAGTTGCTATTGCTGTTCTTTTTATCTCTACCCTTATTCTTGGTGCCTTAATTAATTACCTGATTGGCCGTTTGGTTGAATCTACAGGTTTATCTGGCACAGACAGATTACTTGGCCTGATCTTTGGTGCTCTGCGTGGAGTGCTGGTGGTCAGTGCATTGTTATTTTTTCTGGATGCATTTACCAGCGCAGATCAAAGTGAATGGTGGCAGGCGTCCACATTAATACCCGAGTTTGGTTTTATCATTGAATGGTTTTTTGAGTACATCAAAACCCATTCCAGTTTTATGCAGCGACCCTAAGCGTGGCGAGGAAATAATCGATGTGTGGTATTGTTGGAATCGTAGGTAAGTATCCGGTCAATCAGGCGTTGTACGACGGTTTAACTGTGTTGCAGCACCGTGGTCAGGATGCCGCCGGCATAGTGACAGTAGACAACAAAACCTTACGCTTACGCAAAGCCAATGGCTTAGTGAAAGACGTATTTGAAGCCCGCCATATGCAGCGTTTGTCTGGCAATATGGGCATAGGCCATGTGCGTTACCCAACAGCAGGTTCTGCCAGCACGGCCGAAGCTCAGCCTTTTTATACCAATAGTCCTTTTGGTATAGCCCTGGCGCACAATGGTAACCTAACTAACTCTGAAGAATTAAAAGACGAGTTATTCCGAACGGCCCGTCGTCATGTCAATACCAACTCCGACTCAGAAGCACTGTTAAACGCTTTTGCCCATGAGCTGGATATTCATGCCGATATGCATGTCAATCCTGACCATATTTTCCGTGCTGTAGCCAATTTGCACCGTAAAATCCGCGGTGGTTATGCGGTAGTAGCGGTCGTCATTGGCCATGGTTTAGTGGCCTTTCGTGATCCAAACGGTATCCGTCCTTTAGTAATGGGAAAACGCGAGACAGCGCTTGGCACTGAGTATATGGTGGCTTCTGAAAGTGTGGCTTTGGATGCAGATGGTTTTACTGTATTGCGTGATATCGCGCCTGGTGAAGCTGTGTACATCACTGAAGATGGTCAGCTGTTCAGCCAGCAATGTGCTGAAAACCCAAGTTATGCCCCATGTATTTTTGAATATGTCTATTTTGCCCGTCCGGATTCCACCATAGACAATGTATCTGTGTATGCATCCCGCGTGGCTATGGGTAAAAAGCTCGGTGAGAAAATCAAAAAAGAATGGGCGCATTTAGATATTGATGTGGTCATTCCAATTCCTGAAACCAGTAACGATGCTGCTTTACAAATTGCGCATGAGTTAGGTTTGCCATACCGTCAGGGTTATGTGAAAAACCGTTACATTGGTCGTACTTTTATTATGCCGGGTCAAGGCGAACGTAAAAAGTCAGTCAAACGTAAACTAAATGCGATTTGGCAGGAATTCAAAGGTAAAAACGTCTTGCTGGTGGATGACTCTATAGTTCGTGGTACTACGTCACAGCAAATCATTGATATGGCACGCGAAGCAGGTGCGAAAAAAGTGTATTTCGCCTCTGCTGCTCCGGAAATTCGTTTCCCGAATGTTTATGGTATTGATATGCCTTCGGCGAACGAGCTGATTGCTCATGGCCACGATGTCGAAAGTATTTGTAAAATCATTGGTGCTGATGGTTTGATTTTCCAGTCACTGGAAGATTTAGTGGATGCAGTGCGTTCACAAAATCCGGAACTGAAGCGTTTTGAAACCTCGGTGTTTGATGGTGTTTATGTCACTAACGACATTGACCAGGCTTATTTAAACCGTTTGGATGCACAACGTAACGAAGCGTCCAAACGTAAAAAAGAAGCTGAGTTGTCTGCAAGTTTAGAATTACATAACGAAGGTAATTAATAGACCTGATTTAGTCTGATGAAATTAAAAAGGGCCGGTTTTTAACCGGCCCTTTTGTTATTGTTAAAGAAGTACGTTAAACCTTTAGTGTGTAAAGGCTGGACCAAAGCCAGAGCTCCACAGAATTGCTGTTGCTGTCATCACGCAAACCAGCAGTATCAAGCCTGTGGTAACCACTGAGCTGGCGTAAATAAAGCCACGTTCTTCAGGAATATGCATCAAAATTGGCACGCCCACATACAACAAATACACTGAATAGGTTAAGCCTGCCAACCCCACCAGCATGACAAACCAAAGCTCAGGGAACAAAGCGGCAAAGCCCACCATAAAAAGTGGTGTTGAGGTGTAGGACGCGAGCTCCAACGTTTGGGTGTAGGTAGGTTCAGCACCAAAAGTATGAGCCATCCAATGGGCCAGATAAGCCAGCGCAAAAACACCACCAATCAAAGCTACATACATAGCGGATGAGAGCATTAAGGCACTGTCTGCTGTCAATCGTATTGGCTCACCTACACCAATACTCCAGCCGATATGTACCGCTGAATAATAAGCGCAAATAGAGGGAATTAAGGCGACTAGCAAGATGTGAATTAAACTGTATCTGAAACTCTCGTGACGTGCGTCTATCGTATGCCATTCTTCTTTGGGATGGGCATACAGCCCCCATAAGTGATTTAAAATCATAGTTGTTATCCTTGGCTACTACGTTGTTCATTTCAGGGCCTTAACAAACCCTTACCTTTGTTATGGCTAATAGAAGCGGGTTCGTCAAGTTTAGAAGAGAAAATCTCTGAGGAAGCAAGGACTCATGCACCAGCTATGCTTGCTGATGCGTCTGAAAAGGGCTGAAAGGCAGAGTTACTGGAGCGCCACTATGGAATTTGAAATCCGGATCCGTTGTTGAAATCAGCTCTGCTTCAAGTTTGCCAAAAAAATCTACCCGTGGCGTGATATCTGTTTTGGAGATCACCTGAGCCAGTTCCAGATAGTCAGCAAAATGTCGTGCTTCTGAACGCAATAAAGAGGTATAAAAGCTGGCTAGCTCTGGATCAACAAATTCCGCCAGCCTGGCAAAACGCTCACAGGAGCGGGCTTCGATATAAGCACCACAGATCAGTTTATCGATCAGAATTTGTGGCTCATGAGTTTTGCAGTTCTGGATAAGCGTCCTGGCGTAACGGCTGGCGCTGATATTTTCATAAGGAATACCGCGTGCCTGCATTATTTCCAGTACCTGACAAAAGTGGTGCAGCTCTTCACGAATTAACAACACCATACGGTCGATAATACGATCAGAGTGCGCAAAATCAGAACGACCAATAATACTTTTGTTTAGTTTTTCAGCCTGCTTTAATCCCTGAATATCACCGTCAAAACGATAGGCGAAATCTTCAAAAGGTTTCAGCCAATTCAGTAGGGTGAAAGAGCTTTCTTTGTCGCAGGCATAACGGCGCAGCAGATACATAGCGGTTTGCGCCGCTTTTAATTCGCAAATTAAGTGGTCTTGTAATAAAACCGCCAACCGCTCAGGTCTCTGCGCTTCGGTTATCCAGCTATCCGGGGTTTTACACTGTAAAAACTGATGAATGGGCTGAAGTAATTCGGTAAAACTCATAAAGATCTCAGCATTAAACCTGGGGCAAGGGGTTGAAGTACAGTTGCCAGCCGTCCGCTGACACATCTAAATAAGAACTCTGACTGTACCAGTCGCCTAACACATAACGTTGAGCTGCACTGCCATCGGCAAGTTCTAACTGATGCACCATTGGCCTGTGGGTATGACCATGAATTAAATGTTGCACCTGATACTGAGCCATCACTTTAGGCACTTCATCTGGCGTGACATCCATAATGTCAGAGGTTTTGCCTTTTTTGTCCATAGCGCTGACACGACGGGCTTTGCGAGCCAGATGTTGTCGATACCATAGCGGTAAAGACAATATGAGCTTTTGCCACCATTTTTGGTCCCACCAGGCGCGAAACTTCTGATAGCCAATATCCAGGGTGCATAGTGAATCACCGTGCATCAGTAAAGTGTGCGTGCCGTATAAATTGACCACAGTCAGAGGCGCAAGCAATTGCATGCCTGAGCGCTTAGCAAAATTTTTTCCGAGTAAAAAGTCGCGGTTGCCATGACAAAAATACACCGGCACAGCCTGAGCTGTTAAAGCTTTGATCGCTGTTGCAACTTCAGTCAGTAAAGGCGAGGGGTTATCATCGCCAATCCAGACTTCAAACAAATCACCCAGAATATAGAGCGCATCCGCATCAATAGCTTTTTGCTGCAAAAAAAGCAAAAACGCCGCGGTAATATCCGGGCGTTGTTCGCTTAAATGCAGATCGGCAATAAAAAGGCTGTGGCCTTTAGCCATGGATTTCTGCTTTTTCGATGATCACGGCATCATTGGGTACATCTGCATGACCAAACTTGCGTCCTGTCGACACAGTTTTGATTTTGTTCACCACGTCCATACCTTCGACCACTTCGCCAAAGACGCAGTAGCCCCAGCCTTGTGAAGTTTCTGAGCTGAAATCTAAAAAGTCGTTATTGGCTACGTTAATAAAGAACTGGCAGGTGGCCGAATGCGGATCGCTGGTGCGGGCCATAGCTATAGTGCCGGCTTTGTTGGCTACTTTGTTATTGGCTTCGTTTTTGATTGGTTTGCCTGGTTCTTTTTGTTCCATATCAGGAGTGAAACCACCGCCCTGGATCATAAAGCCATTGATCACACGGTGAAAAATGGTGTTGTCATAAAACCCTTCTTTGACGTAATTCAGGAAGTTTTCTACTGTTGCAGGGGCTTTGTCGGCAAATAATGCCAGTTTAATAACGCCAAAATTGGTATGTAAGCTAACCATGAACATCTCCTCAAGCTCAAAAATGGCGATAGTGTACCGCAGCTGCGTCTTATACCCAAGTAACTTCAGGGCATAGTGTTCGGTAAATAACAAAGCGACAAAGCGAGGATAGCTCAAGGCATTTGCTGATGTTACACTGTCGCACTTCATGATTGCCGTTTTGATGATTTTCCGAGGAGCCCATGCTGCAGATTTTTAACACCCTGACCCGTAAAAAAGAGTCCTTTGTACCTTTGGTACCAGGTAAAGTTTCTATGTATGTCTGCGGCATCACTATTTATGATTTCTGTCATGTCGGTCACGCCCGTACTTATGTGGCTTTTGATGTAATGAACCGTTATTTACGTTTCAGTGGTTATGACGTCACTTATGTGCGTAACATCACAGATGTGGACGACAAAATTATCAAAAGAGCCAATGAAAACGGCGAAAGCTGTGACGCTTTAACAGCCCGTTATACGGTTGCTATGCATGATGATTTTAGAGCCCTGGGGTTAATGCCTGCCGATATTGAACCTCGTGTCACGACGCATATGGCTGAAATTATTGAGCTGATTGAAACCTTAGTGGCTAAAGGTTACGCCTACATAGCCTCTGACGGTGATGTGCTGTTTGATGTCAGTAAATATGAGGCGTACGGCCAGCTCAGCCAGCAGAATCTTGAGATGCTGCAATCCGGCGCCCGGGTGGAAATTGATCAGGCCAAAGACGATCCACTGGATTTTGTGTTGTGGAAAATGGCTAAACCCAATGAGCCAAGTTGGTCATCACCCTGGGGCGAAGGCCGTCCAGGCTGGCATATCGAATGTTCGGCTATGAGTGCAAAGCACTTAGGTAAGCATTTTGATATTCACGGTGGTGGTTCAGATTTACAGTTCCCGCACCATGAAAACGAAATCGCCCAGTCCTGCTGTGCCCATGACACTCCATACGTCAATACCTGGATCCATACAGGTATGGTGCAGGTGGATAAAGAAAAGATGTCTAAATCTTTAGGCAACTTCTTTACTGTCAAAGATGTACTGGCAGATTACAACGCGGAGGCCGTGCGTTATTTCCTGATCTCCAGCCATTACCGTAGTCAGCTGAACTACTCAGCGGAAAACTTGCAGCAGGCACATGCAGCGTTAGGCCGTCTGTACACAGCATTGCGTGGAGTAAAACCTGCGACAGATGTTGATATGAATAACGATTACGTCAACACCTTCCGTGCAGCTATGGATGATGACTTCAATACAGCTCTGGCTTTGCCTGTGTTATTTGAACTTGCGCGTGATATCAATAAAGAAAAAGCCACAGACTCAGCCAAAGCTTCACAGCTCGCTGGCCTGCTTATTAAACTTGGCGGTGTGATGGGGATTTTGCAGGGCGATGCAGAAACCTTTCTACAGTCAGGTACAGATTCAGATGACGTGGCTGAAATTGAAGCCTTGATTGCACAGCGTAATACTGCACGTGCAAACAAAGACTGGGCTGCAGCTGATGCTGCCCGTGATGCTTTAGTGGCTAAGGGTATTATTCTGGAAGATAAGGCAGGTGTGACCACCTGGCGTCGGGGTTAAATAGTTTCCACGAAAAAGGGGCAGAGTTTTAGCTCTGCCCCTTTATTCATTTATGGCTGCATCTGATTATTGATCGTGGAACTGCTCGCAAGCTTCCAAAGTATTTTCAATCAGACAGGCCACTGTCATAGGGCCTACACCACCAGGCACTGGCGTAATGAAACGCGCATGCTCTTTGGCTTTATCAAATTCAACGTCACCCACCAGTTTGCCGGATTCCAAACGGTTAATACCAACATCAATCACCAGTGCACCAGGTTTAATCCAGTCTCCCGGAATAAATTCAGGTTTACCCACAGCTACTACCACTAAATCAGCACGGCGCACATGCTGCTCAAGCTGCTTGGTGAACTTATGACAGACGGTGGTCGTGCAACCAGCTAATAATAGCTCCAGCGCCATAGGACGACCGACGATATTAGAGGCACCTACAACTACTGCATCCATGCCACGGATTTGAATCCCCGTGCTTTGCAACAGCTTAATGATGCCTTTAGGCGTGCAAGGACGCAGTGCAGGCATACGCTGCGCTAAACGACCAATATTATAAGGGTGGAAACCATCGACATCTTTCAGTGGATTGATACGTTCCAGAATGGCCGAAGCGTCTAAACCTGCCGGCAGAGGCAATTGCACCAGAATACCGTCTACTTTGTTATCTGCGTTTAAGCTGTCGATTAAATCAAAGAGCTCTTGTTGAGTGGTGCTTGATGGCAAATCATAAGAGAAAGATACAAAACCTACTTCTTCACAGGCTTTACGTTTACTGCCTACATAGACCTGAGAGGCTGCATCCATACCTACCAGTACCACGGCAAGGCCTGGGGCTCTTTTTCCTGCTGCAAGGCGTTGCTGAACCCTTAATGCGACCTGTTGACGGGTAGATTGTGCTACCGCTTTGCCATCTATGATTTGTGCTGCCATAAAACTGCTCTGTTGACCTGAAATCTGAGGATTTGTATTTTCGCACAGCTACGGCAAAGAGGCCAAGCAGATCAGTTTAAGTCGCGTAAAAAGTTAAAAAATCAGCATATTTTCACCGTATTGGTCGCTTTTGTAGCAAATGGGTTCAAATATTAAGCAATCAGTTTTTTAGCTGCAAAAAAGGTTTGACGCTCCAAGGCTTGGGCTGTAATATTCCGCCCCGTTGCAGTAGTGTAGCGAAGTCGGTGATTAGCGCAGCTTGGTAGCGCACTTGGTTTGGGTCCAAGGGGTCGCAAGTTCGAATCTTGCATCACCGACCATTTAAGAGAGCCTAACGGCCTCGAATTTGGCGCCCGTAGCTCAGCTGGATAGAGCAACGGCCTTCTAAGCCGTGGGTCATAGGTTCGAGTCCTATCGGGCGCGCCATTGCAACAAGTAAGATAGTAAAGTTCTACCGTGGTGGCTGTAGCTCAGTTGGTAGAGTCCCGGATTGTGATTCCGGTTGTCGTGGGTTCGAGCCCCATCAGCCACCCCATTTTAGACTGGTTTATATGTCGGTGATTAGCGCAGCTTGGTAGCGCACTTGGTTTGGGTCCAAGGGGTCGCAAGTTCGAATCTTGCATCACCGACCATTCTCTATCTAAATACAATAACAGCAGCAATGCTGTTTTTTGCTTTCTGGCGTCCTGAATATCTCTACCAAAAACAACCTCCAGATCCTTTTCCTCCTGATTAATGATCCTTTCGAACTGTGCTTTATCTCCTTCTCTAAATCTCTGAACCAAACATTGTCACAGGCATAAAAAAAGCCTGCACAGGGCAGGCTTTTTCGCGAGCTATTGCAGTTTAAGCAGCAACTGACTTAGGTTTTGGTTTTTTATCAAACAAAGACTTATCAGCAGCCAAATCCAGTGGGTCAAAATCATCCACGTTAATGGTATGCAGACGGCCTTGTTCAGCCACTCGCAGCTTCTCTGCTTCAGCTTCAGTGATCACACCCAACTCTAGGCCCAACGCAGCCACTTCGTGTAAGCGGAAGAATGGCAGGCGTTTATTTGCTGCATGCACTACTTTGTCGAAGATAGGCTCAGCGGCCAGAATATCCGTCAGTGCTTTTTCAATTAAACCGATCTGGTTGTTTGGCTCCAGCGTCAGGTAAAGATTAGTACCTAAGCGACTGCGTGCTTCACAAGGGGTTTGCATAATGCGTGACACCTGATGATCCAGCTGATCGGAAGCCTTACGTAAAGTGCGGCCCCACGGGAATAACAGCTTGCCTAAGACTGAACCTACGATACGGTTCGGGAAGTTATCCAGCATCTCATCCAAAGCCACCTGAGCTTTGTACATATTGTCTTCACAAGCCCATTGCACTAAAGGTAAATCCTGTGCCGGACGACCGTCGTCATTAAAACGCTTCAGCACAGCAGAGGTCAGATACAACATGGATAACATATCGCCTAAACGGGCAGAGATACGTTCACGGCGTTTCAAGTCACCACCCATGGTACCCATGGCGACATCAGACATCAGTGCCAACGCAGCGCTGTATCTGTTCATTTGTTTGTAGTACTTCGCTGTTGCATCTGCATACGGGCTGGCAGAGAAGGCTGAATTACTTAAGCCTAACCATAAAGCACGGAAGAAGTTGCTGATACTAAAGCCAATATGGCCAAACAAAGCACGGTCAAAGGCAGTCACAGCAGCACGTTCATCTTCTAAACCTGCAGCTTGTAATTCAGCCAAAACAAATGGATGACAGCGAATTGCGCCCTGACCATAAATAATCATATTACGAGTCAGGATGTTTGCACCTTCTACAGTAATAGCAACAGGAGCACCCTGATAACCACGGGCTAAATAGTTGTTCGGGCCCATACAAATACCCTTACCACCATGAATATCCATCGCATCAATAATGGCCTGACGCATACGCTCTGTCATATGGAACTTGGTAATAGCGGAAATAACAGAGGGCTTCTCGCCTAAATCGATAGAACCTACCGACATAGTAGTCGAGGCCTCTGCCATATAAGCGTAACCGCCAATACGGGCTAAGGCTTCTTCAATACCTTCCATTTTACCGATTGGCAGCTTGAACTGACGACGAATACGGGCATAAGCACCTGTCAGTAATGCTGCTGCTTTGATACCACCTGTGCTGTTGGACGGCAGCGTGATAGCACGGCCTACAGATAAACATTCCACCAGCATACGCCAGCCTTGACCTGCCATTTTTGGACCACCGATGATGTAATCCAGCGGCACAAACACATCTTCACCTTGGGTAGGACCATTCTGGAATGGCACGTTCAGCGGGAAGTGACGACGACCAATTTTTACACCAGGCGTTGTGACAGGAATTAAAGCACAGGTAATGCCTAAGTCTTTTTTGTCGCCTAATAAGCCGTCCGGATCCTGCATTTTAAAGGCTAAACCTAACACAGTGGCGATAGGTGCCAGCGTGATATAGCGCTTATTCCAGGTCAGGCGCATACCAATAATTTCTTTACCTTCCCATTCACCTTTACAGACAATACCCACATCAGGGATAGCACCGGCGTCAGAACCTGCTTCCGGGCTGGTTAAGGCAAAACAAGGAATTTCTAAACCTTTGGCTAAGCGCGGCAGATAGTGGTCCTGCTGCTCTTTAGTGCCATAATGTTGTAACAGCTCGCCCGGGCCTAAGGAGTTAGGTACACCTACAACGCTGGATAACACCATGCTTTTGCTGGTTAATTTTTGCAGTACACAAGACTGGGCGTAAGCAGAGAACTCAAGCCCACCATATTGTTTTTTGATGATCATCGCAAAGAAACCATGGTCTTTTAAGTACTGATAGACTTCAGGAGATAAGTCAGCACGTTCGTGTGTGGTGTGCCAGTCATCAACTATAGCCAGTAACTCCTCGCAAGGACCATCTAAAAAGGCCTGCTCTTCAGCAGTTAAACGTGGTTTAGGATAATTGTGCAGCTTGTGCCAGTCTGGTGTGCCACGGAATAAATCGCCTTCCCACCAGGTAGTACCTGCATCAATGGCTTCTTTTTCTGTAGTCGACATTTCCGGCATAATTTTGCGGTACAGTTTTAACAAAGGCTTGGTTAAATACTGTTGACGGATACTCGCCAGATTTAATGGCAGAGCCACAACCAGGAACAGGATCCAGCTGACTGCACCTACTGTATCAGTAAAGGTTGCAGCCGCTAATAAGGCGGCTATTACCGCAGTAAACATAGTTAAACTTGCTCTGTGGTAGGCGAGCACGGCAACTGCGCCAAGCAAGGCTACCCAAAAAATTAATACATCCATAAATTACTCCTGATAACTAGAGGTCAGACCACTGTGGGCTTAGAGTAGTGCGCCTGTTGCAAAGATGCAAGTAATTCCTTACTTTGCATACTGGTTGACTGTCAACTTATGTTGCAGCTTCCGAGTGTTGAGCTATCAAGTATAGGAAGCTATCTGATTTATGTGTGAGTTATTAGGGATGTCTGCCAATGTGCCTACCGATATCTGCTTTAGTTTTAAAGGTCTGAGAGAGCGGGGTGGTAAAACTGGTCCACATAAAGATGGCTGGGGTGTGGCTTTTTATCAGGGCAAAGGCGTCAGTACCTTTAAAGACGCGGACCCGAGCTATCAGTCGGAAATAGCGAGGCTTATTAGTGACTATCCGATAAAAAGTACAGCTGTGGTGGCGCATATCCGTCAGGCGAACAGTGGTGGAGTAGGGCTTGAAAATACTCATCCTTTTACCCGCACTTTATGGGGACGCTACTGGACTTATGCGCATAATGGGCAATTACAAGGTTTCGAAACCTTGCCGGTTGGACAGCATCATGTGGTTGGACAAACCGATAGTGAACATGCGTTTTGTTATTTACTGCATAGGCTTGAACAGCGGTTTCCTGTTGCGCCTGCAGATATGAAGCAGGCTTTTGATTATCTGGCGACTTTGTGTCCTGCTTTGCAGCAGTTGGGGGTTTTTAATTTGCTGTTATCGGATGGTGATTATCTGCTGGCCTATTGCAGCACCAAATTACATTGGATCACCCGAAGGGCCCCTTTTGGTGTGGCGTTGTTGTCAGATATGGATGTGGATATAGATTTTTCAAAAGAAACCACAGAAAAGGATGTGGTGACTATTATTGCCACTTTGCCGTTGACCTGTAACGAAAAATGGCAGGTAATGACGTCAGGGCAAGCTCAGCTTTTTAAAGCAGGAGAGCCGCAATAAGCGGCTCTGTACCCTTCGCATTTGAAGTTTCTTGAGTATATAAGGGAAAGCTTTAGTTTGCCGGTTTGAAGGTTGCCAACTGAATATCAAATTGTTCGACCTTATCTTCAGCTTGCCACAAACGCACCAACAAATAATCCAGCTCTGGTGCGACCCAGGCCAACACTTCTTTATCTGCACCAGTGCCAGTGCGTTCAATCCGAATAGTTTTTACTTTGCCGTAAGGCAGGGATAACCATTCTTCGCCTGCCACTTTGTAACTGTATTTGCGCTCATCACCATGACGGTTCAGCACCTGATACACAAATTCAGTTTTACCAGCTTTTAAATCCAAAGCAAGCTGGCTGTGGTAGCTCAGTGGATCCAACCATTGCTCATTCCATTGGATGGCTTTGAGCTTTTTCGATTTCTCAACCCTTAACTCTCTGCTGTCCCAGTTCAGGTTCAGTTCGTAATATCGGTTAGGGCCTGAACCTGTTCGCTGCATCACATAACGACTAGGCTGAATGCGCCCCTCTTTGACAGTAAAAAAGGATTGCTCTGAACGTTTATCTTCGAAAATCAGCCAACTGATATCGCTGCTGTAACCCAGTTCATAACCGTGCTCTGTGCTCTTCAAATAACGTTTGGCTTCACCATGTTTTTTGCCTGAGCGCAGCACATTATAACTGGCCTCGAAAGTTGAGAATTGAGCTGAAGGGGCAGCTGTAGGTTCTTCAGCTGATAACAAGGTAGAAAAGAGTAAAAAAAATGACGCACTAAGGCGCCATTTATTCATCATCCTGGTCATTTGCATATCCATGGTCAGACAATAAAAGGCCGTCTAACAATGCCTTATCTGACTGCTGTTGTAAACGGTTCTGGCAAAACCAGCGTACAACCAATGGATAAATCCGATGTTCTTGTTCATGTACACGTTGTGCAACGGCCTCTGCATCGTCATCGGGAAAAATCGGCACCTTGGCTTGTAAAATTACCGGCCCACCGTCCAATTCTGCCGTGACAAAATGCACTGAACAGCCATGTTCTGTATCACCTGCTTCAATAGCGCGCTGATGGGTATTCAGCCCCTGATATTTTGGCAATAACGAAGGATGGATATTCAGCAAACGGCCCTGATAATGCTGGACAAATTCAGGCGTTAAAATACGCATAAAACCAGCCAACACCACCAAATCAGGTTGATGCTGGTCAATAGTTGCGATCAACTCCTGATCATAAGCTACGCGGTCGGCATAGGCTTTATGATCCAGCACTATAGCCTTAGCGCCGGCTTTTTTAGCCCGCTCCAAACCATAAGCTTTGGCTTTGTTGGATAAGACAGCAGTGACCTTGCCATCAATAAAACCAGCACTGCAGGCATCTAGAATCGCCTGCAGATTGGAGCCACTACCTGAAATCAATACCACAATAGATTTCATGGCTGGATTTAGCCCTTGATCACAACTTGAGGCTGATCGGCTGCTACCTGATTGATTTCACCTAAATGCCAGGCGTTTTCACCAGCAGCTTTTAATTGAGCTAAAGCTGCATCTAAATGAGTGGCAGGGACTACGACTATCATACCTACACCACAGTTAAAAGTGCGGTACATTTCGTGACGTTCTACATTACCTTGCTGTTGTAACCAGCTGAAAATAGCAGGCCACTGCCAGCTGCTTTCGATGATTTTTGCCTGAGTATTCTCTGGCAGTACACGTGGAATATTTTCCCAGAAACCACCACCAGTGATATGACACAAGGCATGCACAGGCATAGATTTAACCAACGCCAGTAAATTTTTCACATAAATGCGGGTCGGCTCTAACAGATGATCGGCAATAGTTTTGCCTTCCAACAGAGTCTGAGGATCCTGACCACTGACTTCCAGTACTTTACGAATTAACGAAAAGCCGTTGGAGTGAGGACCTGAAGCGGCAAGCGCAATTAACTGATCGCCAGCTTTTACTTTGCTGCCATCAATAATTTCAGACTTTTCAACCACACCAACGCTAAAACCTGCGATATCGTAGTCTTCGCCATGGTACATACCTGGCATTTCAGCGGTTTCTCCACCGACCAGAGCACAACCTGCCAGCTCACAGCCTTTGGCAATACCTTCCACTACAGTAGCTGCGGTATTAACATCCAGCTTGCCTGTGGCGTAGTAGTCGAGGAAAAATAACGGCTCTGCACCTGAAACGACGATATCGTTCACGCACATGGCCACTAAGTCGATACCTACGCTGTCATGGCGTTTTAAATCCATCGCCAGACGCAGTTTAGTACCTACACCGTCAGTGCCTGATACGAGTACCGGCTCTTTATAGCCAGCAGGGATTTGACACAAAGCACCAAAGCCGCCTAAACCGCCCATCACTTCTTTACGGGTTGTGCGTTTTACCGCACCTTTAATACGGTCAACCAAGGCCTCACCGGCATCAATATCCACACCAGCGTCTTTGTAACTTAACGACGTTTTTTGCTCGCTCACGGCAATCCCCAAATGGCTAAAAAGTGAAGGTCCAAAAAAATTGGCGTCATTTTACCTTGTAACGCCGTCAGACAAAAGAATTAACTGCTGTGCATTTTCGAATGCTCGCTAGTGTCTTATAACCTCGCAGTTTATTGCATCGCATTGCTCATAGCTTGAGCCACATAATTGCGTAAACTAGCATTTGGAGTTTTGGCAATCTGATGATAAACCAAAGAGGCAAACGGGAACTCTTTGCCGTTATGGTGCACACAAATGTAAGGCGCATCTGGTGTTGACTGATCGTGATACCACTCACCACCGACATGATGAATAAATACTTCACCTGTATAGGCACCAAATACGTTGGATAGGGTAAACAACAAATCGTCGGCATGACGCTGTTCTTGCTGACGTAAATACAGCTCGCTCAGTATTTCATCCACTTTGACTAAGCTGTCAAGACTAAAATCCAGCAGCACCTGATGCTCCTCTGCCGCATAGACAACGGCATCCTGTGCTGTGGCTTTCATTAATTCAGTTAATTCTTGCTTATTCATATATATCCCCAGCTATTAAACTTTATGTTCGGCTAACAGCAGCTCACGCAATTGACGGCTGCCGGGTCCTAATGTTTCTTCTTTAGGTGTCACTAAGGCTAAAGGCACGATGCGGGCTGAACTTTGCGTAATAGCAAGCCTGACTAAAATACCTTGCTTGAGTAAGCCATCAATTAAATGCTCTGGCAACCAGCAAAAACCAATGCCGTTTTTCAGAATATCGACAGCTTCAAAAAAATTATTCACTGTCCAGCGTTGTTCTGCCCGCAACCAGCCTACGTCTTTTGGTTTGCTGGCTGTATCACGGATTACGATTTGCAAATGCTGGCTGAGTTCATTTAAATCGAGTTCTGGCAGCTGAGCCAACAGATGGTCTTTGCCTACCACAGGAACCATCTGAATCACGGTCAAAGGTTCGCCAATATAGCCCTTAGGTACACTGGGAGAAGCGGCAATAACTAAGTCCGCTTTATGCTCCAGTATCATTTCAGTGGAGCCTGTGATTACAGTATCAATAATCTGAATGCGACTACCACGGGAAATCGGATGAAATTTAGCTAAAGCGCGGTACAAGATTTGTTTGGGATACACCAGTTCAACCGCAATGCGAATTTCCGGCTCCCAACCCACATTGATATTTGAGGCCAAGAGCTCCAAATCTTCAATCTGCTGAGTTAACAGGCGGGAACGGCGTAACATCACTTCGCCTGCCGGAGTTAAAAAGGCTTTACGGCCTTTGACTTCCAATAGCTCTACACCGAGCTGATACTGCAGTTTAGCCACGGCGTGATTGAGTGATGACTGACTTTTGTTAAGTAGATCAGCCGCTTGCGCGTAGCCTCCCGCATCTACCACAGCTTGCAGTATGCGCCATTGTTCCATGGTCGATTTAGGGCGGTACGGCATCAAAAGTCCTTAGGTTCAGGCCTGAGCTACTATCACAGCGCGCAGCGGTGCCGGATAACCCTCAATGGTTTTACTATGATCAGTTGGGTCAAGAAAATCAATCAGACTTTCATTTTCCATCCAGCCGGTTTTACGTTGTTCATCCAGACTGGTCACTGATAAATCCACTACTTTGGCGTCTTTAAAGCCAACCCGCTGTAACCAAAGTAATAAAGCTGCTGTGCTTGGGATAAACCAGACATTACGCATTTTAGCGTAGCGGTCTGTGGGCACTAAGACGGCCTGATCATCGCCTTCAATGACTAGTGTCTCCAGCACAAGTTCGCCACCCGGACGCAGTTGCTGCTTCAGCTGCGCTAAAAAGTCGATTGGGGAGCGGCGGTGATACAACACGCCCATTGAAAATACCGTATCAAAGGCTTTTAGCTCTGGCATATCATCTATACCGACCGGCAATAAATGCACTGTTGGATCAGGATTAAAATGTTTAATAGCTTCAAACTGGCAATAAAACAGCTGCGAAGGGTCTATGCCTACGACAAATTCGGCCCCTTCACCTTTCATGCGCCATAAGTGATAGCCACTGCCACAGCCGACATCCAGCACTGTTCTGTGTTGCAGTGGACTGATATGAGGCAACACTCTGTCCCATTTCCAGTCGGAGCGCCATTCGGTATCTATGGTTAACCCATGCAGGGTAAAAGGGCCTTTGCGCCATGGCATCAACTGGCGTAACAACACCTCAAGCCGTTGTCTTTGACCTTCGCTTAAATCTTCGGCTAGACCAAATTCGACTTTAGTTTTTAATTCGACACAGCTTTTGGCTGCAACAGGCAAATGATCCAGTACTTTTTGCCAGTGCTTAAAGTCGCCATGCAAAGCCTCTTGCTCCCAGCTTTTTAATTGAGCGGGCAGGGTCTCCAGCCAGTGCAGTAGTTTATTGCCTGCTATTTGCTGATAAAAAATCTGAAAACGGCTCATAACTGCGCCTCGGCTTTAATTGCCACCATAGAGCAAAAGTTAAAACACTGGAACCACAGGCTGATATGTTCAAAACCTGCGGCGGACAGCCGGGCTTTGTGTTCGGCCAGACTGTCAGGACGCATCACATTTTCAAGGGCTGTGCGTTTTTGGCTAATTTCCAGTTCGCTGTAGCCGTTGGCGCGTTTGAAGTCATGGTGTAAATCAATCAGCAATTCATGAGTTGTGGCATCGGGTTCGATAATTTTCTCCGACAATACAAAAATACCACCGGGTTTAAGCGCTTTATAAATACGTTCAATCAGGCGGGCTCTGTCTTCTTTAGCCAGAAACTGCAACGTGAAATTACTGACCACCATCGCAGCGTTTTCCATAGGAATATCACGGATGTCGGCCAGTAATACGGTAGCTGGTACATCAGAGCGAAAGGCCTGTAAATGACGGGTGCAGCGTTCGACCATAGCGGTACTATTATCGACACCAATCAATTGGCAACCTGGCTCTGTAATTTGACGGCGCATGGCTAAACTGGCGGCGCCTAAAGAGCAGCCCAAATCGTAATAATTGCTGTCAGCTTGCTGAAAACGGCTGGTCAGTTTACCTATGGTCTGAATGATCGTTTGATAGCCAGGCACAGAGCGTTGGATCATGTCCGGAAAGACATCGACCACGGCGGAGTCAAAACAAAAATCCTGAATATGGCCCAGAGGGTCAGCGTAAATATGATCTTTTTGCATCAATGGAACAACTTCATAGCTGTAATTGGCGGATAGTTTAACGTATTTCGACTTTAAGACGAAATCAAAGCAAGCTGAGTTGAGTTTGATCCTGCGGCCAGGGAGCCAGTATGGGGTGATCAATACCCAAATCCATTACAAACTGCCGTGCTAATACCGGGGCTGTTAAATTATCCGGACTATGGAAAAAACAAAAAGGTGTTTTACCTTCATCCAGCCACTGCCGCACTTTACCCAGCCAGGGCTGATAATAATGCTGATTCACTGCCATATCATCAGTTCCGACAAAACGTAGCAGAGGGCTGTTGGTGAGTGCCACTGCATGTACAGGCAAATAAGGTTTTTTACGTTGTGCGTTCACTAATGCCGGTGTTGTCGCGGGCACTGAAAACAAGGCTCTGCTGTCAAAAATAACCCTCTCCGCTGCAAAATCCCTTAGCAGCCGGTTGAGTGTGATTTCATGTTCCGCTTTGTCGAAAAATACCGGATGACGTACTTCAACAGCGACAGCAAAGGATGAACACATTTGGTTCAGCATTTGTTTTAACCAGCTCAAATGCTCTGGTGAAAAAAAAGCGGGCAGTTGCAAATGAACCAAGGCTAATTTATCGGCCAAAGCTGCTATTAAATCTAGCCAGTGTTGTAACTCCTCAGCCTGAAACTGCTGAAATTGGTGGCTTAAACGCTTAGGTACTTTTAAAGTGAAACGGAAATGTTCGCTGCTTTGCTCCGCCCAGCGTGTCACGGTCTGTGGAGAAGGATCGGCATAAAAGCTGGTATTGCCCTCTACAGAATTGAAATACCTACTATAGTTAGCTAGAAAGTCAGACGGTTCCAGTTTGCTGTTAAATATCAGGTTTTTCCACTGAGGGTTAGCCCAGACCGGGCAGCCAAGATAAAGCATCGATGATTTCCGTTGTAAATGAGTGGCGTATTATCGCTGCATTTAAGCTGTTAAACCAAGGTAAAGATCTCTGTCCTGAACATGATTAAAACGTTTCTGCTGCTGTTAATGTTAGTTACAGGCTGTATCGCCCAGGCTCAGAGTTCCGGCGTGCCCAGCCCGCTTCCTGCATCAATTAAAATAGGGATCTCCAACGATACGTATCCTTATATGTTTGTTGACGAAAAAGGCCAAGCCGCAGGTCTGGTGGTGGATTACTGGCAAGAAATCGCCAGACAACACGACATAGAGGTGGAGTTTATTGCCGCCGACTGGGCCGAGACTCTGACTATGCTGGATGCAGGGCATATCGACTTACATGGTGGTTTGGGGCGAACGACTGAGCGGTAGCAGCGGTATTTATTAGGTCAGAATTATCTGGATATTTTTAGTAATGTTTTTGTACATCGGGACTTAGCCGGGGTATATAATTTAGCGGATTTAAAACCTCATTTGGTGGGGGTCGTTGAGAGCTCCACTCATATCGACAGCCTGAAGGAGCGGCAATCTGATCTGGTGCTTAAGCGATATGCTTCTGTATCGCAAATGTACGATTCCGCTTTAAAAGGCGAGATCAAAGCTTTTACCGGTTTGGATCGTTTACCCCCCCGATACGCCCATTATCCTGAGCTAATGTCGTTTTATCCTGTCTATAAAAAGGTCCCCATACGCAAAATAGAGCTGACTTTCGCAGTCAGACGAGAGCATCCGCAGCTATTACAGGCGTTGATGCAGGCCGCAGATCAGATGGCTGTGAGCTTCAGAGACCAGTTAGAGCGTAAGTGGCTTAGTGTGGACACAAATCCTGATACATTATTAATCGGCGTTTCCATAGGTAATCAACCTTACATGGACGTTAGCAGCATAGGTGATGTGCAGGGGATTTTTGTTGATTTATGGCGCTTGTGGTCAGAAAAAACTGGTGTTGCTATTAGTTTTGTGCCCAACCAATCAGAAGATTCTCTGGCTTATTTGCGTAAAGGTCGTATTGATGTACAAATGGCTCAGATAGAAAATGCAGAAAAATTCACCGGTTTAAAGCCTGCTTATCATCTTTATAATATTTACTCCTCTTTATTTTATAACAGTCAGTTTGACCTTTCCGATCCAGAGCAACTGAACAAGGCGACGATAGGGTTGTTACATACAGCAAATTTCCGTGCGCAGTTGCAGCAGCAATTACCTACTGTCCAGCTTCAGGTTTTTGATACGGTAGAGCAAATGATTGAAGCCGTATTAAAAAAACAGCTGACAGGCTTTGTGGCTTCGGATGTGATAGTTAAAAGACGTCTTGCACAAAATAATAGCCTACAGAGTCTTAAGCTTCTTCCCGGCATTCGTTATGAGTCAGCTGTGTATTCTCTGATCCGTCCTGACGATCAAGCGCTTTATCAAAGTATCCAGCGAGGATTTGCTCAAATTAGCCTGGATGAGATGGTGGAGATTGAAAAACGTTGGTTAGGTAAGGAAGAGGGCGGATATTTTCAAACTTTTCGTGACAAAGTGCCACTTACTCAGGCCGAACGGCAGTGGCTTAATCAGCATCAACAGATCCGGGTTGGGGTCATGAGTAATTGGCGTCCTGTAGAGTTTGTTAATGAGAAAGGTGAACCCGCGGGTATCACGACAGATGTACTGAATTTGCTAAATCAGCGTCTGGAGTCGCAGTTTGTTCCCACACCTTACAGTGATTGGGAGCTGTTGCTGGACGATTTTAAAGCTGGAAAATTGCAAATGGTCGCAAATATTTCCGATCTACCTGAGCGACGCAGCTTTAGCGCGTTCAGCACCGACTATTGGACTTTACAATGGATTATGGTGGGGAAACATGATGCACAATTTGATGCTAAGGTTGCACAAATGCAAGCGCAGCGTATTGCGATTATGCGCGAGTATCAGTTCGTGAAACAGCTCAAACAAGATTTCCCACAGCATAAGATTATTGAAGTGGACAACTTAGATCAGGGGCTGGAAATGGTCGTCTCAGGGCAAGCTGACTTTGTACTTGATACTGTCGTGTCTTCAGGCATTGCACTGCGGGATCCTCGTTATGTCAACTTAAGGGCTTTTGTACCAACAGATTTACCTGTTTACCCCTCTTATTTTGGTGTGCACAAAGACTTACCTGAACTATTGGTGATTTTGAATAAAGGTATTAAAACCATCAATGACGCTGACCGAAAAAGCCTGTTGGATAAGTGGTTAAATCTGGAGATCAAACAAGGGCTTGATCAAAGTCGTGTTTTTATTCTGGTGTTGCAGATTGCAGGTTTATCATTAGTCGTTATTACAGGTTTTTTGATTTGGAACTTTTCATTACGTCGCGAGGTAAATTTACGCCGTAAGGTTGAAGAAAAAATGCGTTTTATGGTGGGCCACGATGATTTAACTCAGCTACCGAACCGCAGTCTGTTGATTGAGCGCCTGCAAATTGCCTTGCATCAGCATGCCCGTCATAATGAAATGCTGGCCTTGATGTTTATAGATTTAGATGGCTTTAAACAGGTCAATGATCAATACGGTCACGATGTGGGGGACGAAATGCTGGTGAAATTGTCAGCTATTTTAAGCCACTGTGTACGAAAAACAGATACCGTAGCCCGTTTTGGTGGGGATGAGTTTGTCATTCTGTTAACAGGGCTGGTGGACAAAGACGATGCGGCTATAGTGGCAGAAAAGATTTTACTCTACTTGCAGGAACCGCTGAATTTATCTGTTTGTCAGGCGAGTGTAGGTGCCAGTATTGGGATTGCAATTTATCCGCATGATGGCACAGATGCAACTGGCTTGCTCAAATCCGCTGACAAGTTGATGTATCAGGTGAAGCAGCAAGGCAAAAGCCAATATCGCTTTAGCAGATAGCCCTTGGGTAGTGTTCGGAACATTTAAAATTGAAATCCAATGATCAACAGGCTTTAAGGGCAGTGACATTAATCGTCTTTTCTATATAATTAGCGCTCATTTTCGCAGGCAGATTAAAGTTCGACTGAAAGGATAAGTTAATGCGTAGCCATTATTGCGGTTCATTAAAGGCAGAAAACATTGGTCAACAGGTGTCATTGTGTGGTTGGGTCAACCGTCGCCGTGACTTAGGTGGTTTGATTTTTATTGACCTGCGCGACCGCGAAGGCCTGGTTCAGGTGTTTTTTGATCCGGATTTAACCGACTTATTCACTCAGGCTGCTGATTTACGTAATGAATACTGTGTACAACTGACAGGCACTGTGCGTGCTCGTCCTGACTCTCAGGTCAATAGCGAAATGGCTACAGGTGAAGTGGAAGTTTATGCCTCCAGCCTGACCATTTTGAATAAATCAGCGCCTATCCCGCTGGATCCAAACCAGAACAACAGTGAAGAGCAGCGCTTAAAATACCGTTACATTGATTTACGCCGTCCTCTGATGAGCGACCGCTTAAAATTTCGCGCTAAAGTCACCAGCTTTGTCCGTAACTTTATGGATAGTCAGGGCTTTTTAGATGTAGAAACTCCTATTCTGACCAAAGCAACTCCTGAAGGCGCGCGCGACTATTTAGTGCCAAGCCGGACGCACAAAGGTCAGTTTTTCGCGTTGCCACAATCACCTCAGTTGTTTAAGCAATTGCTGATGATGGCTGGTTTAGATCGTTACTATCAAATCGTTAAATGTTTCCGTGACGAAGATTTACGTGCCGATCGCCAGCCTGAATTCACTCAGATTGATATCGAAACTTCGTTCATGACCTCAGAGCAAGTGATGGAAGTGACGGAGCAGATGGTGCATCAGATGTTCCTTGAGCTGTTGAATGTCGATTTAGGCAAAATGCCACGCATGACGTATAACGAGGCGATGCGTTTATACGGTTCAGACAAACCAGACCTGCGTAACCCTATGCAGTTTGTTGATGTTGCCGATCTGTTAAAAGACGTCGAATTTAAAGTATTCTCAGGCCCTGCCAATGATAAAAAAGGCCGAGTAGTGGCATTAAAAGTGCCGGGTGCTGCAGAGAAAGTGTCGCGTAAAGACATCGACAACTACACAGCTTTTGTTGGTATTTACGGCGCTAAAGGTCTGGCCTGGTTAAAAGTGAATGATATCAATGCCGGTGCTGAAGGTATTCAGTCTCCTGTAGCCAAGTTTTTAACGCCAGAAATTATCAGCGAAATTTTAAGCCGCACTGAAGCGACCACTGGTGATTTAATTTTCTTTGGCGCAGACAGCTACAAAGTAGTTTGCGAAGCTATGGGCGCTCTGCGTCTGAAGTTAGGTGAAGATTTAGGCTTAACAGTACAGGGCTGGAAACCATTGTGGGTTGTCGATTTCCCTATGTTTGAAGAAAACGATGATGGCAGTTTCTCTGCCGTGCATCATCCGTTCACTTCACCTTTGGACACCGCCGAATTCCTGGCGACGGAAATGGACAAGCTGGATCACAGAGCGCTGCTGTCTAATGCCTACGATATGGTACTCAACGGCACCGAGCTAGGTGGTGGTTCTGTGCGTATTCACACACCAGACGTACAAGCCAAAGTATTCCAGTTGCTGGGCATCAGTGATGAAGAAGCGGCTGAAAAATTTGGTTTCTTACTGGAAGCCTTACGTTATGGCGCACCTCCGCACGCAGGTTTAGCTTTTGGTTTAGACCGTCTGGTGATGTTAATGACAGGCGCGAGTTCAATTCGTGACGTGATGGCTTTCCCAAAAACTGCCACTGCCGCTTGTCCGCTGACAGACGCACCAGGCGAAGCTAATCCGGCACAACTGGCCGAGCTGGGTATTCAAGTGGTAAAAAAACAATAACTGATAAAATGCCGCAACTTTTTATTGCGCGCTTTTGAAGACCTATGTTGAAGCGGCTAAGGCCGCTTCAGTTTTATAATTACAATGGAGTTTGATGCTGATGGCTGGTCATAGTAAATGGGCTAACATGAAGCACCGCAAAGCTCGTCAGGATGCCAAGCGGGTCAAAATTTTCACTAAATTGATTCGTGAGCTGACGGTGTCAGCCCGCATCAGTCCTGACGTCGATGCTAATCCACGTCTACGTACTGCCGTTGCCAAAGCGCTTTTGAATAACATGACCCGCGATGCGATAGACAGAGCAATTAAACGTGGTGCTGGTGAGCAGGACGGTAGCAATTATGAAGAGCTAGTGTATGAAGGATACGGCCCTTGTGGTGTCGCTATTGTGGTAGAAACCCTGACCGACAACCATAAACGTACCGTCGCTGATGTACGCAGTGCTTTTACCAAATACGGCAATATGGGTACTGCAGGTTCGGTCAGCTATCTATTCAGTAAAAAAGGCATCATCTCCTTTGCGCCAGGTTTATCAGAAGATCAGGTGCTGGACATAGCCTTAGAAGCTGGTGCAGAAGATGTGGTCAGTCATGAGGATGGCAGTCTTGAAGTCATTACCAGTCCGGACAGTTTCAATGACGTACGTGAAGCCTTAGAGACTGCTAAGTTGGTGGCAGATGATGCTGAAATTACTATGGTGCCTTCGGTGAAAGCTGAAGTAGATGCAGAGCATGTAGTGAAATTTTTTAAACTCATCGATATGCTGGAAGACTTCGACGATGTGCAAAACGTCTACCACAATGCTGACATTGCGGATGACGTGATGGCGTTAGTGCCTTAATGGCTATTATCCTTGGTATTGACCCCGGCAGCCGTTTAACAGGTTACGGGGTGGTGCGCCAAACAGGACAGAAATTCGAATACATTGCCAGTGGCTGTATTCGATTGACGCTCAATGATATACCTGATCGCTTAAAACAAATTTTTGATGGCGTCAGCGAAATCATTCAGCAAACCCAGCCGGATGTCTTTGCGATAGAACAAGTCTTCATGGCGCGTAACCCAGACTCAGCTTTAAAGCTCGGACAAGCCCGGGGGGCTGCTATAGTAGCAGCAAAAAATGCTGGCCTTGAGGTGTTTGAATACTCAGCCCGTCAGGTGAAACAAGCAGTGGTGGGCACTGGAGCTGCGGATAAAGCTCAGGTGCAGCATATGATCCGTACCTTATTAAAATTGCCAGGCAATCCGCAAGCGGACGCTGCCGACGCCCTTGCCGTGGCTATGTGTCACGGGCATACTCACCAAAGTTTATTGCATATGGCGGGGCAGGCCACCAAAACAGTACGTGGTCGATTGCGCTAATTTATTGAAGACCGGAGCTTTTAACTGTGATTGGATTATTACGTGGTGTTATTTTAGAAAAGCAGGCGCCGGATTTATTGATTGATGTGGCAGGTGTGGGCTACGAAGTGCAGCTACCACTGACCAGTTTCTACAAACTGCCTGAAGTGGGCAAAGAAGCTGTCATTTATACCCACTTTGTGGTGCGCGAAGATGCGCAACTGCTCTACGGTTTTCATACCAGCACGGAGCGAGCGCTCTTTCGTCAACTGATCAAAGCCAATGGTATAGGGCCTAAGTTAGCTCTTACTATCTTGTCTGGCCTTTCAGCCCAGCAGTTTGTCCGCTGTGTGCAGCATGACGATATCAGCACCCTGGTGAAATTGCCCGGTGTAGGCAAAAAAACCGCCGAACGTTTACTGATTGAAATGCGTGACCGCTTAAAAGACTGGGGGCTGAATATCAGCACTCCAGTCACCGACCATTTAGTGCTGGCCGGCGATGAAGTCGATTCGTTTGAGCTGGTAGAAAGCGCTGAGCAGGATGCGATCAGCGCATTGGTAGCTTTGGGTTATAGTCAACTACAAGCCAGCAAAGCGGTACAAAAAATTAAGCAGGCCGATATGAGCAGCGAGCAGCTGATTAAACTCGCGCTGCGCAGTATGATTTAAGCAGGAATTGTCATGATAGAAGCCGATCGTCTGATCGATACCAAAGCCAGTCGCGAAGACGAGCTGATTGACCGCGCCATCCGGCCTAAATCCTTGGCTGATTATACCGGGCAGTCCCATGTTAAAGAACAAATGGCGATTTTTATCGAAGCAGCCCGTGGTCGTGGCGAGCCTTTGGATCATTTATTGATTTTTGGTCCTCCTGGCTTGGGAAAAACTACCCTTGCTATGGTGGTGGCGAATGAAATGGGGGTGAATATTAAAAACACCTCAGGCCCTGTGCTGGAGAAAGCTGGTGATTTAGCAGCGCTCCTAACCAACCTCGAACCCAACGATGTGCTTTTTATCGATGAAATTCACCGCTTAAGCCCTGTAGTGGAAGAGATATTGTATCCGGCGATGGAAGACTATCAGCTGGATATTATGATAGGCGAGGGGCCTGCGGCCCGTTCTATTAAACTTGAATTACCCCCTTTTACCTTAATAGGTGCCACCACCAGAGCTGGGGCTTTAACCTCACCTCTGCGTGACAGATTTGGCATAGTGCAGCGGCTGGAGTTTTATAAGGTCGATGAGCTGGCGCAAATTATTTTACGCTCAGCCCATTATCTGAATTTAGAACTGGAGTTACCTGCAGCCACAGAGATAGCCCGTCGCTCCCGAGGCACTCCTCGTATTGCCAATCGTCTGCTGCGAAGAGTCAGAGATTATGCTCAGGTCAAATCCAGTGGTCTGGTGCCGGTGGATATTGCCTCAGCGGCTTTGCATATGGTGGACGTAGACGCCAGTGGTTTTGACTATATGGATCGTAAGCTAATGCTGAGCATTATCGAAAAGTTTGGCGGCGGCCCTGTAGGTCTGGATAACCTGGCAGCAGCCATAGGCGAAGAAAAAGAAACCATTGAAGATGTGATCGAGCCTTTTTTAATTCAGCAAGGTTTTATCCAGCGCACACCACGAGGCCGTATCGTCTCTCCAGCCGCCTACAAACACTTTGGTTTTGATTTACCAGAATCGAATTAAGTAAGTATTCCTTCTCATTAGACACACAAAATCGCCGGGAGCGATTTTGAACAGCTTCAGCTGGCCTGATAAGGCGAGGGCAAGGATAGCCCAAGTAAATTCGTCAGGAACGAATTTCACTCACATCGTCCATGATGTTCGCCATCGGCAGCTTAAGCTGTGAAAAACAGCTATCCAGCTGTTTTTTGAACATCGGAGTGTAACGACGATGGCCCGTAGGGCGAAGCCGGAATTAGCATTGCCAACAGTTTGGCAATGCACGGCTGAGCGCCAGTGGCTCTGTCCACTGGCCGGATGGAGTCATGTGGGAAGGAAAAAAAATCGTATGGAGCGATTTTTAACACGGGAGCGAAGCGACGGTGGCCCGACCGGGCATTTTGCAGGAAAGCAAAATGTAAAAAAAAGCCCGCTAAATTAGCGGGCGAATGCAACAAGTTGAAGTAAATCTTCAAAATCCAGGGAACATGTTGAGAAGCAACATAATTATCTTCAATCAGACAATCACATCACCAGTATTCATCACTAAAGTTGGGCCACTAGGACCACTACTTTTGCGCTAGCTCAGAACACGGGGGCATTTTAGGGAGTTAGTGCAATTACTTCAAACTAGAAAAATTGAGATTTCACATTACCTTTTCTAATCTGAATAAATATCTGTTTTGTACGAATTTTAATCTTATTTTGGTTTTTGTCTGGCGGTAAGCCTTGAAAATTAAGGGAAGCTGAACATCGTCTGCTTTAATTACAAATTACTATTTTTTGAACAAATTTAATGTGACTGAGAAAAATGGTCATTAGTCGCTATTTTTTCCCCTTTTGTCGTGAAGAGGAAACTTTTCAGGAATTTTTGACCCATAGCCCTAGATAGTCGTCAGAATGTCATAAAATCAAAATATTTTTAACGTCCACAAGGCTCGCCCTGTTGAGTTCGGCTGTGGGCTCCAATATCATAGCGGCCAATTTGGATGACAAACGAGTATGATGCTGCAAGGCTTTGAATTTCCAGTCCGGGTATATTACGAAGACACCGACGCCGGTGGCGTAGTATATTATGCTAACTATTTGAAATTCTTTGAAAGAGCCAGAACAGAGTGGTTACGAAGTTTAGGTATAGAACAGGATTTATTATTGAGTCAGGATATTGGCTTTATGGTGAAAAGTGTTCAGATGGAAAACCACAAGCCAGCAAGGTTTAATCAACTCTTGTCGGTGAAAAGCGAGATTAGGCAGCTGAAAAAGGCCAGCTTGGTTTTTTGGCAAGAAATCTACAACGCAGATACGGAATTGCTTTGTTCAGCGCAGGTTAGTATTGCTTGCGTAAAACTATCATTAATGAAAGCGAGTGCAATACCTCGCGATGTTTTAGGGGTGTTATCAGGTGACAGGCGGACTATCAGTTCTTGATTTAATTCTTCACGCTAGTGTGGTTGTGCAGCTGGTTATGCTGATGTTACTGAGCATGTCTGTGATGTCGTGGGCCATGATCATTCAACGCAATAAAGCACTCGGTGCAGCCGTGGAAGAGACCAAACAGTTTGAAGACAAGTTCTGGTCTGGGATTGACTTGTCCAAGCTCTACAACGAAGTCAGTGCCAAAGTGACGGTAACAGGTGTTGAGGCGCTGTTTAAAGCGGGTTTTAAAGAGTTTGCCCGTCTGCACAAGACCAGTCGTCAGGCTGGCGCTGTGATGGAAGGTACTCAGCGAGCTATGCGAGTAGGTTTGTCACGAGAAGTGGAGCGTTTAGAAACTCATCTGCCTTTTTTAGCGACAGTTGGTTCTATCAGCCCTTATATAGGTTTGTTTGGCACCGTCTGGGGTATTATGAATTCGTTCATCGCTTTGGGGGCCGTGCAACAAGCAACCTTAGCTATGGTGGCTCCGGGTATAGCTGAAGCGCTGATTGCGACAGCTATAGGTTTATTTGCAGCTATTCCGGCAGTTATTGCTTACAACAAGTTCTCTCATAAAGTGGAGATGCTGGAAAGCGCCTATGCCAACTTTGTTGAAGAGTTTGCCAACATTCTGCACCGTCAGGCGATGGCGAGCGGAGAAAACAACTAATGTACGTTCGTAAAAAACGCCGTATGGTGGCAGAGATCAACGTCGTTCCTTATATCGACGTGATGCTGGTATTGTTGATTATCTTTATGGTGACCACGCCGATCATCACACAAGGCGTCAAAGTCGAATTACCCAAATCAGATGCCGAGCCTATAGAGCAGATGAAAGATGGTAAAACGCCGCTAGTGGCGACAGTAGACGAAGGCGGTCTGTATTATTTTGAGAAAGATGGCGTTAATAAAGGCCCTTTTAATGCTCAGGAAATGCAGATTGAGGTAGCTGGTACTCTGCAGTTAGAACCTGGCACGCAAGTTATTATCAAGGGTGATGGTCGTGTGAATTACGCTGCTATTATCCAGTTATTAAATCTGCTGAAAGATGCTGGAGCCCCTTCTGTTGGCTTAATGACTGACGATGTGGAGCAAAACTGAGATGGAACCAGCGTTTAAGAAGTCGCTGATCATCTCGGGTGCTCTGCACCTTCTTGTAGCGGTGTTGTTATTTGTTAATTTTAATTTCTTCAAAAATGAAGAGATTTTAGTAGTGCCTATGCCAGGGGATTTAAGTGCGCCCTTGAATGCCACTACAGTCGATCAGTCTCAATTTGATGAGCTGAAAGAGAAAAATCAGCAGAAAAAGAAAGACGAAGAAAAACGTAAGAAAGATTTAGAGAAAAAGAAACAGCAGCAAGAACGTGAAAAGCGTCTCGAAGAGCAGCGTTTGAAAAAGCAGGAACAAGAGAAAAAAGAAGCCGAGATAGCTGAAAAGAAAGCGGCTGAAGAAAAGAAAAAACAGGCTGTAGAAAAAGAGAAACAACAAAAGCTGGCTGCCGAAAAGAAAAAGAAAGAAGATGAAAAGAAAAAGCAGCAAGAAATAGAGAAAAAGAAAAAAGAAAAACTAGCGAAAGAAAAAGCCGCTAAAGAGAAAGCTGCTAAAGAAAAAGCAGAAAAAGCCAAAGCAGAACAAGAGAAACGTGAACGCGAAGCTGCTGAAGAAATGTTAGCTGAGCAGTTGGAAGAGGAAGCAGAAGCACGCCGAGCAGCGAAAGCCGGTCAGATCCTGACCGAAAAACAACGCTACCTGGCGATGATTATTGCAAAAATCCAACAGAATTGGTTTGTAGACGATACAATGCGTGGCAAAGAGTGCCGGGTGAATATTCGTTTGGCCAGCAATGGTTTTGTCACCTCCAGTTCGATATTGGGCGGAGACCGAGCGCTTTGTGAATCGGCAATGCGTGCAATACAAAAGGCAGGGAACTTCCCTATGTCGCCAGACCCTGATGTTTATGATGCATTGAAGGATTTAACAACAATTTTGAGACCGGAACTGAGATAACAATATGCTGAAGTTGATAGGAAAAAGCCTGGTGGCGTTTGCCCTGGTGCTAAGTGCAAAATCGTATGCCAGTTTAGAAATTGTCATCACTGATGGCGTAGACAGTGCGCGTCCTGTAGCCATAGTGCCATTTAAATTTGAAGGAAATACGCTTCCAAATCAACGTATTGCTGATATTGTGTCTGCAGATTTAATGCGCAGCGGTAAATTCAATCCTATCGCTGTTACGCGGATGCCACAGCAGCCCACCAATAGCAAAGAAATTGATTACCAGCGCTGGATGAAACAGGGTGTTGAAGCTGTGGTAACAGGCACTATCCGTGAGGTTGGTGTTAACAGATATGCAGTACGTTTCGAGTTAGTCGACGTCTTTAAAGGCGCTTCAGGCGGTGGTTCATCGTCGGCAATTATCGGTGGTCAACTGACCACAGGCCTGACTCATATTCTTGATGCACGCGAGACAACCATTAGCGGTGATCAGTTTAGACAATATGCGCATCGTATTAGTGATATAGTGTATGAAAAATTAACTGGTGAACGTGGTGCTTTTTTAACTAAAATAGCCTATGTGTTAGTACGCGACAAAGCTGACTTTAAATATCAACTAGTTGTAGCTGATTACGACGGTGAAAATGAGCAGGTGTTATTAAGAGCGAAAGAGCCGTTGATGTCGCCGGCCTGGTCACCTGATGGTACTAAATTAGCGTATGTGACTTTCGAGAAACGTCAGTCACAAATTTATATTCAAGATATTTACACTGGCCGTCGCAGTATATTGACCAGTTTCAAAGGAATTAACGGTGCGCCGAAATGGTCGCCTGATGGTCGTAAAATGGCTATGGTGTTATCAAAAGATGGTAATGCTGAAGTTTATGTGATGGACATTGCGACTAAAGCGCTGACAAAACTGACGAATCATAGACGTATTGATACGGAACCGAACTGGTCTCCGGATGGTTCTAAGCTGATTTTTAGTTCAGAACGTGGTGGTAATCCACAAATTTATAGCGTAAATATAGCTTCAGGTGTTACTGAAAGGGTAACATTTGAGGGGGAAATGAATCTAGCTGCCTCTTATACACCAGATGGAAGTGGTATTGTTATGGTCAACAGAACAAATGGCCAGTATAATATCGCCCGCATGGACGTTGAGAGTCGCTATATGCAGGTGTTGACTCGCACTTATCTGGACGAGTCACCAAGCATTGCGCCGAATGGCTCAATGATAATTTATAGTACTTTGTACGGTTCGTCACAAGTACTGGCACTGGTATCCATGGATGGGCGCTTTAAAGCACGGTTACCGGCGGCAAACGGCAGAGTCAAATCTCCGGCTTGGTCACCATTTTTATAAAAAACGAAAATTTGGTTAATTGATTTACTAAGGACAACAATTATGAACTTAAACAAAGTTTTAAAAGGCTTGTTAGTTGCAGTGCCAGTGTTAACTTTAGCTGCTTGTAGCTCAACTGATGAAGTAGCTGCTACTGATGCAAACACTGGTGCAAACACTAACCAAGTAGTTGAACAAGGCCTGTCAGCTGAAGAATTGCTGCGTCAGCAATTAGAAGCTCTGCGTCAAGACAACACTATTTACTTCGACTTCGACCAGTCAGCTATCCGTTCAGAATTCGCTTCTGTGCTGGAAGCTCACGCTGCTTTCTTACGCGCTCGCACTAACATCACTGTAACTGTTGAAGGTCACACTGATGCTCGTGGTACTCCAGAGTACAACATCGCGTTAGGCGAACGTCGCGGTCAAGCTGTGACTCAATACTTAGCAAACCTGGGCGTTGCTGCTGGCCAAATGTCAGTAGTTAGCTACGGCGAAGAGAAACCAGCTGTTGAAGGTAACGACGAGAGCGCTTTCTCTAAGAACCGTCGCGCTGTTTTAGTTTACTAATAACTGATACGAAGCAAAGCAGTGAAAAAATCTTTAGTTACTGCGCTTTCTGTTATCAGCATTGCCTCGTGGGCAGATCCGGCTCCTGTAGCCGATCTGTCCCGCGCTGGCGGTGGCGCTATCCAGACTCCAAAATACGCATCCACGGCTGACCGTATAGCTGCATTGGAACGTATTGTTGAGGCCAGAGCTAATGCTCAGGTTGCTATGCAACAGCAAGTGTCCGCTTTATTAGACGAAGTGTCTGAATTGCGTGGCATCACTGAGATGCATTCCTACAAATTAGAAGAAATATTGCAGCAACAACGCAATATTTATCAGGAAATTGATCGGAGAATGGGCACTGGTGCCGCTTCAGGTTCAACTTCCGCCACTCCGACACAACCAAGCACACCAGCAACTCCAGCTGAACAAGCGCCTGTGGGCAATCCTGCCGCCGTAGTTAATGGTGGTGAGTCTCAGACTGCTGGATCGACCGCTGATGCAGACGATACAGTAGCTTCTTCGAGCCCGTCGGAAAGTGATGCTTATGAGAGTGCGGTGAATCTGGTGCTAAAAGATCGCGCCTATGATGCAGCTATCCCTGCGTTTGAAAATTTCGTCCGTACTTACCCGGATTCCAGCTATGCACCAAACTCCTACTATTGGTTAGGCCAGTTGTTTTTTACTAAAAATGAACTGTTGAAAGCCAAAGCGCAGTTTGAGCGTGTAGTAGCTCAATATCCACAGTCAGCAAAAGCTGCAGATTCTTTGTCTAAATTGGGCCAATTGTCAGAACGCGAGGGGGATACAGCTGCAGCCAAGCAGTTTTATCAGCTTTTAGTTAGCAAGTACCCACAGTCTAAACCTGCAAAAGCGGCGAAGGCGAAGTTAGAGACTCTGTAATCAAGCTGTTGTGATGAATATAAGCCCTGGCCAGATGCCGGGGTTTTTTATATGTTGACGTCCTGAACTCTGATTTCTAAATCAGGTCAGACAAAATTTTTCTTAGAATCATGCAGAAAAGTTATGCAATGGCAGCCGTGCTCAGTGCTGTAACTTGCAAGCGGTAGTAACCATTTTGCTGTACATAAATAATACCATCAGTTTCTGTTTTGCCTGAGTCTGCGTTTTTATGCTGGCATTTTAAGCAGTTGAACAAAGAAAATGGCCTTTCTGATAATTTTTGGTTGCACTGGAAATTTAAATAAGTAAGATATGCGTCCGCGGCAGGGGTCATTAGCTCAGCTGGTAGAGCAGCGGACTTTTAATCCGTTGGTCGATGATTCGAATTCATCATGACCCACCACTCCCGCGCAAACTTTTGTATCGAACTGGGTCATTAGCTCAGCTGGTAGAGCAGCGGACTTTTAATCCGTTGGTCGATGATTCGAATTCATCATGACCCACCACTTCGATACCCTTGTTTGGGTCATTAGCTCAGCTGGTAGAGCAGCGGACTTTTAATCCGTTGGTCGATGGTTCGAATCCATCATGACCCACCACTTTCTCGATTCTCCTTGCATGGGTCATTAGCTCAGCTGGTAGAGCAGCGGACTTTTAATCCGTTGGTCGATGGTTCGAATCCATCATGACCCACCATGCAATCATCGCCTTCTTTGTGTTTTAAGCTAAGCTTTTTGTGTATAATGCCGCACTTTTTAAAACCGGGTGGTCGTTATGGATCAAGCACTGCACTTCAACGAACTTGACTTTGTATTCCCGAAAAAACCTTTACCGTTAGACGCGGATCAAAAAGCTGCCTACAAAGAACGTATCAAGCTTTTATTACAGCAGCGTGATGCTGTATTGGTTGCGCACTATTACACAGACCCAGAAATTCAGGCATTGGCTGAGGAGACGGGCGGTTGTGTGTCTGACTCGCTGGAGATGGCGCGCTTTGGCAATAAGCATTCAGCCAAAACCCTGATTGTTGCCGGTGTGAAGTTTATGGGCGAAACTGCCAAAATTCTGAACCCGGAAAAAACCGTATTAATGCCGACTCTTGAAGCCACTTGTTCACTGGACTTAGGCTGTCCTGCAGATGCGTTCAGCGCCTTTTGCGACCAGCACCCTGACCGTGTCGTGGTTGTGTACGCCAATACCTCTGCTGCTGTAAAAGCCCGTGCAGATTGGGTGGTGACATCCTCTATCGCTTTGGATGTGGTGGAGCACTTAGACAGTGAAGGCAAAAAGATTTTATGGGGCCCGGATCGTCACCTGGGTGCTTATGTGCAAAAACAAACCGGAGCCGACATGCTGTTATGGCAGGGCGCCTGTATTGTGCATGACGAGTTTAAAGCCAAAGCGCTGGTGGAGCTTAAAAAGCAATATCCAAACGCTGCTGTGCTGGTTCACCCTGAATCCCCAGCCAACGTGGTGGATTTAGCCGATGCGGTAGGTTCGACCAGTCAGTTGATCAAAGCCAGCCAGACCATGCCAAATGATACCTTTATCGTGGCAACAGACAGGGGCATTTTCTATAAGATGCAACAGGCTATGCCAGAGAAGACCTTTATCGAGGCTCCAACAGGCGGTAACGGCGCAACCTGCCGTAGCTGCGCACATTGTCCGTGGATGGCGATGAACGGTCTGAAGGCGATTGAGGACGCTTTGCTGCAGTCTGAAGGCCACGAGATATTTGTAGATGCCGATTTACGCGAACAGGCGTTAATCCCGCTGGATCGAATGCTGAACTTCGCAAAATCAGCGCAAATGCCGGTAAAAGGCAACGCTTAAAGCGTTACTAGTGAGTTTTGCTGAAAAATCCAGCAAAAGAACAAGGCTTTGTATTTAACAGTTGCACGGCGCGGTGATTTTCAATAGGATAGCCGCGCTTGCTGTAGCAAGCCTCGGAGAGATGGCTGAGTGGCTGAAGGCGCACGCCTGGAAAGTGTGTTTAGGTTAACCCCTAACGAGGGTTCGAATCCCTCTCTCTCCGCCAGTTTAAATGAAAAAGGCCCACGCAAAAGCGTGGGCCTTTTTCATTTAATCCGGAGAGCGAGGTCTTGGTTCGAACCCTTAGTTCGACAAATTCGCCGGGAGCGAATTTGGACGCGCTTTAGCGCGGCCCGCAGGGCCAGCACCACGGATGGTGCTGGCAATCCCTCTCTCTCCGCCAGCCTTAATCCTCAACTGTGCCCCTTGGCATTACTGTTCTTGCCTACTTACAAGCAACCGACCGTAGCTTTGCCTTGCCCCATCCTCACCCCTAATCTCTACTCCGAAGTATCTACAATGTATATCCATCGAAAAGGTATTTATGTCCATCGCCATATCTAAATGGGGTAACAGTGCAGCGCTTCGTTTGCCAAAAGACTTGCTGGACAGGTTGTCTTTACAAGTGGGCGACAAGGTCGAAATACAGCAGTAAGGTAATCAGATCGTGATTACGCCCAGCAAACCTTCACTGGAGGATTTGCTGTCCAGGGTTACAGCCCAAAACAAACATCAATCACTTGTGGATGATGCACAGGGCAGGGAGCTGCTATGAATCCAGTTCCTGATGCGGGTGATATTGTTATTATCGATTTTGATCCTCAGGCAGGACATGAACAGGCAGGTAAAAGGCTTGCAGTGGTATTAAGTCCAAAACAGTTTAATAAGGTCACTGGTTTTGTCTGGTTGTGTCTAATCACCAGTCAGGTCAAAGGTTATCCTTTTGAAGTGGTTGTGACTGGCTCAGAAAAAACACAGGGCGTTATTCTGACTGATCAGTTGAAGTCTTTAGATGCACAAGCCCGAAGGTTTAAAAAAGTGGATAGGGTGAGTGCTGATTGTTTGGCCAATGTAAAAGTATGCGACCATTCTCTCGATTTGATTTTGGGCATAAGCTTTGTCATTTAACCCTATCCAGCCAAATAACTCATCACTCCGACCAATACCAACTTGTCACGTTGTAGCGATAAGCAGCGGCGGCGCCATGAGTTACAGCTTTTACCCAATGCTCAGAGCCCTCTGAGGAGGGATCAAACAATACACAGCGGTTGTATAAAGGCGCGATAGTGACTGAATGATCATCTTTACCCATAAAAACCAGTTCACCGCCTTGTTCATTGCTCCAGTCTTTATTCAAATACAGCAGCAAACAGATTTCTCTGCCGGGTGAATCATCTGCGTGTTGATTGACAAAATCCCTGGCGCCTAAGCGGAAGAAATTGGTATTAATTTCAGGCTTGGCAACATGGATATCTGTAACTTGGACATCAAAGATCTTAGAGAGCAGGGCCATAAACTCTGTGCCTCGCAGAAATTGCAAAAACTCCAGCGCAATAGCTGATTGGGCATGATTTGCACTTGCTATATAACCTTGCCACAGATCCCGCTGCACAAAGCGTTCTGTGTCAGGGGTTGCATGCCATTGGCTTTCGTCGACGTATAAGGCAGAGTAGCTGTGTTTCTGGCTTTGCCAATATTGTTCCTGCTGCAACACAGCGCAGATGCTATCTAACTTCTGCTGGTCAAACAGGCCGTCGATCACTATATGCCTGGGCGTAGAAGCCGCCAGGGCTTTTCTATACCTACGGATAGCGGAAGGGATAATTTGCTGGTCATTCAGCCACATTCAAAAACTTGCCTCCAAAGTGAGATAGCGCTCCAAAAGTTTGATCATACAATATTTTGACTCTTGACCCTCACTGGTCCATAGCTTTGGGACTTTTACTTATTTTGGTTGATGCCGAAAAGTAGGTTTTTGTATAACTGTTGAAATAACTCAGGTAATTCATTACCTTATAACTAGCCACTATTGATCATGGCTATCAATAATCCCGGTTTTGGTTGTGACCAGAATTAGGGTGACAGAACTAACGGAATGTATAAAAGGACTTCCCGATGAAAAGTATATTTTTCTTTGACTCTATGCTAACGCCAAAAATTATCACCGCAGTGTATTGGATCTTGTTAGCAGCTTCAGTGTTCAGCGGTTTAGGCGCCATGTTTTCTGATTATGGTGGTGGTTTTCTGGTTGGATTAGGTATTTTGATTGGTGGCGCTATTGGGGCTCGTATTTGGTGCGAGTTGTTGATCGTGTTATTTAAGATCAATGCCAATCTGCAAAAAATAGCTGAGAAGAGCGATCAATAAACGCTTTGATACCACGATTCTGCAGCAAGTCCATGATGCTCTTGCTGCAATTTTAATGCTCCAGCTTCATCCCACCCGCCACTCAAGACCATAATGAGCAAAGAGCTCTGCATCTTTAGCAAACCAGAGTTCAAAGGCCTGAACATCATAACCTTCTTGTTGAGCCAATCTAAAGATCCGGACAGAAAGCTCCAGCAGGTCGCGGTATTGCCAGGCTTTACCTTGATAGAGCACCGCCAAATCAGGTTGTTCAGCCAATATCTCTATCGCTTTCATCGTCTGATTTAAACGACGTAGTTCTTCTGTGCGCCATGTTGTGTTCATTACTCAGATCCTCTGGTCAAAATACCGTCAGTATTTGTTTAGTAAAGGATGTTGTTCAATTTTTATGCCATGGCTTTTGCGAATAACAAAAGTTAACGCAAAGCACGACCGAGTAAAGAAAAATAACCAAGCCAGTGCTGTGCTAACACTGAAGATAACGCAGAGTCTGGGTATAAGCCGGCTTTGGAGGCTTTGCTTTTCAAAGTACCGCTGACTAAAAAGCTGTTTTTAAGTTGTTGCTGTTGCAGCATATGTTCGAAAGCCCGCGCAGCCAGCTCTTCTGGTTTGGCGTAATAATAAATACCATGTTGCTGATCAAAGGCGGCAGAGGTTTTGACATAGTGATTGGGTTCAGAGCCATTTGCTGTTAAAAACAACGCAGCAAAACTCTGCTCTAAATATTGATTGAGTGGGTGAGGGGAAACTTTTGCATTATTTAGCCAACTGGAACTGGCAAAAGCAGAAGCTGGAAGCTCATCGCTGAATAATTTGCTGCAAATATAATGATCAAAAGCATGAAACCACTCGTGCGCTAAGCTGCCTCCACCCGCATTTTTCGCCAGCGCCAGTAAACGGCCCTGCGGCTGATAAAAAGCGCAGCTGCCTTGTTGGCCACCAATGCCAAAATGCAGGCTCAGGCTTTGATTCAGTGAAATCACTCGTTCTGGCACCTGTAACAGCAGCATCAGGTCGGATAAAGCGTCAAAAAACAGATTCGCTGCCAGTTGTTGCTCGGAAGCTGTAACCCATCGACCAATTTTAATACTTTGGAAACCAAAAATTTTTACTATATCCAAAAAGCTGACATCGGCACCGGATCGATGTGCCGGGCCGTTACGAAAATAGGCTTGCTGGATGCGGGGTACTAAATCTGCCATAGGGTAACTGGTTCAAATTTAAACATTTTTTAAAGGCTTATGCTGGGAAAACACAGTTTAAGTCGTATACTGACAAGCGGTATAGTGATTTTCATTAAAACCTGATGGCTTTTCTATGCCAAAGTCCATTTAAAAAGAGTGATTTTATGTCCCTGCTAGAAAATTTACTGATTATGTTACTACTGATCAGTGCCAGCGCCTTCTTTTCTATGTCTGAAATAGCTTTAGCTGCTTCACGCAAAATCCGCTTAAAACAACTGGCGTCTGATGGAGAGCCCAGGGCGGCCTTAGTCTTACAACTGCAATCCAACCCTGGCAGTTTTTTCACCATAGCCCAAATTGGTTTAAATGCGGTGGCTATTTTAGGTGGTATTTTGGGTGAGGCAGCTTTTACTCCTTCTATTTTGAACCTGCTGAATTTATTTTTTGAAAGCCCGGCCAATGAAGGCATAGCCTTTGGTTTATCAGTATTTTTTGTCACAGCCTTGTTTATTTTGTTTGCTGACTTAATGCCAAAGCGCCTGGCGATGTTAGCGCCGGAAAAAGTAGCTATTTCTGTGGTCAACCTTATTTTATTAATGCTGGTCATTTTTAAACCTTTGGTTTGGTTTTTTAATAGTTTGGCCAATCTGGTGTTTAAACTCTTTAACGTACCAACTCAGCGGATCGACCAAATTACACCAGAAGACATAGTGGCCATGATGGATGAGGGCGCTCAGGCTGGCGTATTGCAGCAGCAGGAACGTACTCTGCTGGAGAACGTGTTTGATATGGATTCCCGCACTGTGACTTCTGCGATGACAGCACGCGAAAGCTTGATTTACTTTAATTTAAAAGAATCGGCTGACAGTATTAAAAACAAAATTGCTGAGCATCCCCATGCTAAATTTATTGTCTGTGATGACAGTCTGGATAAAGTAGTGGGTTATGTCGACAGTCGCGATATTTTGATGCAGGTGTTGCATCAGCAGCCTATTAATTTACTGAAAGAAGGTATGATCCACACCCCTTTAATAGTGCCTGACTCTCTGTCCCTGTATGAAGTGCTGGCACATTTTAAATCCAGTGGTATCGACTTTGCTGTCGTGCTCAATGAGTACGCCTTGACTGTTGGTATGGTCACCCTGAAGGATGTGATGAGCATAGTGATGGGTGAGTTGGTGAATTCAGACGAGGAACAAATAGTGCAGCGCGATGAGGCGTCCTGGCTGGTAGAGGGGTTAACGCCACTGGATGATGTGATGCGGGTCTTTGATATCGACAGTTTCCCTGATGATGAAAACTACGAAACCATTGCCGGCTTTATGATGTATATGCTGCGAAAAATTCCAAAGCGCACTGACTTTGTGGTCTATCAGGGCTACAAGTTTGAAGTGGTCGACATCGACAGCTACAAAATTGACCAGTTGCTGGTCACCAAAGTAAAAGTCGCAGAGCAAGGTGAGCAGGCTGGGGGTTAACCCCTCACAAAGCAAACCGATGGGGGCAGACTCTATCATCTGCCCCACAACTATTTTATACCTTCTGAGTCGCCACCCAGTTTTTCACTTTGCTATCCAGCACCGACATAGGCACTGCGCCCCCTAACAGCACTAAATCGTGAAAGGCCTTGATGTCAAATTTGTCGCCTAGCTGCTCTTTGGCATAAGAGCGTAGTTCCACAATCTTCAGCATGCCCAGCTTGTAACCTAAAGCCTGACCAGGCCATGCCATATAACGTTCGATTTCTGACACTACATCAGACTCTGTGGTGCCAGTCGTTTCAGCCATGTAGCTGATAGCTTGCTCCCTGGTCCATTTTTTCGCATGCAGGCCGGTGTCGACCACTAAACGTACAGAGCGGAATAACTCGGCTTTCAGACGGCCTAAATCACCAAAAGGATCGTCTTTGTACATGCCCATTTCTTTCGCGACCAGCTCCGAATACAAAGCCCAGCCTTCAACATAGCTGTTGTATGGTGCAACACGACGTAGTAAGGGCAAATGTTCCTGAGCTAAATTCAAGGCCACCTGCCAGTGGTGGCCTGGATTGGCTTCATGATAAGTCAGCGTTTTTAAATCAAATTTAGCGTTGGCTTTAATATCGCGCAGATTGATCCAGTAAATACCTGGTTTACTGCCATCCATAGCGGGCGAGCTGTATTGTCCGCCTGCTGCACTGTCCTGAATTTCTACCGGAATACGGCGCACTTCCACCGGATAAGGTGGCTTGGTGGCAAATTGTTCAGGCATGCGCAGATTAATTTCCGCTATGTATTTATTTAAATCATCCAGTACTTGCTGACGACCAGCGTCTGAGTCTTCATATAAAAAACGTGCTTCGCCATTCAGCGCCGTCATACGCGCACCAACAGAACCTTCTTTATAGCCTTGGGCTTGTAAGATGCTATCCATTTCCTGGCTAATACGGGCTACTTCATCCAAACCTATCTGGTGAATTTGCTCCGGGCTAAGATCAGTGTCGCCTAGCTGCTTCACTGAGTAGGCATAAAATTTATCTCCACCGGGCTGAGCCCAAATACCAGATTCAGTTCTGGCTTTTGGTAATTGCGCGCGCACTGCAGCGGCGAGTTGCTGATAACCAGCTTGAACTTGCTGCTCTACTAAAACAGCAGCTGAAGTCAGATACTGCTGCTTAGCTTCTGCTGACAGGTCTTTTAATGTATCCAGCTTTTTCGCGAAATCCTTATACAACACATGCTCTGTGACTTCACCGCCAGCATAACCATCAAGTATGGCCAGAGCTTTTTCTAACAAAATTTTAGGGGCTATCCAGCCCGCTTCAGCGTCAGAGGTAAAACCTTGCTCAACCGCTTTGAGCGCAGTGCCAAACTTCTCCAGTCGGCTTAAGTAGTTTTTGGCGTCCTGTTCATTCGCTACGGGATGAGAGTTTTGTAATGCACCGGCCATATCTATGGTAGGGCCATTGATCTGATTGACCACAAAAGCAGAGTGCCCCATCCAGGAGTCGATATAGCCATGAGGTAACTCGTTGCTACCGGCGTAGTACTGCATAATATTTAGCATCACAGCCTGGTTTTCAGCCTCTACAGCATCGGCTGGCACAGGAAGAGCTGCAAGTTGGCTAATCACAGCGTTCAGCTGTTGCCGAAGTTGTGCTTCGGCTTCTGCGCTGTAGTTTTCCAGCTCTGTGTTAAAAGCTTTGCCTACCACCTCTTCGGATAAGCCTAAGGCTGAGGCATTTAAGGCGCGAGCCTGAAACAGAATTTGGGTAGCCTGCTGGTACAGTTGAGCTGCAGATTGGGCTTTTGGAATAACAGCGGCTGCAGTTGTAGTGGGAGACACGGGTTCTGCTTGTTTGGGGGCATCGTTACAACCTGCGACTAGCAGGCTGCTGATGGTCAGAGCGAGAAAAGAGAGACGCATAGTTTTTCCTTTTGGTTTGAGTGCGTAAAGTGGGGTTTATCTTACGCTTTGCCTGAGGTTATTTCAGCTGTACGACAGGCATTTGCGGTAAAACAAAGTAAAAATTGGCTTGTTCGCGGTATACTTAGCCATCTTTGGTGAGTCGTTTCTGTGGCTCAAGGTTGTTGACGAATACGATGATTGAAAAAAGAACACCCGCTTTTTACGCCGCCAGTTTTGCGCTTTGTCTGGCCGCGGTATTTGTGTTTGCCAACCTGCATATGCTGCAACCTTTATTGCCACTGTTAAGCCGTGAGTTTCAGCTAACGCCACTACAAACCAGCTGGAGTTATGCCATAGGCACGCTGGCGCTGGGGTTGTCTTTGCTGGTGTATGGAGCCTTATCGGACGCTTATGGCCGGCGTACTTTGCTGCTTTGGAGTTTGGGCGGTATGGCGCTGAGTACATTGGCACTGACCCAGGTTGAATCCTATCACTCACTGCTCGTGCTGCGTGCTTTGCAGGGCTTTTGTCTGGGCGGTTTACCCGCTATTGCCATTGCTTATATGGGCGAAGAATTCAGTAAAACCGCCATGGTGGTGGCTGTGGGCTATTACATCAGCGCCAATTCATTGGGAGGCATCAGCGGACGTTTGTTATCTGGCTGGTTTGCTGAACTGAATCACTGGCAATGGGTATTCTGGCCTATGGGGCTGGGTAGCGTGCTTTGTACTTATCTGGTCTGGCGTTATCTGCCTGAATCCAGCTATTTTCAGAAGCAGCCATTTCAATTCAAACAAGCCATGTCGGACAACTGGTTTCATTTAAGACAAAAAACTTTGTTGCTGACCTATTTGATTGGCGGTCTTAACTTTTTTATCTTTTTAAATCAGTATACTTTTGTCGCGTTTCGCCTCACCGAAACACCTTATTTGCTATCTAGCGGCTGGATTGGCTTGTTATTTATTACCTATTTAACCGGCACTATTGGTTCTGCTTTATCTGGCAAAGTGGGTCAAAAAATCCATCCGGCTTTGGGGATGGCGCTGGGCATAGGCATTATGATGTTGGGCACTGTACTGACTTTATTTGCAGCTTTGCCTCTGATCGTCAGTGGTTTTTTTATCAGCGCTTTTGGTTTTTTCCTTTGCCATTCGCTCGCCAGCGGTTGGGTCAATCAGCAGGCGGTAAAAGCTAAAGCCAGTGCCAGCGCTTTGTATCTGGTGTTTTATTATCTCGGCGCCAGTTCTGGTGGCTTGTATTTATCGCCTTTCTGGCAACACTGGGGCTGGACTGGCGTGGTGATAGGTTCTTTGTTGATGTTTATGATCACGTTGACACTGAGTCTGTGGTTAAGACAGTGTCACACAGAGCGTAAAATCAATTCGCCGATTGAACCGTTATAAAACTGCCCTCAGGCAGCTCACCCAGCTTAAACTGTGCAAGCTGAATACGCTTGAGCTGTACTACTTTCAAACCGACGGAACGGCACATATAGCGGATTTGTCGGTTTAAGCCCTGGGTCAGTACAATTTCAAACCGATTGGAGCTAAGTTGCGTGAGCTGACAAGGACGGGATTGATAGGTATGAGGGCCCACTGTCCAGCTGACACCTGATGCTAATTGCGCTAAAGCCTGAGTTGTAAGAGCTTTATCCACTGTGACCTGATAGGTTTTTTCATGATAAAAATCAGGGTGTAATAAACGTTGTGTCAGTTCGCCGTCATTGGTCAACAGCACTAAACCACAGGAGTCTTTGTCCAGCCGTCCAACCGGATAAAGCCGCACAGGAAACTGTTGCAGCAGGTGATACAGGCTGTCGGCTTTTTCAGGATTGAGGTTGCAGTCTATGCCGACAGGTTTGTGATAGAGCAGATAATGTTTTTCAGTCGCAGCCCGAAAAGGCTGACCATCGACCTGAATCGAATCGTCTTCATCAACATGGTCAATATGATTAGCTGGGCGCTGGTTCACCAACACCCGGCCTTCGTCAATCAGCCTGGAAGCGGCGCGTCTTGAGCAAAGGCCATGGTCGGCCAGGTATTTGGCTAAACGAATTTTCATCCGTTTCTCTACCTGAGTAACAGCTTAAGCCGTGGTTTTAGGCTTAGGTTTAAAGCGACGACGCTGACCATTGCCGTTGTTGTGCTCAGCAGCTGGTGTGGCCATATGACCTGCGGCCTGAGTCTGAATACCAGGCGTTTTAGGCGCTTCAAAGCGACGTGCAGGCTTTTGACCCTGAGCTGGTTTTGCTCCGCCATTGGCTGCAGGCTTGGTGCCACTCTGTTTCGCTTTGGTGTTTTCAGCTTGTGGCTTACGCACAGGACGAGGAGGACGTGGAGCTTTAGCGATAGCGACCATAGCTTCAGGCAATGGGTTTGGATTCATGCTCTGGCTTGGTAATTTAATACCAATTAAACGTTCCACTTGTTTCAGTTGTGGAATTTCATCCGGTGCAACAAAAGATACAGCCAAACCCGATTTGCCAGCACGGCCAGTACGGCCAATACGATGCACGTAATCAGCAGGTGAGCGTGGCAGCGCAAAGTTCACCACATAAGGCAGCTGAGAAATATCTATACCACGGGCGGCTACATCTGTTGCAACTAAGACTCGTAATTCATTGGCTTTAAAGTCGGCCAAAGCTTTAGTGCGGGCATTCTGGCTTTTATTGCCGTGCAAAGCAGCAGATGGAATACCGGCATAAGTCAGTTGTTCACTTAAGCGGTTGGCTTCGTGTTTGGTGGGCATAAACACCAGCACCTGTTGCCAGTTATTTTCAGTGATCAACTGACACAAAGCGGCAGTTTTCTGACCTTTGTTCAGCAAGTAGACTTGCTGTTCAATTTTCTCGACTGTGGTGTTTTCCGGTGTGACCTGGATCATCAGCGGGTTTTGTAACAGGCCTTTGGTCAGTGATTTAATTTCATCGCTGAAAGTGGCAGAAAACAGCAGGTTCTGACGAACCTTAGGCAAGAGTGCCAGAATTTTTTTCAAATCACGGATAAAGCCCATATCCAACATGCGGTCGGCTTCGTCCAGCACCAACATTTGTACCTGGTCCAGCTTTAAGGCGTTTTGGCTTAATAAGTCCAGTAAACGGCCAGGGGTAGCGGTTAAAATATCCACACCACCACGTAAAGCCATCATTTGTGGATTAATGCTAACACCACCAAACACCACATGATGCTTAAGTTTTGGACTTAACTCTTTACCGTATTTTTGAATTTGCTCTTCAATTTGCGCTGCCAGCTCACGGGTCGGCGTCAAAATCAGTGCCTTGACCGGACGAGGTTTCTGAATAGGCTGAGCGGATAAAATTTGTAGTATAGGTAATACAAAGCTGGCAGTTTTACCTGTGCCGGTTTGAGCGGCAGCCAACAGATCACGGCGCTGTAACACAGCAGGAATGGCCTGTTGTTGAATAGGGGTTGGTTGGGTATAACCGGCCTGATGCACGGCCTCAACTAAAGCTGGGTTTAAACCCAAAGCAGAAAATGACATTAAATTTCTCAAATAAAAGCGCGAACCCCAATTGGCCCACGCAAAAAGCCGCGCATTGTAACGGGAAAGCGCTGGCGCGACCAGCGCTATTGTTGGTTTTTTGTGCAGTTTGGCAAATTGAGTGGAAGAAAGTCTGTTATAAGCCAGCCATTAGCCAAAACGCAGCGATGCTAATTTACTTAACCCCATAGCGACAGAGCCAAACTGATCCCCCCGGATCACCGGCACATCAGGCAATAACTGCTGCAGCATCTGTTGCACACCGGGCACAGCAGAGGCGCCCCCTGTCACAAAGATACTGTCGGGTTTAACTCCAGCGCTTTGTATACACTGCTGAATCAGCTTACTGATACCGGATAATTCCTGATACAAGGCATCCATTAACTGTTGCTGTGACAGGTTTTGCACCAGATGTTGCTCAATACGCTCCAGCACCACATCTACAGCAGGATGCTCAGTCAGACCTATTTTGGCTTGCTCAGCTTTTTGGTTCAGGTAATAACTCAGGTTCTGCTGATAGACCTGGATAAAGCGTTGGATCAGGGCCGGTTCAGCCGCCAGTTGCTGTAAATCCAACAGTTCGTCATAGGTTTTTTCCGCATAAAAGCGTTCCTGGGCGTGAATATCGATGATATTGACTGCATCACTGAACAGCGCGCCGGGCAAAGGTTTGCCATCCTGCGCCAGACTCTGGCGGCCAAATAGCTTCATCAGGCCATAGATGGTCAGTTTGATGTCCATATCCACACCACCAATACGTTTACCGCTGTGGCCTAATAGATCGCTGCTACGGTCAAAGGTCTGGCTATGTTGTGGTCCTAACCGGATCAGGCTGATATCACTGGTACCGCCACCAATGTCCACCACCAATACCAGTCGCTCTTTATTCAGATGACGTTCGTATTCAATCGCTGCTGCGACCGGCTCGTAGGCAAAATCGACTTCTTTAAAACCAACCCTGCTTGCCGCCTGGTTTAAAATCGCCAAAGCCCGTTCATCACCTAAAGCTAAATCTATGCCCTGAAAATGGATAGGACGGCCAATCAGCACCCGTTCAACCGGATGAGCTAACTTTTGCTCTGCACCTTGTTTGATCCGGCTGAGCAATAAAGTCGCCACTTGGGTATAAATTTCAGTTTGAGCTGGTGTTAAGCGACTGCCAAGCATCGACTTAGGCGAGCGAATAAAGACCCCGCCCAAAGGGTCCATGCTGTAGCGTTCGTGTGCGGCTTTACCGACCAGCACTGTGCTGTTTTGCGCCAGTAAGCGGGTCAAACTGGCGGACAGGTAGGCGTCTTCGTCGTCTGGATCCCGCTGACGTTCAATATACAAGGCTGAACTCAAATAGCGGCTGCCGTCTTGCTCCAACGCCAGTAAATGCGGCTGTTGCTCCAGCATAAAACCTGCGGCACAGTTGGAGGTACCAAAATCAACGGCAAGATAAGGAGCAGACATAACATCACCTGTCAGAAAAAAGGCCGGCGAGTATAGCCTTAATCCTTCGGCTTGTCAGTTGGCTTCACCAGCGGGTTGCCGCAGTACTTGCACTAAAAACTGCACGGCTTGGGGCGATTGGTAGGAGTTATGACGTGAAGGCACAATGATTTCCTGTACGGCTTTGTTTTGATGGGCGCTGAAAAAAGGCACCACGCCATCACTGATTTGACTGCAGCTTTTTTCATCCTTGCATGATAAAGGTCCATTGCTGCCGACAATAGAATAGACAGGTCGTTGGTATTCCAGCTTATTTAAACCCTGCAGCAGCGGATGACGGGGTGATAAGACCTGAACCGAATGGGGACCACCGCCGCTTAAGTATTCACGCATAGGCAAAGTGATTTTGTCTGGTCCCAGTTTCAAAATAAAGTTACTCATCAACAGCGTGAAATTTTTTGGCAAATTAATAAACCAGCTGGCCACTTTAGCGACCACAGATTCGGAGGTTTCAGAGCCGCCATGTGGGGTATCGATAAACACTACTTTGTCGATATAAGGTCTGGCATGAAAGATAAAAATATCTTTAATGTTGTCCAGTTCTTGCTTGGCATAACCCAGCTGCTCAGGGCGCTCGGTAAAGCTTAAATCCCAAAGCAGATAGTCAGTTGTTTGCACCATAGTTTTACTGATCACACCGCCCATGCTGTGGCCTATGACGACAATTTCATCCAGTTGATTGCTGCCACCTCTGGCTTTGAGCATGCTCTGCAGCTCATCCAGTTTTTTACGTAAACGCATAGAGTTGTAAAAAGGTGGTGGGCCTGAAGGGTAAAACGCATGCCAGATCTGATATCGCTGTTTTAACTCTTCATCCTGTAGCACAGCCATCGTCAGTTCATACCAAATCAAAGGGCTGGAATTCAAACCATGGATCATCAACAGGGGTTGTTTGTTGTTTTGCAGCGGCGTCACGCTGTAAATACCCAGTTTATTGTCGGCCAGCTCTGCGTTAAATAAGCCGGGCAATTCTAAATCAGCCAACTTGGCTTGCTGCATCAACCACAAGTAACTGCTGGCGGCGTCATAGAGCAGTGGATAAGAGCCTGAGGCAAACTTTAATTCAGCCGCTTCCTGCATCAGATGTCCTTGCAAGGTCAGCTGAATTTGCAGGTCTTTGGTAAATTTCAGCTGTTTCAGGCTAACAGTCACGGAGCGGAAGATACCCTCAGGCGGATAATAGTTATCCTGGCCCTTACCGGTATTGGGCCGTATCGCCACCAAACTAACCCCAAGGCCTGAATGGGCAATTCCCTGGTGATGGCTTTTAATGGCCTGAAACTCGCTGGCCAGCACGAAATCTTCGAAAGCCAGTCCGGTTTCATCCTTCACGGGCTCCAGCACGATACGAAGCGCGGGGTGACGGTACTTTTGTTTAGGCAGCATAGTGCGCAGAAACTGTGTCAGACTTTGATTGTAAAGCTGGGACGCGTGTTGCAGCGCTGTGCCCTTTAACTCAGCAGACGCTAACCAAAATTGTGCGCAACTCAGTTGTAATAAGCTTTTGTTGGCGCTTGTGTCTGGCAAGCTCAATAGCTCAGGACAATAGGAGGCCAGCTCCTGACTATCCATTTGTTGCATGCGGGCATACTGGTAACTAAATAACTGATTAGCTTCCAGCGCTCTTTTAGTCGATGGCAGGAGTTTTAAAAAATGGGGGCTGGTGCAACCGGCAAGCAAAAACAGACAGAGCATCAACAAACCGGCTTTTTTTAGCTTAGTGTGCACCTGTCTCTCCTGTTTTGTTGAAAACACCTTCAGATTATGCGGTGACTTTGTAGCAAACTAAGCAAAATTTGTATTAAAAATCAGTCACTCAGCTATAGTATGGACATCACTGATACTAATTTGAAGTTTTTTATTCCGGCATTTAAACCTTTTGTTGCTGTGGCTCCGACTAACCCTATAACAACAAAAAGCAGCATTTTTAAAATAGCAGGGGCGGGATGTTAAGGTCTGACTATCCAGAGCAAAGAACGCATGACATGGATGAACTGGTTTGCCTGTCGCAGCAAGGCGATCGTAGCGCGTTCAGACAACTGTATCAGCAGCATTGCGGCCGGGTATACGCGGTCTGTTTACGCTTACTGGCGGACCGCAGTAAAGCAGAAGACGCCTGTCAGGAGGTTTTTGTCAAAGTATGGCAACAGCTGAGTCTGTTCCGCGGCGACAGTCTTTTCAGTACCTGGCTGCACAGTATTGCGACCCGCACAGCTATCGATCTGTGGCGTCAGGATAAGTTGCTCAGACTAGCCACAGAAGAAATGCCTGAATTAGCAGGGGCCGAACTGGGACAGAGCAGGGAATTAGAACAGTTGATTTTACGTTTGCCTCATCAGGCAAGAGCTGTGTTTGTGTTGTTTGCCTTAGAAGGTTATCAGCACCAGGAGATTGCGCAGCTGCTCGGCATAGCCGAGGGCAGTTCGAAATCTCAGTACCACAGAGCACGGCAGTTATTACGGGAGTGGTTAGATGAAAACTGAACATGAATTAGATGCCCTGATCGCCGGACTTTCCAGTGAATTAAAACCCTCCCGCGATTTATGGCCAGAGCTGGAGCAGCGTTTAATACCAGCAGAGATAAAAAATGCGGATACGGTGCTGCTCAGACCTAACAAATGGTTGTCTGTACCTTTTGCTGGTGCTTATGTCGCAAGTGCAGCCTCTGTGTTATTCGCTGTCACTTTGTTTTGGCAACCAGCGGCTTTGCAACCATCAGCTCCAGTGCAAGCTGGCTTGTTTAACCCACAGCAGGTGGATGCACAAACCGCTATCGTTTATAGCTATGAGCAAGCGAAAGCTGAGCAGTTGGCCAGTATGAAAGCCGTTGATCCGGTGTATGCCGACTGGCAGCAACAACTTGCACAGTGGCAACAAGCCATAGGTCAGGTGCAACTGGCACTGAAATACAACCCGAATGAAGCAATGTTGCTGAAACAATTAAGGCAATTGTATAGCCAGCAACATAATTATTTACAAAAAGTGGTCCAGTCGGGCCTGGTTTAATCTGGAGTAACATGATGAAACAACAACTGATTTTAGGCTTGGCTTTGTCCCTGTTCAGCCAGCTTGTATTAGCCGCAGAGTCGGTGAATGAAAACCTGCAAGTGGCCGGTAACGAGAAAATTTATATCGAAAATATGCGTGGTGAAGTCGAAATCGTCGCCAACTCAGAAAACCGTTTTAAAGTCTCGGGTACCCTGGACGAAAAAGCCGAAGGTTACGAGCTGGATTCAAAAAATGGCTTTACCAGTTTTAAAGTGAAAATGCCGAGTCTGCGTAACTATGGCAACTGGGACGATCAGGAAAAAGAAGGTTCACGGTTAAAAATTGAAGTTCCTTTTGGCACTGAACTGGAGTTTCAAGGGGTGAATGCCAGTGTCAAAGTATCAGGGGTGCAGGGCAGCACCAAAGTTACTACGGTGAATGGGTCTGTTTATGCAGAAAAGCTGCAGAAGTTTATCCAACTGGAGACCGTCAATGGCGAAATTACCAGTGTAAATAACAATGGCCGCATTACTCTGAATACGGTCAATGGTGAGATTGAAGACACGGGCTCAGAAGGGAGGTTGAGTATTGATGCGGTGAACGGCAGTATTGAGACGAAATCCTCGGCCTCAGAAGTTTCAGTATCAGTGGTCAATGGAGAGGCTGATTTAGAGCTGACTAATGTGCAGCAACTAAATATGAGTTCTGTCAATGGATCCCTGGATGCTGAAGTCAAAGGTAGCCTGACTCCACGTATCGAAGCGAGCACGGTTAGCGGTAACGCCAAATTAAAGCTGGAAAAAGCTATCAGCGCAAAATTTAATCTGGTGGCCAACGCTGGTGGTTCTATCAAAAATGAATTGACCAGCCAAAAAGCGGAGAAAGCAAAGTATGGTCCTCGTAGCAGCCTTGAATTCAGCACGGGCAAAGGGGAAGGCAGTGTTGAAATGAATACCGTCAGTGGTTCAATGAAACTGGAAACACATTAAAGCCAAAGCAGCAGGTCCCAGGCCTGCTGCTTTGATTGCAGCGATTATCTTTACTTAACTTTGCAATAGCCATTTGGTGTTCAGTTATAAATGATTTGTAAAGGGCTGTTATTAACTGTCTGAGTTGGTAAAAACGCTAGGATTTTCATAGGGCTATACATAATCTCTTGGCCAACTAACAACCAAGTTACAGGATAGCTTCATGAACATGATACTGCGTGCCAGTCGTCTGGCTTTGCCATTATTTTCGCTGATCGCTTTGGCCGCCTGCGGTGGCAGCTCAGGGGATAAAGCAGAAGAGGGTTTTAATCAGGGATACGTGCAGTTTTACAATGGTGCAGGCAATAGTGCCAACAGCTCTTTGACTGTGAATGAGATTGCTGCAGGCAGTGCCACTTTTGGTGATGCGTCCAACATGCTGGCGATTGACCCGGGTTCATACAAATATCAGCTGAAAAATGCCACCAGTAGTGCTTTGATTAAAGAAGCCGATATCACCCTGAACAAAGGCGATAAAACCTTGTTGCTGATGGCAGGTGACGCTGCAAACCCAAGTATTCTGACATTAACTCACAAACGTGAAGAAAAGTTTGACGATGAGTTCCGTGTCTTCGTTGCTAACTTATCCAACAGCTACGACAAAGTTGATTTGTATACTGCTGCTGAAACAGATGACTTCAGTAAGGCCACCTTAGTAGAGTCTGTTTCGGCAAAAGAAGTGACAAGCACAGGTAAAATGCTTAAACGTGGGAAATATAAGCTGTTTATCACCACGGCTGGTAGCAAAACTCCATTTTTTGAGGCTGTTGCCTATAACTTCCAATACACCACCAGCTATGTGTTAGTGGTGCGTGACAAACTGGGCCCTATGCAACAGCAAGTGTCGTTAGACATCGTTGGCAACTCTACGGCTGTGGAAGCGCTCGAACATCGTCTGGCCAAAGGTCAGGTTCGGATCTATAACAGTCTGGATAATCAGCAAGGTCAGATTGCGATCAATAACTTACCTGTCGCAGATTTAGTGCAGGATACGCTGACAGATTACATTCAGTTAGATAAAAATGATTACAGCATCGCTGTGTTAAATGAAAACAATCAGTTGCTATTAAACAATGTGTTACTGACCATCAACGCCGGACAAAGTAAGTCGGTGCTGTTGTTCCGTGATGCTGAACAAAAAGTAGGTCTGGTTAGTTTTACAGAGAAAAACCTGCCTCAAGTGCACGAGCATGAAATTAACGTAGCGAACCTGGTGCCTGATTTTAAAAACCTGCATTTCTATTTTGTGCGTCAAAACGAAACTATCGAAAGCGCAAAGTTCCACGTCAAAGCATTAGACTTTAAAAAGTACGCAAGCTTGGTGCTGCCAAAAGATTTCTACTCTGTCTCTTTGGTGCATGTGGCGGACAATGGCACCATCAGTCTGTTAGATAAAACAGAGATGCTGCAATTGGAGGCAGGCAAAAACTATATTCTGGCGGCAGAACCGTCAGCTGCGGCTCCCAGTGGTTTCAAAATCACACTGGTTAAATAGTTCGCTGCTAGTGAAGTTGTAAAACAAAAACGGCCACAGAAAGTGGCCGTTTTTTATCGACAGAAAACGCCGCTCACAGGGCAGTTTTCCTTGTCTGTTACAACGTTGCTTAGAATTTATAATTCCACTGTACCGCCAGTACCTGAGCTTTGTTGCGGTAAGTTGCCTGAACACCAGAGTTGTAAATACGATCGCCATTGGCGCTGTATTCGTGTTCATCGATGCTGACTTTATTCATCCACATATAACCATAAGCAAAATCTACACTTTGTTCTGGTGTCAGCGCCCAGTTTGCACCCCAGGTCCACCAGATCCGGTCCGCTGTAGGAACACGCGCTGTTTTATGGCTGCTGCTGATCGGGTTTTCATCATAAGCCAGACCTGTTTTTAACGTCAGCTCGTCGTTGTACTGCACTGTGGTACCAACAGAAAACGACCAGGTGTCCTGCCAATGTTCCGGGATATAGCCAATGTAACCGGCTTTATTCAGATTTTGTGGCTGTTGAGTACTCAGAGAAATGCTAGGTGTGGCGTCATCACTGACAATATCAATAGACTCAAAGCTGCTCCAGCCTGTCCAGTTCACACTGGCTTGCACAGATAAAACATCTGTCAGCTTCTGATCAATGCTAAACGCCATATTGGCAGGAGTGGTTAAATCCAGTTTGCTTTGCTCTGACAGGTAGCTGTTCGACGCCAGTTTGCCAGTTGCTAAACTGATGGCAGGCAAGTTTGCACCTACAACGATAAAGTTCGGATTGCCAGCAACGTTGGCACCAGTGATAGGCGTATTGGTAATTTCAGAGTCACCTTTTAAGGTGTATTTCACTTCAGAATGATAGACCAACGCCAGTTTGGTTGAACCTAAATCGCCATGAAAACCAAGGTTATAACCTGCAGCTACATCATCGCCATTCACTTCATAATGACTGTTGCAATAGGCAGCGTTGTAAACATTGGCGCCATATAAACCATTGATATTAGTGCCGAGTTCACATAAACCTGAATGATCTTTGAACTTAGATAAGGTGCCTTCTGCATAGTTAACATTGACACCTAAACCGAAGGACCAATCCTGGCTTAATTTGTAAGCCACGGTAGGTTGCATAGAAACTACTTTTATTGAGGTTTCATCGCCAAAATAGCGGCCAACCCAATCGTCGTTGTAATCAGATGACAAACCAAATGGAGCGTAAACCCCTATACCCCAGCTTAAATTGTCAGTGAAGTGGTCGCTGTAAAAAGCAAAAGGAACTAATTCAGATAAAGTCAGTTTGCCTGAGTCACGGCCTGTGACAGGCATACCGTTGGCGCTTTGGGCTGACGCGTCGCTGTAACGGGTTGTAGCGTAAATCAGGTTGGCACCACCAGAAAATTGTGCGCCTTTGAGTTTGGTTAAAGCAGCAGGGTTGGAGTAGACCAAAGAGGCGTCTGTAATTTGTGCGCCGCGGCCTGCATAAGCGTTACCTGCTGCACTGACTGATTGTTCAAATAATTTATAACCTTCAGCAAAAGCAGACTGACTGACCAAAGCAAGGCTGATGGCTAAAGGTAATGAAGCTTTTCGTAACATTGTTTTTGTACCCTGTAATAAATTTCGCGGCATTATAGAGAGACTAAGCCCTAGAGTACATGCTCTAAGTCTGGCAAATTTTGCTACTGGTCGGATCTTGCATTGACTAAAAAGTGGTGAAATTCACTAAAACATTGAGGTGAATCCAGGCTGAATTTTCAATATTTTTTATTTAAGTTATTGTTTTTAAAATGATTTGTGTGTGTTTTTTGAAGTGGCACAAGGGATGCAATTCCATCGCAACTGATTCGACTTTGCTTGTTTAAGGATAAATTATGAAAACCCGCTCATTACTCGCTACTGCTGTAACTACTGCCTTATTGGCTGGTTCTTTGGTATTAACTGGTTGCGGCAGCGCCGAAGGAAGTCCGGATGCTGCTAAAGTGGACGCTGTGATCAGCATCCCAGTCGAAGCTGCTTTGGTCAGCCGTGGTGAAATCAGCAGTTTGTATCGCACCACCAGCACATTGGAAGCCAAGGAAGATGCTGAAGTGAACAGCAAATCAACTGGCATAGTGCAGCAGTTGTTTGTTGAAGAAGGGGATTATGTCAAAGCCGGTCAGGTGATGGCTATCTTAGATACCGAACGTCAGCAACTGAACTTAGCCAAAGGCAAAGCTGAATTGGGCCAATTAAAAAGCGAGCTGGCGCGCTTAGAAACTATGTACCAGAAAAAACTGGTCAGTTTTGATGTCTATGACAAGTTAAAATGGCAGGTGGAATCTTTATCCGCTTCTGTGGCTTTGTCTGAGCTGGCATTAAAAGAAACTCAAATCATTGCGCCTATCAGCGGTGTGATTGCCCGTCGTCATGTCAAAGTAGGCCAGTTGATCACTGAATATTCATCCAAAGCTTTGTTTGAAATTGTGTCACAAGAGCGTTTAGAGGCGGTGATCAATTTACCAGAGCATCAGTTACCACGCGCTAAAGTAGGCCAGGTTGCGCACTTGCATTTTGCTGCTCTGCCAGCCAAAGTAGCGAAGATTATCCGCATCTCTCCGGTCGTGGACGCTACAACAGGTACTGCCCGCGTCACAGTGGCGGTGGATAACAGTGACCTGACATTAAAAGCAGGCATGTTTGCTCAGGTCGAAGTGCAATATGATGCTAAAGCCGCGGCTTTATTAGTGCCTAAACGTGCTGTGATGGCAATGGATAACAGCAGCTCAGTCTTTGTGGTGAATAAAGACGGCAAAGTCGAACGTAAAACCATTACCACAGGTTATGAATCCGACACTATGTTTGAAGTGGTGGACGGTTTAACTGAAGGTGAGCAAGTGGTCACTGCAGGTCATGCCAGCCTAAAAGAGCAAAGTCCTGTTCAGGTTATTGCGAAAAGCTAATTCAATCTCCCTCATTGGTGGGGCCTAATCCCCACCATCAATAATAAAGATAAAAGTAAGGGATCCTCTATGAAACTCGTGGATACAGCCGTTGCACGTCCGGTCACTATGTGGATGTTCACTTTAGGTATTATGTTATTTGGTCTGGTCGCTATGGGGCGACTGGCCGTCAATTTACTGCCAGATTTGTCTTACCCCACTTTAACCATCCGCACTGAATACGCAGGTGCAGCGCCAGCCGAAGTGGAGCAGTTAGTCAGCAAGCCAATTGAAGAAGCTGTAGGTATTGTCAAAGGCATTCGTAAAGTACATTCGGTGTCCCGCGCTGGTCGCTCTGATGTGATTATGGAATTTGAATGGGGCTCAGATATGGATCTGGCAGGCCTTGAAGTGCGTGAGAAAATCGACGTGCTGTACCTGCCGCTGGATGTGAAAAAACCATTGTTACTGCGCTTTAACCCGAATTTAGACCCTGTGGTCCGTTTGGCGTTAAGCCGGGATGAGAAACAGGATTTAACGCCAGCTCAACTGGTGAGCTTACGTACTTTTGCTGAAGAAGATTTACGCCGCCGTTTAGAATCCTTAGCCGGTGTGGCTGCAGTGCGGCCTGATGGCGGTTTAACTCAGGAAATTCAAATCCTGATTGATAATGAAAAACTCAGCCAGTTAAAGCTGGATATCAGCACCATCAATCAGCGGTTAAAAGAGCAAAACATTAACCAGGCTGGTGGCCGTTTAGAAACCGGCAGTCATGATTATTTAGTCCGGACCATTAATCAGTTTGCCAATCTGGATCAAATCCGCAATTTGTATATTGCCAAAGTAGGTGAAAGCCAAATTCGGTTGTCTGATATTGCCGAAATTCGTGACTCTTTTGTCGACCGTCAAAGCATTACTTATGTGCATGGCAAAGAAGCGATAGAAATTGCCATCTACAAAGAAGGTGATGCCAACACAGTTCAAGTGGCAAAAACTGTTACAGCCAAGCTGGAGGATTTACAAAAGAATCTGCCTGCTGGTTATCAGTTAACCTTAGTGTACGACCAATCCACTTTTATTAAACAAGCCATAGATGAAGTGAAATCAGCCGCTTTTGAAGGCGGTATTCTGGCGATGATAGTGCTGTATTTGTTCCTGCGTAATGTCTGGACCACGCTGGTGATTTCTATCTCTATTCCGCTGTCAGTCATTGCCACCTTCAACCTGATGTATGCCCAGGATATCAGCTTAAATATTATGAGCTTAGGCGGTATAGCCCTGGCCATAGGTATGCTGGTGGATAACGCCATTGTGGTACTGGAGAATATCGCTCGCTATAAAGAGCAGGGCATGGCTCCGATGGAAGCGGCGAAAAAAGGCGCCAGTGAAGTGGCGATGGCGATTACGGCTTCAACCTTAACCACAGTGGCGGTATTTTTCCCGCTGGTGTTTGTTGAAGGGGTCGCAGGCCAGTTATTTAAAGATCAGGCGTTAACCGTCACTTACGCCTTGTTGGCGTCATTGCTGGTGGCTTTAACTCTTATTCCCGCCATGGCGGCCCGTGAGCGCACAACATCAGCTGCAGCTATCACTTCGGATACTCAAGCTACAAAACTATCCATTAAGCCATCGCGTTGGTATTTATGGCCGCTAGTGCCATTTCATTTGTTGTATCTGGCGGTACGTTTTGTATTTTTAGGTTTATTTACGGTATTCACTATCCTGTTCCGCGCTGTCGCTAAAGGCTTAAGTTTTGTCTTTAATCCGCTGCTGAACATAGTGCAGGCTTTTTTACGAGCTCTGGAATCGGGTTACCGTGCTGTATTAACTGCCGCCTTGCGTGCCAAAGCTTTGGTACTGGCAGCCACTATAGGCCTGACCGCACTGATTTATTCGCTGATCCCGGGTTTAGGTTTTGACGTGATCCCAAGCATGAGTCAGGGTGAGTTTTATGTCGAAGTGCAGCTTCCTGTAGGCAGCGCGATAGAGCGCACCGACAAGGTATTAAAACAACTGGCCGATGTGGCCTCATTACAGCCTGAAATTGACCGCAGTTATGCCCAGGCAGGTACAGGCCAGCAAATGACTGTGGATCCCAATGTAGGTGGCAGTCATTGGGGCCGGTTAAATATTATTTTAAAAGACAGTGCCACCAAAGCGGATGAAGAACGTTTAATTCAACTGTTTCGCGATGCGGTCAGCACCATGCCGGATCTGAGCGCCAAAATTGACAGACCAGAGCTGTTTAGTTTCAGCACGCCGCTGGAAATAGAATTATCCGGTCATGATTTAACCAGCTTAAAAGCCACCTCGGATCAACTGGCTAAAGCATTGGCAGCCAATGACAGATTTACCGATATCAAAAGCTCGTTGCGCTCTGGCCAGCCGGAAATTACCTTACATTTTCATCATGACCGGTTATCTCAGCTGGGGTTAACCGCGGCAGATGTATCGAAACGGGTGGCGAATTACATAGGTGGCGAAGTCGCGGGCCAGTATTCGATTAACGATCGCAAAGTCGATATCCGGGTGCGTCTGGCGGAGAATTTCCGCAACTCAGAGCAGCAACTGTCGCACATTATCATTAACCCAAATAGTGAAAAGCCGCTGCCTTTGTCTGCAGTCGCTGACATTAAACGTGAAGTAGGGCCAAGCGAAATTACCCGTATTGGTCAGCAACGTGTGGCTTTGGTTAGCGCTAACTTAGCTTACGGCGACCTGGAGCAGGCCACAGCAGCAGCCAAAGCAGTATTGGCACAGCTGACTTTGCCTTATGGTGTTGGCGCTACTATTGTCGGTCAAAGTGAAGAGATGGAACGTTCCTTTAATTCCTTGATGATGGCGTTGCTGTTAGCGGTGTTTCTGGTTTATCTGGTGATGGCGTCGCAGTTTGAAAACCTGCTGCAACCTTTGCTGATTTTATTTACTGTGCCTTTGGCTGGTGCTGGCGCTGTACTTGGCTTATGGCTGACCGGCACCCGGGTTTCTGTCATCGTCTTTATCGGCCTGATTATGCTGGCCGGTATAGTGGTGAATAACGCCATAGTGCTGATAGACCGTATTAACCAGCTGCGTGATGAAGGCATGGCGGTGTCTGATGCCATAGTTGAAGCCGGTGCAACCCGTTTACGTCCTGTACTGATGACGACTTTAACCACAGTGCTGGGTTTATTACCTATGGTGCTTGGCAGCAGTGACGGTGCTGAAATCCGCGCTCCAATGGCTATTACCGTGATTTGGGGCCTGAGCCTGTCGACCTTGCTGACGCTGGTGTTTATCCCTGTGCTGTACCGCCTGACTGCGCGTGACGTATCAGCGGCTAAGGAGTAACAACATGGATCATAAACCCTTAGCCATCACCCGTTTTGCCTTAACCCGGCCTGTGACTTTATGTATGTTGTTTTTGTCCTTGCTGGTGTTTGGTTTAATCGCGAGCAGAATGTTGCCTTTGGAGAAATTCCCCGGCATCGACATTCCGGAAATTTATGTGCATGTGCCTTATCCTAATGCTACGCCCAGCGAAACCGAGCGTTTGATCACCAGGCCAGTGGAAGAAGCGCTGGCCACAGTGACCGGCATTAAAAAGATGCGCAGTTTTTCCAAAGAAGACGGTGCTGACATTTCGCTGGAATTTAACTGGGAAGAGGACATCAATACCAAAAGTATTGAAGTGCGTGAGCGTTTAGACAATATGCGTCATCTGTTACCTCGGGATGTAGAGCGGGTGATGGTGTATCAGTTTAATACCGCTGATATGCCTATTTTCCAGCTGCGTATTTCCAGTGAACGCGATTTAGCCATGGCCTACGACTTGCTGGAGCGTGTGATTAAACGCCCGCTGGAACGGGTGCCGGGCGTGTCCAAAGTGGAACTGTATGGAGTGGATAAACGCCAGGTGACTATTCGGCTTGACCCACAACGTATGCGCAATTTGCAGGTCGACCCGGTGCAACTGGTGCAGTTACTGCAGGAAAGCAACTTTGCGATGACCGCAGGTGAGCTGCGTAATAGCAACGAAAGTATTCTGGTGAAACCTGTTGGCGAATTTGCTAGTCTGGATCAGATCCGCGCTTTGCCCATTCGTGCCGGTTTAACTTTAGGCGCAGTGGCTGATGTGATGCTGGAGCTACCCAAACGTATTGAAGGCCGGCATTTGCATCAAACTTATGCGGTCGGCATGAACGTATTTAAAGAATCAAACGCCAATCTGGTTGATGTATCCCGCGCGGCTATTGCTGTGGTGGATGCAGCGGGCAAAGATCCGGCCTTTAACGGTATCAATTTATTCCTGATGGACGATACCGCCAAAGGCGTCACAGACTCCTTGTCGAACCTGCTGGGCTCCGGCGCTATGGGCGCTTTGTTGTCCTTTGGTGTGTTGTATTTATTCTTACGCCATATTCCAACCACTTTAGTGGTGGTGTTGTCTGTGCCTGTGTCTATTGCTATCACTTTGGGCGCTATGTATTTCCTCGGTTACAGCCTGAATATACTGAGTATGATGGGGTTGATGCTGGCGGTCGGTATGCTGGTGGATAACTCAGTGGTGGTGACTGAAAGTATCTTCCGTGAGCGGGCTGCTGATCCTGATACCAAAAGAGCGACCGAGCTTGGCGTTCATCGGGTTAGTCTGGCGGTACTAGCTGGTACTGCCACCACGGCTATTGTGTTTTTACCCAATATTATTGGCCAGAAAGTGGATGTGACTGTGTTTTTAGAGCATGTCGCTATAGCAATCACCATAGCCCTGGGCGTTTCTTTGCTGATGGCGCTGACATTAATTCCTTTTTTAACCACAAAAATTAAACAAATTCACAGCAGCGATAACGCAGAGCCAAGCAAGCTGGACAAATTTTACGGTCGCTGTTTACGTTGGGTGATGGCATCGCCTAAAGCGGCGACAGGTATCGCCTTTTTATTGTTGTTCAGTATCGCTATTCCTATCAGTCAGGTGTCAGGTGGTGACGACGATGACGGCGACAGCAACAGAGCTTTTCTGAACTACAACGTGCAGGGCAATTACAACCTGGCCGAAGTAGAGCAAGAAGTAAAGCGAATGGAAGCTTACCTGTATCAGCACAAAGACGAGTATGAAATTGAGTCTGTATACAGCTATTACACTGCCAATCATGCCATTTCGATCATTATGTTTAACGATCCGCTGGTAAAACCTGTTTCAGAAATTAAAGAGTCTATTCGCAAAGGCTGGCCACAGCTAGTGCGCTCACAACCCAGTTTTGGCTGGAGTGATAATGGCGGTGGCATGCAGGTGCATTTATCCGGCCCATCCACTGAAATGCTGACTAAATTAGCAGCTGATATTGTGCCTGTGATTTCACAAATTAAAGGGCTGGAAGATGTACGCTCTGAAATTTCTGATGGCCAGTTTGAAATGCAAATTCAGCTCAACAATGAAGAGTTGCAACGTCAAGGCCTGGACGCCAGTGAAGTAGCGCAATCTGTTACATTGGCACTTCGTGGCACTAATTTACGAACCTACCGCTCCGACGAGCAGGGCGAATTGCAGCTTAGAGTGTTGTATGACGAAAAGGTTAGCCATTCACCGGCTGAATTGGCCGCTATTCCTGTGCTGGTGAAAGACAATGTAGTCATTACCTTAGCGCAGGTGGCTGAACTGAAAGTAGAACCCCTGCTGTCGGAAATCCGCCGCTTTAATCGTCAGACTACGCTTGCCATTGGCATGAATATGAATAAAGACCTGACGATGGATAAAGCCCGTGAAGAGCTGACTAAAAGATTAAATCAGCTGCAGTTACCGGCAGGTTACGCCTGGTCTTTTGAAGGCAGCTTCCAGTATCAGGATGAAGCTCAGGGTATTATGCAAATCAATATGTTGCTGGCTGTGGCCATGATTTATCTGGTGATGGCGGCGCTATTTGAGTCCTTGATTATGCCAACAGCCGTGATTGGCTCCTTGCTGTTCTCTTTTGTGGGGGTGTTTTGGGCCTTTTTATTCACTGGCACGTCGATGGGCATTATGGGCATGATAGGCATGCTGGTGCTGATGGGTATCGTAGTAAACAACGGTATAGTGCTGGTGGACCGTATCAATCAGCTGCGCAGTGAAAGCCCAGATGCAGAGCTGGTGCCACTGATCATCGAAGCTTGTGAAGCCAGATTAAGGCCTATTTTGATGACGGTGTCCACCACTGTATTAGGCCTGTTACCGTTGGCTTTTGGTGATGCAACCATAGGCGGCGACGGCCCAAGTTATGCGCCTATGGCCATCGCCATTATTGGTGGTTTGGTGTTCTCGACTTTAACCAGTTTATTGCTGGTGCCGTTAACCTACTGGGGTTTAGTGCGTTTTAATATTCGCTGGTCTGGCTTTTTAGGTAAAGCCAGAGTACTGGCGAATAAGATGATTACAGCGCCTTAAGTTGCTTCGTTGCTAGTTTAAATCTGCCGCTCTTCAGTAGTTGGTGAAGGTGGCAGCGGAAAAGCCATAGTGCACGCAGACTCGCCGTAAATATGTCCCTATAGGCTCCTGTCCAGCATCCATGCTGGACAGGGTCTGCTAAGCACCATGACTTTCCTCGCTTTGGCTGCTTAGTCCTCTTTAGACCGCAATTCCAATCTTCGGTCGATTCAGTTCGAATTGCTTAAGTTGTCTGAGTATAAGTAAATCGGATAACCGCTTAGTGCCAATTGCAGACATTCCAACTTTAAGGCTGTAAAGTCCGCTTTTAGGTGTTAGCAGAACGCCCGCCACAAACGCGAGCAACTTGTTGCGAGTCGAGCGCCCAACGGGCGCGTTTTTGATGGCGATTGTTATATGCCGAACGCAAAGCTAAACACTAAACCAGTTAAAAGTAGTAAAAAACCAAAAATTTGAATGAAGATATCTAATTGACGAGCCTCATTATTCTCTTTAGCTAACGTTGAAAACGACAACTTTTGAGTAAATAAGTCTCTCGGCACAAGCCGGATACTAGAATACCCCAAACAGACAAATCCTAAAGCCTGGAGTAACAACGAAATTTTTTGTTCGAAGACAAAAGCAATAATTGTGATAAACCCGACAAGGAACAACAAAATGCTTGGCCAGTGTAAATTCCGTTTTCTTTCCATTCTTGAAGCTACTCCGTACTATTTATTTGCTGAGCATATAACGCCGCCAGCATGCGCGGCTTTGCAGTGAAGGCGAAGCCGCAGCGGAAAAGACGTCGCCGTGACTGGCCTTGTTATAAACCACCTTACTCACTTACTGCCGCCGACGCTGAACCTACATCTTTTTTAAACAACAGTATGATCAGATAAATTACGCTACAGATTGGAATAAGTGACAAAACAGCACCGAGTAAACCTGCAACCGCAGGCTTTTGCATTTTACGACGAGCTACGTAATAGCATAGTGCGCCCATGACCAGCGCGAAAATGATTACAAAATGGCCGTACAAAGTAGCATTGATATTCAAATGAACTGTCCTTGTGGTTTATAACAGTTATTATGTAGACCTCTCAGTAAAATCCGAAAGGCAAATCAAATTTATACCTATGAGTTTACTGAAAATCAATAACTTAAGAAGCGAGTTAAGGAGTTGATTTATTTTTAATTTACTACATTACTGAGACTTCTAAGTAATGCCCCACCCAAAACGGGGTAATGTTATTAATATCAATACTTTATCTTGATTTAGCTTCCTTGTCATCAGATGTTACTGAGACTTCTCAGTAACACACTCGATAATCAACATAGGAGGCTTACATGACTCGTTCACCTTTCCTTGAAAGCATCGGGCAGCTTATACGAACCCCAAAATACTCAACTCAGACTGAAAAATGTCCGGTTTTTAAGTAAAAGCTGTCATTCGTAATTGGATTATGTTGAGGTTGTTGAATTTCTGCTTTTCGCTCATAGCTAACAACCACTATTCATCAGTCTTAAAAGCTAAAAAGGCCAGTATAAAACAGCGACCTTTTGCTAAAGCCTTGTAATACCCAAGAGTTTTAGCTTTGTTTTGTTTCAGCCTGCAATTTTTCCAGCTGGGCCCATAACTCTTCTGCTTCTGCGGTTAAATCGGCAAATAAGCGCATATCGCCTTTTCGCTGGGCGAGCATAGCTTGTTCGGCTTTGGCATCGTATTTTTGGCGTAAGGCTTTGATTGGATCTCGTTTAAAGAAACTAAACATAGTGGGCTCTTTGAATAAAAAAGGACTGAGTGCAGTATCTACGCTCAGTCCCGTTTGTTAGCCCACTAAAAACTGAAATTCAAAACTACAGAGCTTTTAAAATCGCATCTACAGTGGCTTTGGCATCACCAAAACACATCTGAGTATTATCTTTATAAAACAGAGGGTTATTTACACCCGAGTAGCCAGTGTTCATAGAACGCTTAAACACCACCACGTTTTGTGCTTTCCAGACTTCCAGCACTGGCATGCCAGCGATAGGGCTGGTTGGATCTTCAGCCGCAGCCGGGTTGACGGTATCGTTGGCGCCTATCACCAGCACAGTATCTGTGTCTGCGAGGTCTTCATTTATTTCGTCCATTTCCAGTACGATGTCATAAGGCACTTTAGCTTCTGCCAACAATACATTCATATGACCGGGCATACGACCAGCCACAGGGTGAATACCAAAACGCACTTTGATGCCACGCTCTTTCAGTTTCTGGCAAATCTCGGCGACCGGATACTGCGCCTGAGCGACCGCCATACCATAACCCGGCGTGATCACCACTGAGCTGGAGTTTCGTAGTAAATCGGCCACGTCCTCGGCATTGATTTCACGGTATTCACCTTGTTCTTCGTCGCCTGAACTTTGTTTGGCATCGACCTGACCAAAACCTCCGGCAATCACAGAGATAAAAGAGCGGTTCATCGCCTTACACATAATGTACGACAGGATAGCGCCGGACGAGCCGACCAGAGCGCCAGTGACAATCAGCAAATCGTTCGCCAGCATAAAACCTGCAGCAGCAGCGGCCCAGCCTGAGTAGGAGTTCAGCATAGACACCACCACCGGCATATCGGCACCGCCAATAGAAGCGACCAGATGCAGGCCAAACACCACAGCTATCAGCGTCATGATCAGCAGGGCTGTTTCAGCCCCCTCGAAGCCGACAAAATAAACCAGCAACAGAGCTGATGCGATGAGCGCCAATAAATTCAGTTTGTGTTTATGCGGAATACTCAAAGGCTTGGAGCTTGCGATGCCGCGAAGCTTGGCAAAGGCAACAATAGAACCTGAGAAGGTGACAGCGCCGATAAATACACCCAAAAACACTTCGGTTAAATGCACTGTGAGAGCTGCGCCTGCAGCCGAGTGAGTTTCAAAAAAGCTGTTGTAGCCCACCAGCACTGCAGCTAAACCGACAAAGCTATGCAAAATGGCCACTAATTCTGGCATTTGCGTCATTTCAACTTTAAGTGCCAGTCGAAGGCCTATAGCACCGCCTATCGCCAGAGCTATCACTAATGGCACTATGGCATCCATACTAACGCCGGCAATGGTGGCGAGCAGGGCTATGGTCATGCCCAAAATACCCAGCCAGTTCCCGCGGCGGGCCGTCTCTTGCTTAGATAAACCGGCTAAGCTGGCAATAAAAAAAGCAGCCGCTACCAGATAGGCTGAAGTGATTAATCCTTGTGTCATGGCTGTTACTCCCCGCCTTTAGTGAACATCTTCAGCATGCGCCGTGTGACGGTAAAGCCACCTACAATATTAATGGTGGCAATCAGTACGGCGAAAAAGGCCAGCGCCTGTACCAGCAGGGAATCGCTGCTGATTTGCAGTAAAGCGCCCAAAACTATAATGCCGGATATTGCATTGGTGACCGACATCAAAGGCGTATGCAAGGCGTGAGTCACGTTCCAGACCAGGTAATACCCCACCACGCAGGAGAGTAAAAACACCGTAAAGTGTGCTAAGAAGTCGCTGGGCGCTGCGTAACCTATCCAGAGCAATAACAGGGCCGCTAGGCCTATAAACCAGTTGGAACTGATTGATTTTTTCTCTGTTTTTGCAGCTGGTGCAGTACTGGCCACAACAGGTTTGGCCGCAGCTGTCACACTGATAGCTGGCGGTGGGAAGGTGACTTCCCCCTGATGCACCACAGACATATTGTGGATAATCACATCCTGCATATCCAGTACCATCTGACCATCTTTGGTTTTACACAAGAGCTTGGCCAGATTCACCAGATTGGTGCCATAAAGCTGTGAGGACTGGGCCGCTAAACGACCTGGTAAGTCGGTGTAACCTATCACTTTGACACCTGATACCGTTTCGGTGATTTGACCTGACTCTGTGTATTCACAGTTGCCGCCTGTGGCTGCCGCTAAATCAACAATGACAGAGCCGGGTTTCATCGAATCGACCATTTGTTTGGTAATGAGTTTTGGTGCAGGCCGGCCCGGAATAAGGGCTGTGGTGATGATAATGTCGACTTCTTTGGCCTGCGCGGCAAAAAGAGCCATTTCAGCGGCAATAAATTCATCCGACATCACTTTGGCGTAACCACTGGACGACGAGCCATCTTCGGCAAACTCCAGTTTTAAAAACTCACCACCCAAAGACTCAATTTGTTCTGCCACTTCAAGGCGGGTATCAAAAGCCCGCACTATAGAACCCAAAGAACGGGCCGCACCAATAGCAGCAAGACCTGCCACACCAGCGCCAATCACCAGCACTTTTGCAGGTTGCACTTTACCAGCTGCGGTAATTTGACCACTTAAAAAACGGCCAAAACTATGAGCCGCTTCAATCACCGCACGGTAACCGGCGATATTTGACATCGAAGACAGGGCATCCAGTGACTGAGCGCGGGAAATACGGGGCACCATATCCATCGCCAATACATTCACACCTTGAGCCGCAAGGCGCGCCACTAACTCCGGGTTTTGTGCTGGCCAGATAAAACTGACTAAGGTACTGCCTTTTTGCAGTAAATGGATTTCCTGCTCCGTCGGCGCATTGACCTTATAAATCAGCTCACTGGCCCAGAGCCTGGTGCTATCAGCTATGCTGGCACCCGCCTGAACATAAGCCTCATCGCTAAAACCTGCGGCGCTGCCAGCGCCACTTTCCACCAGCACAGTAAAACCTAATTTGCGTAGTTGTTCCGTTGTCGCCGGGGTGGCCGCCACCCGGGTTTCGTCGTGCAGTTTTTCTTTGGGTATTGCAATAAACATCCTGACCTCTTGTCCTGTTTTCTTATTGGATCCTGCTAAGCAGATGGATCTGTAGCCCCTATCAACCAGGATAGAGGCATAGCAGTTGAGCTGGTTACAGCGGCTAGGTTTGCTTCTTCCTGAAGGGACTACCACTGTGCTGACATAAGAAGATGATGTCAGCACAGGCTCGGTCAGGTCGTGCTGCTGCGCCAGTCTTTGTCGTGCCGAAATTACTGTTTTTTGTAGAAAAAATCGGCGTAACGACTATAGGGCAAGGTCAGACCAATTGACTAATGCCTTTTAGTTATAGCTTAGAGGATAGTCGGCAATTACAGTTTTGCCGCGAATTGAATACAGGCCGAACAGCAAAGTGGTCAGTAATAACAAAAGCCCTGAGTGATACGTCAGGGCTTTTGCATTGTGGCTTTATTAAGAGAGTTATTGCGCAGTCGCTTCTGCAGCTTCAACGATAAGTTTGGCAACCTGCTCTGGTTTGGATGTCATTACCACATGAGAAGCATCTTTGATTTCCACAATTTTTTTCGCACCAGCACGCTCGGCCATAAATTTCATTGCAGCAGCAGGGATATTTTTATCTGCGGTACCGTAGATAGCCCAGGACGGAATTTTTTTCCAGGCAGGAGCACCAGAGGCTTCATGCAAAGCAGCTTCAGTCACAGGGCGCTGCGTGGCAGCCATTAAAGCCGCTTCTGCTGCTGGCACATCTGCCGCAAACTGAACACCGAATTTATCCTGCTGAATATACAAATCTTTGTTGCCGTCTTTTAATACCACTGGCGCAGCAAGAGCAGGGCCTAAAGTGCCGCCAGGGTAACGTCCTGATAATTCAGCAATGTTTTCACCTTGTTCAGGAGCAAAAGCTGCGACATAGACTAAAGCTTTTACTTTGTCCTGATCCGCTTTGACGTTGCTTATCACAGAACCGCCGTATGAGTGACCAACTAAAACCACGGGGCCTTTGGTCTGTGCTACGACATCAGACAGATAAGCGGCGTCGCTTTTTACACTGCGCAGTGGGTTGGCCAGGGCTATCACAGGGTAACCCTGATCATGCAGCTCAGCGACCACACCATTCCAGCTGGATGATTCAGCAAAGGCGCCGTGCACTAATACCACTGTAGGTTTTTCAGAGGCAAAAGCGGCGGCGCCAAAGGTCAGGCCGAAGGTTGCGATAGCTGTAGTGAATAAACGTGATTTGAAATGAGCCATGTTCGTTTCCTTTTGGAGTTGCAAGCTTAGTGAATAGGCGGCGCTTTTTTTGGGTGCTCGCCTCTATGGTTTCTCGCTCGCTTCGCACCGGGTCTGTTGTTTTTCCCTTTGTGAGCGGCTGTGGTTATAGTAAGTGGGATGCCTTTCTTTTTGGGTTCAAATAGTCTACGTTATGCAACAGATCGTCTAAATCGTTAGATTTTATAACAAGGGGATAGGGGTGGACCGTTTATCAACTTTACTGGCTCAATTTGGAATGCATGCCACCACTATCTATGGTGGGGGGCTTCAGGATGGCATTAGTTTTGATAGCATGGACAGAACAGCCAAGCTGCATTTGTTACGCTCAGGTGATGCTTTGTTTCAGTTAGAGCAGCAAAAGCCTTTAGTGATCACACAACCCAGTTTATTGTTGATCCCAAGGCCTTGTCGTCACAGTCTGAGCCCTGTGTCAGTGGCCACGCAGGGCCAGTATCCTGAACTGGTGTCGGCTGCGCTGAAGTTTGATGGCGGTCTGGATAATCCAATAACCACGGCTTTACCCGCTTATGTGCTGATGCCTTTGGCTGAAATCGTAATGCTCAGTGGTAATCTGGATTGGTTATTTGATGAAGCCTTTGCCCAGCATTGTGGCAAAAACGCTGTGCTGAACCGTTTGTTTGAACTGGTAGTGATCCAATTGCTGCGTTATATGATGGCCAATCGCAGCGTATCAACAGGTATGATGGCTGGCCTTGCTGACTTGCGGCTGGCAAAAGCTGTGACTTTAATGCACGACCAGCCTGCCAGGGCCTGGTCTGTCGCTGAACTTGCCAGTGCCGCCAGTATGTCCAGAGCAAGTTTTGCCGCCAAGTTTCATAAAGTGGTTGGTATTACCCCTGCTGAATATCTGGCGAGCTGGCGGGTTAGTCTTACGCAAAAATTATTGCGGGAAGGCCGCCCTATAGCTCTAATCGCTGATGAAGTGGGTTACGAAAGCCCATCGGCTTTAGCCCGTACCTTCAGGCGAAAAACCGGTAGCAGCCCAAGAGAATGGCTGCAGCTGCAGCATTGAAGCGCAAGCAGCTTAAAGAGGCAGCTTAAATCGCTATAAAAAAGCCCATGAATTCATGGGCTTTTTTTTGTGACCTGCTAAGGATCAGGCGGGCTCCGATGCCTCAGCCTTGGCCTGTTCAGCTGCTTTATGCTTTGTTTGATAATTTTGCGCAAAAGTTAAAATCGCCATACTGATGCTGCCAAAAATCAAAAAGCCTGCGGTGACAGGAATTACAGTACCGTTGTACATTTGGCCTATCACTGTACCTATGCTCATCGACATAATGGATGATGTAGAGCCAATAATGGCAGCCGCTATACCAGCCACATGGCCCATAGGTTCCATTGCCATGGCGTTGATATTACCAAACACCAGACCAAAGCAGAAAAACAGCAACGAGGCGTAAATAACAAAGATCCATAGCTGAATGTCAATCACCCAATGCAGCGCTAAAAATACTGCTGAGCTTAAAATAATGCCCCAAACCGCTCGGTTAGATAAATGCTGCATACCCCATTTTTGCACCAGGCGGGAATTGACTAAAGAGGCAGCGCCAAAAACTATCGCCAGTAAGCCAAAATACAAAGTGAACAGCTCACCTGTTTTAAACAAGTCCTGGAAAATTTGTTGCGATGAATTCAGATAACCAATAAAGCTGCCAAAAAATAAACCCATACACACCATGTAGCAGACCGTAGGCACATTGCTGATCACTTCTTTGAAACCTTCAGCAAATCCTTTAGAACTCATGGCGATACGGTGCTCTTTGGGCAAGGTTTCCTCTAAACGGCAGAAAATCCACACGACAATGAGCAGCGCATAAAATACATAAAGGATAAAAATATCGCGCCATGAACCTATCCATAACACCACCTGACCTAGGCTTGGTGCTAAAGCCGGCACCATCACGAATATCATCATCACCAGCGACATAATGCGTGCCATATCATTGCCGGAGTATTTATCCCGCACTATAGAAATAGCCGAAACATAAGGGCCTGAAACCCCTAAACCCTGCACAAAACGGCCGAATAATAAGGTGTTGATATCGGTGGCGACATAACAGATCACAGTACCGACTAAAAACAGCACTATGCCACCGTTTAAAACTTTCTTACGGCCTGTCGCATCCGACAAAGGGCCACAAATCAGCTGGCCTATCGCCATACCAAAAAACAAGGCACTGACCACCAGTTGCGCCTGATTGGGGTGACTCATCGCAATATCAGCACGAATAGCGTCCAGCGCTGGCAATAAGGCATCAATAGAGATGGCAACAATGGACATTAAAAGGGCCACCAGCAAAGTAAATTCGCCGGTAGAAATACGCGATGTGGGTGCATGAGTAGAGTAATCAGACATGTACTGCATTCCTTGTTTAAAACGGCCTGAAAAGGCGCGGCTAGTTTAACGCTTTTCACAGACCAGAGTGTTGGGAAATGTAAACAAATTCTACATGGGTCGGTTGAGAGTGGGGGGAATCGACAGGGATAGTGGATCATTTGGCTCAGGCAGAGAGTCGATCGGACACAGCCAAGACACCGCGTCAGATGACGAGTACGTCCGACTGGGTTTTTGTTCGTGTTAACTTTAGCTTTTGACAAATCGCAGTAAAGTGCCAATAGCTGACGATATCACTGACTGCTGCCGAATCGCAGTTTTTCACTGAAAACGGACGTTAAATATCAGTTGATTGCTAATTTTGAGACTCTTTCCATTTAATTCTGGCTTGGCTGCTGAACTTATAATACATCCGGTTCATTTATTTTGAATTGGAACAATAGTGACGGCTCTGTGCTTGGGCGCATTTTTATAGCTGGTGAGTAGTTCTTTTTCCAAAAATATCTAATCAAACGAAACTGCTTATACTTAGTTGGCTTTATACAAACACATACGGTTTTTACCTGACTGTTTGGCTTGGTACATCGCATAGTCAGCTTGTTTTAGTAGATCGGATGCACTGCATTGTTGATTTTCAAAAATGACTGCTCCTAGGCTTGCTGAGCAGTGGTGAGTAAATCCAGAAATATCATAAGGTTTGCCAATTTCCTCAATGATTTTATTAGCTATGGTTGTTAACCAACAGCTGCCTTCTACTGGATGTGATGGACCGCTGAACAGAATAACGAATTCATCTCCGCCAAATCTAGCGACTGTGTCACTTTCTCTGACTATAGCGTTCAGTCTGTTGGCTACTTCCTTAAGAAGAGTGTCGCCAGCATCATGTCCTTTGGTGTCATTGAGGATCTTAAAGTTATCCAAATCCAGAAACATGACTGCAAATTTTGTATTTGTTCTCGAAGCACTAAGCAACATAGTTTTTAACCTATCCTGCAACAGGCTCCTGTTAGCAAGCCCAGTCAACTGATCATAAAACGCTAGCTTTTGGATTTGTGCTTCTGCTGCCTTGGACTTAGAGATATCCCTAGCAATTTTTGATGCACCAATCACTGTTCCCTTGTGATCATAAATAGGTGATATGGTAACGGAAACGTCTACTAGATAACCATCTTTATGCAAACGTTGAGTTTCGAAATGTTCTACTTTTTCACCTCGTGCTAAATAACTGTTCCGTTTAATAGATCACTTGCGGGAGAGAACTCAATGCGGTTTGCGCGATCTGATCAGTCGCCAAACAAAACCAAAGACACCAACCGCATTGAGTATGAATACGTTACCATTTTT